>JAEEGL014077471.1_pt1 | contig 12002 bp, 12 predicted proteins | sample 9134231 | NCBI WGS metagenome assembly JAEEGL01 (sample SAMN16246548, study PRJNA631951) | gut metagenome | biome: gut microbiome; feature: rumen; material: fiber-attached | host: Bos | place: Iran: Karaj | collected 2018-10
CGACCGCTTCCCCGATGCCATCATCATGGGCCACCGCGACCTCTCGCCCGACCTCGACGGCGACGGACGCATCGAGCCCGACGAATGGCTCAAGCAATGCCCCGGCTTCGATGTCCTCATGGACTACTGGGACCTCGAACCCGAAGGCCTCCTTTAACCCTCTCACGCCTCCCCGCCATTAGCAGGGAGTTTTTTTTGTTTCTGGACGTCATTTTTCTTTGGATTTTGTCACATTTTTCCGATTTATTTCCTTGGAAAATATTAAATGTGTATCGCACTATCCACCGAAATGGCAGGTGAAATACCGTCGATAGACTCAGCACAAATACATTTTTTCACCCTTTTTGCATAAAAAAGTCCAAAATCTTGCTTCATATCAAAAATAATACATAACTTTGTCCCCGACTCTTAGAGTTTTGCACCTCTTTTGGCACCGGAATTGTACATTTCAAAGCTAAAATGTCAAGACAGCCTACGCCGAGCCAAAGGCGGTGATGCCAGCGATGGCAGAGCCGAACGAGGCGGGCATTGGGTGGGAAAAGAGTCCGACATAATGAAAAGGCGTTTGCTAACGCTTTGTCTTTGACCCTATCAGGAATTCTCGCAAAATTCAAGTTTAGTCAAGGATGAGGCAACGGTGGATGTCCTCGGGATGTGTATATGCGTCTATCCATTTTTGAGGATGACGGTATTCATATCGGCGTGGGCTACGCGTTGCTCGTTCAACTAAACTGGGCAATGCGAGAAGCCTCTGAAGGGTGGGACGAGTAACAGGCAAGGTTCCCACGCTTTCTTTTTATGCCGTCTATAGAGCCAATAACAACCATCTGTTTGGGGAACTGACAGACATAAAAAGTAAATGCCCATGAGCAGCAGAAGGTTATTATTTACTACATTTTTTACGTTTGTGACGCTAGCCCTAAGTGCCCAAACGATTCATTGGATTACTTTTTTCGATACTGAAGATGCGATTGTCAGGGAGATGGACAGGAGCGGACGGCAGGTGTTCTACAGCCGTCTTGTGAATGTGATAAATTCTGACTTGTCCATGATTGGATACAAGATTAATGTAAATGATTTTTACGACAACCGCTGTACAGCGTCTAATTGTGTCAAAGTTGTCAAAGAATTGCAATGCACACCTTTGGACATCGTTGTATTCTACTATGTTGGTCATGGCTTCCATGCAGCTAACGACGTGACGGATTATCCGACTATGCTTTTTATGGACAGTGTAATTACAGAGAAAGCTGTCCCTTTGTCGTGGGTACATCATGAACTGAAAAACAAAAGTGCACAGTTAGTCATTACTGTATGTGGAGGCAGCAATGTAGATACACAAACCCAATTAGTCACGCAAACAGCATCTGCTCCGATTCCTACCACAAAGCAAATAACCAACAAGTTAATGTATCAGAATTCTGAACTCTCTGCCATACAAAAGGCCTTCATGTGTTACAAAGGGAGTATTATATTAAGTGCTGCGTCACGTGGACAGGGTGCGTATGGCGGTTCTACTCCATTGGGGCCGATGGATATGCTGTCGGCAGTACTTATTACTTGCTTTGACGACATGACGTATGAGAAGCAATTCACATGGGACGGTTTCCTCAATGAGATTTCGTCTGTCGTGAAGGAAACAACTGATGGCAAACAAGTTCCACTTTTTAATTATGAGTTGACGGAGACTCTCAATCCAGAATAATTGAACCCCAACATTAAATAACAAATATCAAAAATGAAAAAAACGACAAAAATGATGCACTGTCTTGGCTATAGGATTGCCATGTCGATAGTGTTTGCGTTGTTTGTTTGCACAGGTTGTTCTGCCTGTCCAAGCAATACTGTAAGTTCAAGTCTGCCAGTAGAAACTGACAGCGTGATGAGAAAAGCTATAGGTGATAGCATCTATAGCATTATAAAAGAGGCCAAAAAGGTGAATGCCGAGGCTGTCAAACTTGGAAATGATTCTACCTCTAATGTGGGAGAAATCCCAGTAAACAGCAAAGACATTTCCCTGATTAGGTTTATTATCTCCGACCCTCAGAACTATTTAAGTGATACTATCGTATATGGGAAATTCCGTCCATGTTTTACGTTGACATTCACAAACAAGAAAAAGGAAAGCTGTATTGTCAACTTTGACTTTGGACTTAGGAAATGGAATGTTTGTGACAGCAAAGGCAGGACCTTGAAAAAGTTTGACTTGAATTCCAGCGATATGCTCAGATTGGCAAACATATTGTTCCCTGGTAATATTTATTATGAAAAACTCATTAATTCCGAAAAGAAATGATAAAAAAAACTCTTACATTGGCACTTTTGTGCGTGGTTTTGTCACTGCACGCACAGGACAAGACTATACATTGGCTCACGTTTATAGATACGACCGACGAGAATGTTGGCGAGATTGACAAGAATGGGCGGCAGGTTCTTTATGGCCACATAATAAATGTTGTCAATGCAGCTTTACAAGAAAAAGGTTACAAATCAGACATTCAAGATTATTATGATACAAAGCTTTCACCCGAAAACTGCAAAAAGGCGGTGACTGATTTAATGTGTAATCCTGAAGATATTGTTGTCTTTTACTATATCGGTCATGGGACACATGCAGCTGGGGATGACAACGACTATCCACAAATGCTTCTGGGCTGTGGCTTTGACCAAGAACATAAGTTTATCCCTTTGACGTGGGTACACGAGCAACTTAAACAGAAAGGAGCTCGTTTGGTCGCTACTATCGGTATGTGCTGCAATGTCATCCAGTCCGCATCGGCCAAAAAAGCCCCAACGTTTGGCGTAAACTATGGCAATACGTACATGAGTGACACAGAGCGAAAGGCAATCCAAAACATGTTCTTAGGGTATAAGGGTGACTTCTTGCTTTCATCTGCCTCCAAGGGGCAGTCCTCACTTGGTGGATCTACGCCATTGGGTGATATGGATTTATTCACCGCGATTCTCGTAACTTGTTTCGAAGACATGGCATACGATGGAGAATTAGGTTGGGAGTCACTTTTTGGTGAGGTCCGTAGTGTCGTTAACGAAGTAACTGGAGGAAAGCAAACTCCAATGTTCAAGCCAAATCTAGTTCGTGCAGGTCAGCCGACAAGTTCCACCCAAACTAAGCCCAGTGAAAAGCCAGGTGAAACAATAACAGGACCGGTAGGATCGAACAAGCAGAATACCAATGAGGTCCTAAACGTCCTTTCAAACAATTTTGACTACATCGTGGACACAAAAGTCGATGAAATAAGCCGTTACAAAGCCGGGCGTGATGTACTTAAAGCTTTTGCAGACAATGCCGTAGTGCAGGTCGTCGGAAGAGACGGTGATAGGCAAGTTGACTTGCTACCTGCATCCCAGTTTATTGGCCGGATCTCAACGAGCCGAATTCTGTTAAAAGTCGTTCCGGTTTCGTACAAATTAAATAGCAATAAAGAAATAACCAAACTCGTTGTTCGCGAGTACTATAAAAAGTAGAATCAAAAAATAAAGCATATGAAAACAATTATTTCTAAGAAGTCTTTGCTTCTCTTTGTCATGGTAATCTTGGCAAACATGGCTTATGCACAGTCAAATATAGCAAATAATTCAGATCTAAAACGTCGGGCTGCAGAATGTGTAGCACAAATGAATGACTACATCCAGTTTATGGCAGACCCACAGAAAGCTTTAAAGACCCGTGGCGTTTACCGCTCAGAGGCTCTGAACCTCTTTATAGCACAGGGCGAGGCCTATGAAGAAGAAACAACAGATGAATATGGCCGTACTCAGAAAGTTCATAAAGAGGGCGTTATGATGGAAATTACCTCGAAGTTCCGCCGCAAACCTACCCATAGGCTGATAAAAGATTATTTTACAGCTTTGATGAATCTGCGTTACTCGCGTGTTGACATCCAAAGTACAAATGTTGCAGAGATAGAAGTCTCAAATCTGAAGAAAGTAGAAGATGGACACTACACCTGCACATGCTATTTTGAGCAAGCATTTTGCGGCTATCGTGATGGACGCCCCATTTATAAAGATATCACTCGAAAGAAAGTTGAGTGCCACATCTTTGTGCTAGATACCGAGGAGGGCGAAATGTACATTGTCCGTCTTGGCGACGTTACAGCATTAGAAACGATATAAATGATTATCATAGACTCTCTGGCAGGTGTTGTCATATCTGTCAGAGAGTCCCCCAAAGAATTGCCGTAAATGAAAAGAATACTATTTGTATTAGGGCTTTGTATGCCTCTTTGTTTGTTTGCCCAGCAAAAGATAGATATAGATACTGAGCTGATAAAGAGAAGGGCGAAAGAACAAATTGCGCAATTGAACGACTACTTACAAATCATGGCAGATCCTCATCTGCCTTTAAAGACCCGAGATACCTGTAGATCCAAGGCTTTAAGTCTTTTTATTGCAAATGGCGAGGAGTACGAAGTGGTATTATCTGATGGCGATACGATACGATGGCCAGCAGCTTGTATAGAAAATGTCAATAAGTTTAGGCGAAAGCCTGTTAGACGACTTGTAAAAGACTATTTTACAGGACTGATAAATATGAGGTTCAATAAAGTCCAAATACAAAGCGTTGAGGTCGTTACAGATTACGATATAAGCACACTGCATAAGGTGTCTGATAATCTTTTCATTTGTGATGGCTGGATTGAAAAAGAGTTTGTCGGTTATCGAGATGGTAGTCCTCTTTTTAAGGATATATCTCGCAAAAAGATAAAAAGCGTTCTAAGTATATTAAAGACAGAAGATGGGGTTGTAGTATCCCCAAAATTAGGTGATATAGTTGCAACTGAGTATTAGCAAGTAACCATAAAATAGACACCTATGAAAAAATGGCTTGTAATAATTATAATTTTGTGTGTGTCCAATAATTCCCATGCTCAAATTACATTAAACATGCTAAATCAAGAACTATACCATACAAGGGTTAAACTGGTAGATGAATTTATCTCCCGTTTTAACGGTGAAGAACTTAGGCCAGATCTGAATAAGGACCTGCAGAATTTGAATAAGACAAATCTGCTTCTTTTGTTCAACAGTAAATTATTTAAATCAAAGAATGACCCGCTTTTTGCTGAGGCTCAGGAGATGGTGGATACTATTCTTGCCAACGGCACAAAGATTCAATACTCTGACACTACATGGGTAGCAAAGGCTCTGTGTCATGGGCGATTCAAAGACAAAGATGTGGAATTTGTCATGTACCTGACCGTGGAGCAAAGAGAAGAGGATATGTACAAATGGGTCATTGCGAAAGTTGAGGGAGAAATCTTCAAACTGAATCCATCCGTCAAATCATCAAAAATAATGATCTCTCCAGATGCACACGAAACAAACTTCATGGCTTTGCGTCGGGTAACGACAGAGAAGGGTGATTATATTACCAACTATGGGTTGAAGAATTTGTCCATAGACCAGACCTCGGTTTTCTACTCTTATGTGTACAATGGGTGGTTAGAGATAGAATATGTCAAGGATTTGGAGTTCATGTTTTTTCAAGTTCCCCAATATCAGTTCTCCATCAAGCATTTTGATAGGGATGAAATAAATGCTGGCTGGTTAATATCATCATTTCAGAAAATTTCCGAACAAGAAAAAAGAAACTTCTTGAATTACATATACAAATAACATGAAACGTATTGCGTCATTTATTATAGGATTTGTTGTTTCAATGGTAGTTATTGCACAAACTCCCTTACAGGTCGTACAGTCTTATGGCGAAAACCTCCACTTTTGGAGTGAGACGGGAAGCATGGTATACAGGGAAAATATAAAGGTCATCTGCAAAGGCAAGAAAGAGGCGATTTTCAAAGACCAACTAACCCGTAAACTTGCAAAAGAGAAATATGGTGATTTAGACTTTTACCAATTAGCCACTTTCATTAATTGTATTGACAATAAGGTTGGGGAACATATCAGCATCCAAGTATCTAATCTAAAACAGAGGAATGACAGCGAAATTGAAGTGACAAATTCCAATACACGCAGTTTCAGCTATGGAAAAAAATCGGACGATGAGTTGCGTTATGTTTCATGTGACATAAGCATTACAGGAGCAACATTCAACTATCATGGGTCTCAGTTAATCTATGTGCGTAATGGGAAGATAACAAAAGTAGATGACTGTGTTGTGGTCACCACATCTACTGGTGAAAAGAAAATCAAGGTTGACTTGAGTGATATGATGGATGACCTTGAAACCTTTGGTGTAACTTACAACTACGGAAAGAATTGGCCAATCGGTCTTTCACTAAACTACTCTTATTCCATGTTTATGGTCGGCCTGGATATCGGCGTCAATTTGGACAAAGACAAACTAAACAAACATAAACTTGAAATGACAGATGTGATGAACTATACCAAAGAAGATATAGAGTATGACCCACTATTTTTTGCTACAGTTACACCATCTTTCTATTTGAAATATTTCTCCATCGGCTGTGGTGCTGGCATTCTCTATTTGAAAGGAACAAAACATGTTTCATCAAGTAAATCGTCTTCATACAGCAATATCAGTGAAGGCTCCTCAATATCTGTTACTTCCAGTAGCCACAGTAGCTATGATGAAGATTGTACAAAAGTTAAGTTTATGCTTCGACCATCCATCAAAGGATTTATTCCCCTCAGCAATGAATGGTACCTATCGCTAAGTGTCGGTTATGACTACGCTTTCGGATATAGAGAAAAAAATGGTGTCAATTTTGGCATTGGTTTACAATATGCACTTAATTGGTAAATTAGTTAGAGTATGAAAACAAGACATATTACAACGACATTACGAGCAAGACTCTACATTCCTTGTATCCTATTGTTACTTCTTTCTGTTTGCTTCTCATCCTGTGAGAATGAAACTGATGAGGAGCTATCCATTTATGATTTGGTAATACCGTCAAGTGCCTATTCATTCACTGTCACATCAGTTGACACTGAAAGTGAATCAAGAGTCTATGCCGAGCCTTCGTTTACGGAGAATTTTGAAATACTTGGGTGCTCAGTTAAAGAGGTTGTTTACTATGTCGACAATGTTCTTGCAGCCACGAAAACAAAAGCTCCCTTTAAATTGGATTATGCTACCTCTCCCTTAGCAAAGGGGCAACACTTGCTAAAAGCGGTCTTTACTGTAGGAGGAGAGCATTATAAAGACGCAACGGTAGAGTGTCAGAAGGAATTCTATGTGAGCACAGGCTCATCGTCAAGCCAATCGGCTGTTGAGTTTAAAGTACTCCACGACTATTATCTCAGAGTCGGTGATCGAGTACATGTGTCTGTCAATATGATAGACCGTTACAATGCAGGTTACAAGATAAAGCAAGTCAAATACTATTTTGAGGACAATCTTATTAAAACGGCAATAAAATCTCCGTTCGATTTAGATTATTCACCAACGCTTGTTGTTGGGCAGAGCTATTCACTCAGCGTTGCTATTTCTTACTCTTTGGAAAATTCATCTTCTGTAGGTTCCTACTCCTACAGCTATGGTACAAACATAATTGTTCTGCCAGATGATGAAACACGTTTCTTGTTTGCTGTTGATTCGTATGGCAGTCACTTCAACAATGGAGATGTGATTTCTGGTACAGGACTGCTATATAGAGGGGATGGAGATGAGCTTGTCTATGAACTAAATCTGTACTGGGATGATGAACTTGTCGGCACTTCAAAAACTTTTCCCTACCAATTTAGTTATACCATCATGAATGTGGAAAAGGGAATCCACAATCTAAAGCATGAGTGGAAAAAATACGATAGAGATGGGGATTATAAGGGTGGACAATCTCAAACAAAGACAATAACCATTGACAAATAAGGAAATGAAAAAATTGCAAATATCAAGTTGCTTTTATCTGCTTACACTGCTCTTTCTTGTAAGCTGTTGTAAGGCCAAGGCGCAACGAATCGAAACTGTTACGACTGCTGCTAATGATACGGCTGCAATAGCAACACAAAATGATTCTACAATAGTTCCCAAAGAATATGTTGAAACGATTGTACAAGCGGATTCTGTGATATGGTATATAATAGATGCTTTTTCTGTGGCATCAGACAGCACGAAAATGCTTGAGGGATTTGGGGAAATTCTTTCGTTCAAAGCAGAAATACGACCAGAAGCCATAGGAGCGCTAAAAGCGACTCTGACCTATTCTGGATCATTTGAAGACACAGACTTGGTTAAAGAATGTACATTCCTGCCTGATGTTGCAATTGAGTTTGTACACGAGGCAGATACGGTTATCGTAGCTTATTCCTTTTATTGTGACATTTGCCGTTTCTACAAATCAGGCACATATAGGGATTTTGATGGAGAACGTATCAGAAATGCTATATTACAACTGGCCTGTGAAGTATTTCCTTCAGACAAATATTTGCGTAATCTAAACAGAAAAGAAATATGAGACGTACTTTAACATTCGTATTCCTGACTTTATCAATCACCTACATTCATGCTCAGACGATGCACTCCATCCTGTTTGCCAATATGCAGGAACAAGGGAGGGAGGCTGACAGAACAGCTGAATTGCGGAACATGATGAAATTCTGTAATGACATAGCAGCGGCAATAGGCTATCAGCATGATCTTAGGACGCATAGTGGTAGTGAGTTTACATCTACGATGATGGAACGTGAAATCTCAACACTGAATGTTAAGGATGGGGACATTGTTATTCTATACTACGCTGGACATGGTTGTAATTGGGATGACGATGACTGGCCGCACATGGCATTTTTAGATCGACAGTATTGGGAAACGACAGCCTTCGCAAAATTGCAGGCGGTTTGTTCCAAGGCTAAGCTGACACTCTGTATTGCCAGCTGTTGCAACATGGATTCACGAGGGCGTACAGGAAACTATGGCTATGATAACGACGTAATAGATTCGCGTAAAGCCAAACAGTTGTTTACGGGCTTCAATGGGCGTCAGACTATCCTCACATCGTCAAGCATTAGGGGGCAATACACATATAGTTGGTCCAGTGGCAATAGGCTTGGCTCAATTTATAGTATTAGTCTACGAGACGAGATATATGCTGCAATTACGGGGAAAAAGTCAACGCCATTAGATTGGACATCAATTCTCGAAGCCACCAAAGCACAAACATTAGCCTATACCAACAACAAACAATTGCCACAATACAAAATTTACAAGAATAACGACAATGCCAATGTTGTAATAACTCAGAATATTTCCAAGTCATCCAATACACCAACAGCTGAAGTGGGGAACGCCTACATAGAACACAATGTAGATGCAAACGGAACAAAGTGTATGGCAATACATGTAAGTTTCACTACTCATTTTATGACAGAATATGGTGGATCTGTTGTCGCATTCTTTGACTCTCCCCAAGGCGTGGGTGTTAAAGACATTAATGGGAAATATTGCACCACATCAGGAACCGTTTGTACATCCACGAACTTTGGAACCCATTATCAGCATTCCAAATTTGAAGACTTTAAACTGATGATTCCCAATGAAGAATTACATGCTCCGAAAGGCGAACATACCTACTATGTGCGTATTTTTATCTACGATAATAAATCAAAAAAATATATAGCTAATGGTGACTATTTGTCTTTTAGTGTTAGTCGATAATTATTTCAGTACGAACAATCGTGTCATTCCTAGCTTGGCTGCATAGGCCTTCATCATTTCGAAAAGTCAAATACTTGTATCATGCGCGATGCCAACGGTAAGAACCACTTCGTTTAGCTCACTTAAATCTGTCCATCATAATCACTACTAAAGAAACAAAAAAATATATATAACGAATAAAATGTGTAACAAACTTTTTGTACCTTTGCAGCACTCAGCTGAAGTAATATAATTTATCGTTACCATTTACATATCTGGAAACTAATCTTAGCAATCTAAAAAAATGTTAATTAACTATGAGAACAAAGGCAATTATACTGGTAGGAACACTTATGCTGATAGCTGAAAGTCTATTTGCTGATCCTGCAAATCCTGCATTGCGAAAAAGGATCAAGTTGGAAGATGGCCGTACAGTAACTGCATGTATGGTAGGCGACGAATATGGATATTATTGGAAGGATGTAAATGATGGCCTATGTTATCTTGAAACTACAGGCTCAGACCGCTTTCATGAAGTTGATGCAGAAGCCATCATGAAGGCAGCGAAAGTTCGGCGGATAGAGGATGCTAAGAAAAGGTTTGAGATGGCAACCCAACGGAAAGCAGGCATAAAAATGAGGAATCAAGCCCGCTCCGATGCCAGACTCGAAAGGCAACCATCACTGTCAGTGCAGACGGACTGCCCGATCAGGTCATCAACGTCACACAGACGGGATCAGGATACCTCAACGTCAGCACAACGTCGCTACTGTACAACCCCACTGGATCGACACAGACCGTCACGGTCACTAGCAACGTAGCATGGACGGTCAATTCTGAAGGAGGTGGTGACTGGCTGATAGTAACGCCAGACGTGACAAACGGAAGTATCAAGGTTGAAGCAAAGCCTAACACTGGTAGCGAGACACGAAAGGCCACGATTACCGTCAGTGCAACTGGACTGCCCGACCAGGTCATTTCTGTCACACAGACTGGTTCAGGATTCCTCAACGTCAGTACCACATCACTCCTGTACAACCCAACCGGATCAACACAGACGGTATCCGTATCAAGCAATGTCGAATGGACGGTAACAACAGAAGGAGGAGGTGACTGGCTCGTAGTAACACCTGATGCCGAAGCAGGAAACATCAAGGTTGAGGCCAAGCCAAACACCGGAAGTGAAACACGAAAGGCGACGATTACCGTTAGCGCTTCTGGACTGCCCGATCAGGTCATATCTGTCACACAGACAGGTTCCGGATACCTCAATGTCAGCACCACATCACTCCTGTACAACCCAACCGGATCGACACAGGCGGTATCCGTATCAAGCAATGTCGAATGGACGGTAACAACAGAAGGAGGAGGTGACTGGCTCATCGTAACGTCTGACACCGAAGCCGGAAGTATTAAGGTTGAAGCCAAGCCCAACACCGGAAGTGAAACACGAAAGGCAACAATCACCGTCAGCGCTACTGGACTGCCCGATCAGGTCATATCTGTCACACAGACTGGTTCAGGATTCCTCAACGTCAGTACCACATCACTCCTGTACAACCCAACCGGATCGACACAAACGATATCCGTATCAAGCACTGCCGACTGGACGGCCGAAGAGGAGGAGGCCGAAGAGCAGGAACCCTAAAAAGAATGAAGAATGAAGAATGAGGAGTTGAGGGCTTCGGCCCTCGCTCTTATTAAGTGAAAAGTGAAAGAGTGAAAAGTGAAAAAAAAGTTTCCTTAAACCCTTAAACCCTTAAACTCTTAAACTCTTAAACTCTTAAACTTCTTAAACTCTCAAAACCTCAAAACCTCAAACTCAACAGCAATGAAAGACAATACAAAGCGTACCCTCAAGCGGGTGTTTGACATCATCGTCACCATCCTCACCGCCCTCGTCACGAGCCTGACTACCACCAGCTGCATGACGACCTTCAGCTTCTAATCAGCGATCTTTGAATTATTGAACCCTTAAACCGCGGGCAGTGCCCGCATACACACCGTGCGAACCATCACCTTAATCATCATTCACTGCTCGGCCACGAAGGCCGGGCAGTGTTACAGCTTCGAACAGTGCAGGGCCGATCACCTGCGGCGGGGCTGGAGCGACATCGGATACCATTATTACATCACGCGCGACGGGCGCGTGCATGAGGGACGTGCGTTGGAGCAGGTAGGCGCCCACTGCAAGGACCACAACAAGCACAGCATCGGCATCTGCTACGAAGGAGGTCTTGATATGGACGGGCGGGCCTGTGACACCCGCACCAAGGCTCAGCGCCGCAGCCTGCGCCAACTCTTGGAGACCCTCCACGACCGCTTCCCCGATGCCATCATCATGGGCCACCGCGACCTCTCGCCCGACCTCGACGGCGACGGACGCATCGAGCCCGACGAATGGCTCAAGCAATGCCCC
>JAEEGL015578179.1_pt1 | contig 12002 bp, 8 predicted proteins | sample 9134231 | NCBI WGS metagenome assembly JAEEGL01 (sample SAMN16246548, study PRJNA631951) | gut metagenome | biome: gut microbiome; feature: rumen; material: fiber-attached | host: Bos | place: Iran: Karaj | collected 2018-10
ACTAAAAAAGTTAAAAGAGATATTTTATCAAAAGAAGTAACAATGGAATATACTAAATATATTAATGATAATGCAACAATTAATTCACCAATACGAATTAGTGGTTTAAAAGGCTTTTTACTATAATTAAATATATAGTTGCATAAATTATCTTTTTCTATTTTACCTGTATAACTATAATCATTATAAATATTAAATCCTACCATATCGTATATTGCATTTGAATAACCTTTTTGATTTGATAATTCGATTATTGATGATGTCATGCTTTTCTTCATCATTTTAGCATTAGAATGTTCATCTATATTTTTAATATTTGTATGTTTTGAAGTGTATTTAATAAGTTCTTTTCTAAGGAAACTTTTTTTCTCACTTTTATTACACATACATATGCAATCATATTCATTATTTTCTTTTAAGAATTTATACATTTTTGAGATGTATTTTGGGCTATCATTAACATCTATGATTCCTACAATATCATTTTTTGAATATTTAAGACCTGCTATGATAGATGATTCTCTATCAAATTTTTTTGAAAGAGCTATTATTTTAACATGATCATCATCTGATTTATATATTTCTTTTAATATATTTAAAGAATTATCAGTTGAAGAATTATCTACAAAAATAATACTGTATTTAATATCTTTTAATAAATCACTCAATTCATTATAAAAATTATTTATTATTTTTTCATTATTATATATTGGTACTACTACGTCTAATTTCATATAAATCTCCTAATATCCTAAAACTCCTTCTAAACTTTCATCATTATCAATAAGTTCCTGTACTTGAATAATTCTATATTTCTTTTTAGTATCTCTAATTACAATTGTTTTAATTCCACTATTAATTATAAATCTTTTACACATAGAACAGCTCATAGAATTTTGTACATATTTTCCAGTTTTTGCATCTACACCCACCATATATAAAGTTGCATCAATCATATCTTTTCTTGGCGCTGATATAATTGCATTTTGTTCAGCGTGTACACTTCTACACAATTCATATCTTTCACCACGAGGAATATTTAATTTTTCTCTAACACAATATCCTAAATCCATACAATTTTTTCTTCCCCTAGGTGCTCCATTGTATCCTGTTGAAATAATTTCATCATTTTTAACAACTACTGCACCATATTTTCTTCTTAAACAAGTTGATCTTTCTAGTGCAGCTTCAGCTATATCTAAATAATAATTTGTTTTGTCTACTCTCATATTTTAACCTCTAAAATTATTGTAGCATTAATTCAAATCAAATTAAATAACTAACTTGTATTTTTTTTAGTTAATTTGTATAATTATTATGATAATAAGGGAGATTGAAAAAGTGAGACAGCATATTATAAAAGTAATTAAAAACGCTAAAAAAGAAATAACAATAGAATTTTTTGTATGTGTTGTTTTAAGAGCAATATTATTAATAATACCTATTCTTTATAGTAATATGATTAATAATGTTTCTGCTTCTAATTTTGAAAAAGCAACTAAAGTAGTTGTTATATATATAATATTAATAAGCATATATAAGTTGTTTGAATATATTAGACAATATACAGCATATGGAGTATATAATCATTTATATAGGGATTTTACTTCTTTGGGAATGGATTATACGTATAAAAATTCTATATTTAGTTTATCAAGATTTACTTCTGGAGGATATTTAAACATTATGAATAGTGATATTGATATAATATGTAGTTTCATTACTAATGGTATATATAGAATAGTGCAATTGTGTGAGTTTATATTCATATTCTATTATTTCTTTACTATAAATACATCATTATTTGTTATAACTCTTTCTGCATCCGTAATTGTTTTGATGTTTATAACCATATTCGCTGATAAAGTGCAAGAATATAATAAAAATAAAAAGGATTCCTTTGATAAAAAAACTAGCACTATTAGTGATATATTTATGGGTATTAAAGAAATAAAAGGCTTTAACATAGGTAAACATATTAATGCAAGAGCAATTGGTGACACTAATAAATATACTTCTGATAATGCTAAATATTCTACTATGTATAATTTAGTTAATATTGTATCTGTATATTTTTTTGAGATACTTAGGTTGTTATTACTTATATATGGAATAATGCAAATATCTAGAGGATATTTAGAAATTGGTATTCTTGTAATTATATATAGTTATTATCAGAAAATAATTGACAACTCTTCTTTAGTTACAACTCTTAATTTAGAATATAAGAACTTAATGATATCAGTTTCAAGATTTAATAAATTATTTGAATATGCATCTGATAATAATAAAGATTTAATAGAAGTTGATAGCATTGAAGGAAATATTGAGTTTAATCATGTTTTGTATGGATATAGAGATGATCCTGTATTAAATGATTTTTCAATTAAAATAAATAAGAATAGTATTTCAGCTATTACAGGTAAAACTGGCAGTGGTAAAACAGGCGTAGTAGATTTACTTATGAAAATGAATAGACAAATTCAAGGTGGAATAATGCTTGATAATATAGATATAGCTACTATTAAAGACGAATCATATTATAATTTAGTGTCTGTTGCTCGAAAAAGCCCATTTTTCTTTAATTGTAGTATTAAAGATAATTTAATGATATTAGGTAATGGACTAGATGAAATAGAATCGGTTTGCAAAAGTCTTGGAATACATGAAAGAATAAAATCTCTTCCAAAAGGGTATGATACAGTTATATCAAATGATACAAGTATATTATCTTCCTCAGATAAACGTTTACTTGCTATAGCAAGAGTGCTACTTAAAGACACTAAAATATTCTTATTTGATGAAATAATAGAGACACTTGATAAGTCAAATAGAGAAATAGTTATGAATATATTAAAAGAGAAAAAGAAAAATCATACTATTTTGATAATTTCTCGAGATGAAAAAATATTAAAACAAATGGATAACATAATTCTTATGGATGGTGGGGAATTAGTGGATACTGGAACTCATAAAGAATTAGAGAAAAATAAGTTATTAGATGAAATTAGTTAGGCTACTTAAATGTAGTCTTTTTTATTTTAATAATCATATAATTTATTAATGAAAACTAATATTAAGACGGGATTAAATAATGAAGAAATAGAAATATCTAGAAAAAAATATGGATCAAATAAAATAGATGGTAGAAAGAAAAATACTTTTATAAAATTGGTTATTGAGTCACTAGGAGATCCAATAATTAAAATACTTATAATTGCTCTTGCTATAAAAGTGATTTTTTTATTTAAAAACACAAATATATATGAAACAATTGGAATATTTATTGCTATCTTTTTGGCATCTTTTATTTCAGCAGTATCTGAATATGGTAGTGAAAAAGCATTTGAAAAATTAAATTCTGAAAATTCAATTATTAAAGTAAAAGTAAAAAGAAATTCTAAAAAAATCACTGTTGATATGGATGATTTGGTAGTTGGGGATATCGTTTATTTAGAAAGTGGTGATAAAGTTCCAGCAGATGGAATAATTGTATATGGAGAAGTAACAATTGATGAAAGTACGCTTACTGGTGAGTCAAAAGAAAAATATAAAAATACAAATAATAATATGGTTTTTATGGGTTCAATTGTAATAAGTAAGAGTGCTATTATGCAAGTTACTAAAGTGGGCATTAATACAATGTACGGTAGCATAGCAACAGATATTCAAGAAAAAACTATAGAAAGCCCATTAAAATCAAGATTAAGAGTATTAGCAGGTCAAATAAGTAAATTTGGATATATAGCAGCCTTGTTAATTCTTATTTCATATATGTTTAATGCAGTAATTATTACAAATAATTTTGATATTGAAAAGATATTAGAATTTAAAGATTTTTTTCCTCATTTAATTTATGCTCTTACACTCAGTGTTGCAGTTGTAGTTATGGCAGTGCCAGAAGGGCTTCCTATGATGATTACTTTAGTATTGTCTTCTAATATGAAAAGACTTTTTAGAAAAAATGTTCTTGTTAAAAAATTGGTAGGCATTGAAACTGCTGGATCATTGAATATTCTATTTACAGATAAAACAGGTACATTAACAGAGGGAAAACTAAAAGTAATAGATATAGTTGATACAAATCTTAAAAGTTATAATAGTTTAAATTCATTAAATAATAATTTATATGATTTATTTTACCAAAACATGGTATATAACAATGATTCTTTTTTTGATGATAACAGAGTAGAGGGAGGAAATACTACTGATAAAGCAATTCTTAGTTTTTGCAAAACAGATATTAGAGATAAATATAATATTATTAATAAAAAAACTTTTGATAGTAAATTAAAGTATTCACTAGTGCAAACTAATTATAATGGTAATACTATATTTATAAAGGGTGCATATGAAAAGATAATACCAATGTGTAATAAATATATAAATGATAAAGGAGAAGTAAGAGCATTAATAGATAAAAATAATATTAATGAATACATCAATTCAAGGGCAAGTAATGGAGAAAGAGTTATTGGTATGTGTATGTCTTTTGATGAAAAAAGCTACATATTAATGGGTTTTATATTTTTGAAAGATAAAATTAGAAATCAATCATATGAAGGAATAAGTATGATTAAAAATGCTGGAATACAAGTTGTTATGGTTACAGGAGATGCTTATGAAACAGCTTGCTCAATTGCTAATGAATTAAATATTATAGATAACAATTCAATTATTTTAAATAGTAGTGAATTTAATAGATTGAGTGATGAAGAAGTAAAAAAAATAATACCAAAACTAAGAGTGTTATGCAGAAGTCTTCCTCAAGATAAAAACAGACTAGTAAAAATATCACAGGAATTAGGATTAATAGTTGGTATGACAGGAGATGGGGTAAATGATGCACCTGCATTAAAGAGAAGTGATGTTGGCTTTTGCATGGGGAGTGGTACGGAAGTGGCAAAAGAAACTAGTGATATTATAATTATAGATAATAACATAATGTCTATTACTAGTGCTATTTTGTATGGAAGGACTATATTTAAAAGCATAAGAAAATTTGTAATTTTTCAGTTGAGTGTTAATGTATGTGCAGTACTTTTAAGTATAGTTGGACCTTTTATTGGAATACTTTCTCCTATAACAATTATTCAAATGCTTTGGATAAATATGGTAATGGATACTTTTGCTGGACTTGCATTCTCATTTGAACCAGCTTTATATGAATATATGGATGAAAAGCCTAAAAAAAGGAATGAAAAGATCATAAACAAATATATGCTTAATGAAATAATGTTTAGTGGGCTTTATTCGACTATAGTGTGTATATGGTTTCTTAAATCTAATTTTATTAAATTGTTATACAGATGTGATATATCCGATAGATACATGCTAACTGCGTTTTTTGGCTTGTTTATATTTTTAGCAATATTTAATGCATTTAATTGTAGAACTCATAGAATAAATGTACTTTCAAATATATTAAAGAATAAAGTATTCTTATTTATAATAGGTTTAATTTCGGTAGTACAAATTATATTAATATATTATGGAGGAGAAGTTTTTAGAACTACTGGGCTTACTATATATGAGTTCGAATTTATGATAATAATTGCATTTTCTATAATACCTTTTGACATTATAAGAAAAATAATACTAAAGAAAAATAAAATAGTTAGAGGAGTCTAACTATTTATTTAAATGTAATGATTTAATGTATTCGGCTTGTAATAGAGAAAGCTCTCTGTTTCTTTTATTGAAATACTCTATTAGTAAGTAAAGTTTATCATAGTCAAAATCTTTTTTACTATGCCTATTAAAGTAGAAATCATTCATTAAATATTGATTATATAAATCAACATAACGTCTTCCTGGATCAGTAGAGTGTGAGTAGCATTCAAATCCAAGACCATGATGAAATATTGGTTTACTAGAATATTTACTATCTAAATATAAATTAGATAATATTTTTTGCGTCCTTTTATCAATGTCGATTCCCATTTCTTTCATAAGAGTAGATATATATTCTTCATCTTTTCCTCTATATATATAAGGTATTCCTTCATCTTTTGCTATATTTGCAATAAGTTTGTTGTATAGAATCATATATTCACTAATTAAAAGTTCACTTTCAGTTCTTTCTGTTTCATTTTCTTTCACTTCATCTTTTAATTTCCAATACTCTGTTTTCTTATTATTTTTATTGCTAAGAGCATTTGCTAAATCACGTAATTCCTTTAAGAAATATAATTCATCATCCTTCTTTGCAGTTTGTAATATTCTATCAGCATATTTATAACTTAAATTATCTGATATAACTACTGTGTCTTTTAATAAATAATAATCTATTAATTCTCCACTATCATTAATTATAGTTTCTAATATAAATACATCTCTAGGTTTACCCTTTACCAAAGACACATTAGCTTCAACTTTTTCATTCAACATACGTATTTTTCTTTTAGGCAAATACATACTTTGAAAATTATTGCATGCATCTTTATCGGCACGGCTACCTTTTTTAACTATTCCTGTAGGATTTGTTATATATATTCTAACTATGTATTTGTTACCATCTTTTTTGATACTAATAGCATCATCTTTTAAATATGTGTTTTTAGGATCTATGGTAATTATTCTTTCTTTAGAATACAAATATTCTTTAGGTTTAATTAATGATATTGCAGGGTCTCTTACTATTCCATATTTATCAAATATTTTATCACATTCATAAGGACTATTATCACCATCTAAAATATTATATATCTCTTCGGTAATAATATCTTTTCCAAATTTATTTAATCTAGTTATGTAATTATTCTTATTAACTTTAGAATTATAGAATAATTTTAATAAAGAAATGTAATAATAAACATCTCTGTTATCTTCTTTTAATGCCTTAATAGTTTTGTCATATACAAAATCAAATAATTCAGTATTATCGGTTATTATGGTACAATTAAGACTTATAAATCTTTTAATAATATAAATATCTTCTTGTCTATTAATTAGTGTCATTATTAATTTCTTTAATTGAGTAGAATCTATTACTTTATTTGTTATTATATCTAATAAGTCATATGAAAAAGCATTAATTTCATTATCATTAATGTATTGTAATAATAATTTTTTACATCTTCTAACTCTATCTTTATTTATTTCAATTTCAGATTCGCTGAATATTTCTCTAGAGCAAAGCAAAATAATAAATTGAATTGCATTATATATAATAAGAGAATCTTGCTCAGTTCCATCATATAGTTTTATTGCACTTTTTAACATTTCGAAAGAATCTCTTATTAATTGTTTATTAGTTCTTCCAAGATTACTTTTTAAGTCACTTATAGTGTAATCTGAATAATCATTCTTTTTAACAAATTCTAGTAATTTTGGATCTGTACTCATAATTTACCCCACTAGTTATATATTAGCACATAAATGCTTATTATAACAAGAAATATATGATATAATTTAATTGGAAGTGATTATATGAAAAAATATAATAAATATTTGCTTTATTTTATAAGTTCTTCTTATATTATTTTAACAATAATTGAATTCATAAAATATTTACTTACAAAGTCAAATCTATTTGGACTAGTTTATTTAATAATCACTGCGCTTATTATATTTTTTCTTGTACCTACAACTATTAATTATAAAGAAAAGGTTTCTTTTGCTAGAACAAGTAAATTTATAATAATCATTATAATTGGAGTTTTTTGTTCTTTCTTTTTAGAAAGTGTAGTTATTAATAATTTAAAATATATAGATTATTCACAAGAATATTGTGATTCAATATTTGTTATCAAAAATGTGTTGAAAGTTATTTTATATGTTTTCATATTAATTGTTATTTTGTTAGATCATAATGTATTTAATATTGTTTGTGAAAAAATCAAAAAAGTGTTGAAAAAGTAATAAGAAACGTTTATAATACAAACTTATCAAATGGATATAAAAGACTATTTGTTGACAAAATAGTGCTTTTGTGTTATAATATTGGCCATATTTACGAAGGGGGTAAATTATATGGAAAATGAAACAAAATATTTTGATGATTTAATTAGTAGAAGAAAGGAAATATTAAAAGCATTAAAACCATTATATGCTGAGTATCATAAATTAGAAGAAGCTAAAGCATCTAATAGGGAAAAAAATGTAATTGCTAGAAAAATCAATCCACTAGTTGAAGAAGTCGAACAAATTGATGGAGAGTTATTATACTTTAGTAGAAAACTTAAAGGTATGGAGGATCTACCTGCCGAAGAAATAAAAGAAGAAGTAGTAGAAGTTGAGCCATCAAAAGAAGAAAAGAAAGGTTTAAGAGGGATAGCTTTAATGCTAGCTGTTGCTTTAGGATTTACGTCAGGGTTAGCTGTTTATAGTATTGCTAAAAATACTAATTGTTCTAATAGTAAGAATATAGATAGAACAGTTGATACTGATACAGTAGATACACTAATTGAAAGAGATAACGTTGAAGTAACTGCTACTCCTACAGCTACTGTAGCACCAGTTCCAACTGCAACTGCAGAAGTAACTGCTACACCAACTGCAGAAGCAACTGCTGTTCCAACTGCAGAAGCAACTGCTACACCAACTGCAGAAGCAACTGCTGTTCCAACAGCAACACCTACACCAGTTAATAATGATGTACTTGTTGATATAACTAATGAGGAAGATGTAGAAAAAGCAGTAGATAGAATTTATGATAAAGATTTAGATTCTATGATAGCTGGTCTTAATGATCCTGCATTTGAAGCACAAGTTTCTAGAGAAGATATTGCAGATGTTATAAGATTTGTAAATGGAGAACTTCCATTATATAGAACTTATGATTCTACAACATTTGGTGAACTTGCTAATAAGTTTGTATATGTATATGGTGCTCAAGGTGGACATGGTAATGAATTATATCCAGTTCATTATGAATATTTAACAAAAGATAACTCAACACTTGCTAAATATTGTAAGAGTTATGATGATATCTATAATAAGATAGCTGAATATAGACAAACTGGAAACGTAGATGGATTTGTTGAAGAAGTTGGTGTTTTAACATCAAAATTATATAATGAATGGCATCTATTCGGTATGTATGGTGGATTTAATCCTTACCAATTCAACGATAAAGATCAATTCTTAGCATTCAATGCAGCATTAGGAAGATATGCTAATTATGTTAAAGAATATTTAATTTCAAATAACTTAACTGTATGTATTCCAACATGTTATGAAGTAAATGGTACTACATATGATGTTGCTGAAAATGCAAAATTAGTTGAAACTCGTGATATCTATGAAGCTATGCTTTATGGAACAAGTAAAAACGGTGAAATTTCAATCGTAGTTGGAAGCGATGTATTTAATCCAAATGCTATGGTTGGACAAAACTTAATTAAAGTACTAAATGAAAAAGCTGAACAAAGCGTTAAGGTTTTAAGATAATTATAGAAGGGGGTATTTATTATGTATAAAGGAAATAAAAATGGATTTAGCATTATAAAATTCTTACTATTTTGCTTAATATTCTTATTTTGTCTATTTCTAATAATGGGTATTGTTAAGAAAAATGCACCAAAACTTGATCATATATATGATGGAATATTCAGAGATAACATCAATAGTATGCAAGATGCTGGTGAAGCATATTTCACTAATGACAAATTACCTAAAGAAATAGGTGAAGAAGTAAAAATTTCATTACAAGAAATGCTTGATAAAAATTATATATTACCATTTACTGATAAGAATGGTGATGAATGTAGTTTAACAGAATCTTATTCTAAGGTTGTTAAAACTAAAGATGGTTATGAACTAAGAACTTTCTTAAAATGTGGTGAAGAATCTCATTTAATAGTTAAAGTACTTGGATGTCATAATTTATGTGAAGACAACAATTGTTCTAATAAAACTTGTACAAGAGAAAAGATATTACAATATCAATTCTATAAATTAAATAAAGTTACAAAAACAGTATATAGTTGTGCTAAAGGTAAATTAAGTGGAAGTAAATGTATTATTAGTTATGTAGATACTAAGAAAGCTTCAACTAAGACTACTACTAAAACTGAGTCTAAGACAGCTACTCCAGTAACTACAAAAACTAAGGTTCAAACAATAGTTACTCCAGGTCAAACAACTACTGTTAAAGTAGATGATAAAGTGACAGTGACAACAACAAGAGTAACTACTGACCCACAAAAGAAAACAGAAGAGCATTGTACAACTGAGAGAATACCAGATCCAAATTGTCACGTACAATGTGTACCAACATATGTTAATGGAATTCTTCAAGATGTATGTAATACATGTGGTTATGTAAGCCATAAAAAATGTACTGATGTAGATGTTTGGGTTTGCCCAGATGGATATACTAAGACAGGTTCTGGATCAAGTACTCAATGTTATAAAGATGTACCAAGCTATAGTTGTCCAAGTGAATCAACTAACCATAGCGGTTCAGGCACTTCATTAAAATGTTGGCATTATAAAACTACTCAAGGTAGTTCAACATATAGTTGTCCATCAAACTCAAATTATAGTGAAGGAACTGGAAGTAATCTTGTATGTTATGTAAAATCTACAACTTATAAGTGTGATAATGGTTGGACACTAAAAAATGGTATGTGTTATAAAACAACTACTACAACTTATGAAGTATGTGATACCGGATATAAATTATCTAATGGTCAATGTACTAAGAATGCAACTAAGAAAGTAAATGCAAGTTCTAAGAAAGTTACTTCAACTAATAAAGTTTATAAGTGGAGTAAATCAGAAACACTTGATGGATGGACTAGAACTGGAAAGACTAAAGAAGTATTAGGTAAAGAAGTTTGTGAATAATCAAACTTCTTTTATTTTATTGAAAATATAATAACATAATGATAAAATAAATATATATATAAGAGGTGTTATTATGGCAAAAAATAGTAAAAAAACAACTGTTAAAAAAAATATAACAGTTAAAGAAGTAAAAAAAGAAGAAAAGGTTGAAATAAAAAAAGATAGTAAATTTAAAAGAGCATTGGAATCATTTCATGCTTGGTGGATAGTAGGTTTCATTCTTCCACCTTTAGGACTTGTGTTATATTTACTATGGAGAAAAAGTAGAAAAACTGATGCTAAGAGTGCTGGAACTGGTGCATTAATAGCTGCACTTATTTGGCTATTTGTTGGACTTTCATTCTTAATTAATACAAATGGAGAACCAAAAGAAGATAGATCAGTTTCTGCTTGGTATAATGATTTTAATAACGGAGAAAAACTTGTTACAGTACTTGCTAGTTCAACTTGTCCACATTGTAAGAACTTAAAACCAATTATTACTGCTTCATCAAATAAATATGGATATAAATTATATTTCTTTGAAGCAGATAAATTAAGTGAAAGTGATTATACAACATTAACTGAAACAATTGAATTAGAAGGATATGAGGGTTATGTTCCTTACACATTTACTATAGTAAACAAAAAATTAACAAATAATACTACTGGAGAAATGAGTGATAGTGAATTAACTGATTTCTTAAAGAAAGGAAAAGTAATAGAGGGCTAAAAAGCCCTTTTTTATTATGCTTTTGTTGAATAAAATAAATCAAAATGATAAAATTAATTTATAGGGAGCAAATATGAAAAATAAGCTGTTAATATCTTTAATTATATTTATACTATTAGTTGTATTAAAATACAGCTTATCTAATTATGAATTAACATATAAAGTAGATAATTATAATATTAAAACTATTTTTAAAAGCAACAGAATATATTATGAAATAGATAATAAATATAACTTTGATATATATACTAAAAGTAGGAAAAAGAATGTTATTACTAAAATAGACAAAATAAATATTGAAGGTTATGAATGTATTATTCCATTTATAAAGAATATTAAAACATATCCATTATGCAATGATATAAAAAATAATATTAATATTGATTTTAATCTTATAAATAGTGAAGAATTATCAAAATATCAATTAAATAATATTGTGTATGATAAACCAAATAAAGACTTTGTATATTACACTAATGTAGATGATAATACATAT
>JAEEGL016526250.1_pt1 | contig 12002 bp, 8 predicted proteins | sample 9134231 | NCBI WGS metagenome assembly JAEEGL01 (sample SAMN16246548, study PRJNA631951) | gut metagenome | biome: gut microbiome; feature: rumen; material: fiber-attached | host: Bos | place: Iran: Karaj | collected 2018-10
AGATAAGCGGCTATAACGGGAATGATGAGTTCTTCTATTATGTAGAAGACATAGCCCTAATCATATTTAGGGATGCCCGGGTGCTGGTCATAATCGGAAATGATGAGTAATCACATATAGACCGTCAGACGTTGCAGAATTAAGCATACAGAACCAGATGGCAATTTTCCCACATTGTCGCAATTTTCTTGTGGAAATATGATTATTCTGCCATCCTGAAAGAGAATATGGAGGGGGAACTCTGTCATGTGTAATAGATATGTTTAATTATACTTTTGACCTCACTATCATATATATTTAAATCTGAGACAAGTGTAACTCTAACATATTGTTTAAACACACCATGAGCGTATCAATATGGATTATAATAACGCTAAAGTAGCATTATGCTTATTATGTAGCTTTCTTTTAACAATAGCTTTATGCTTAAGCAGTTGCAATGAAAACAATCAAAAGTCAGATATATCTGATAATGAATATGGTGTTCAGGAAATAAAACTTGGTCATATAGAAAGATATGATGGACCATGTCTTAGCCAAGAGGACCTCAACTTTGAAAAAGATATCGCCGTATATGTTGGGTTGGCCAGATCAACCGGAAGTGACCCAGATACAGGGGTTTATAAACCACGGATTGAAACCACTGTTGCAATATATAAGGATGGGAAAATCGTAGATAGGGATGTCGGAATTGTCAATTTGGATTCAGGTGGACTTTCAGCGCTGCATAGATTGTTACATGATGATAGTTTTAAAAGTAAATCCATCGCAAGTATGAAAGAGTATTTTACAAGCGACTCAACTTGGTATAACGAGATCAATGATGACGACATTCGGATTGCAGTATTAAATGGGAACTGGGATCCCTTTGTGACCAAAGTTAGATATGTTCAGTATGATTTAGACTCAGGGAAAGAGCCTAAGGATTACTGGATTGCTTCTTTCAAGGAATTACTGGATAAGGGTACTCTAAATGGATTTAAAGTCGATGCAGTTACAGATAGACTAATTGAACGAGGTATAATTCCGTGTGTTTCTCCTATAGTGATATATGAATCGTGGGAATGGACCTGTGATGGCCACAAATACGATATTGTAAATGCGTGCAATATTGCATTTGAGTCACATAGTTACAACAGCTTCAGATGGTATGTACTAGCAAACCGCCAGTATCCAGGAACTACAAGTTCACGACAACACTTTATGGGATTTTATGATCGCACACAATATGAGAAGTATGGCGATTATAGCGAATTCCTCACTGGAACAAATGCTGTTTACAATATGACATTATTATTTATCGATGGGAAGCCGGTAAATGATTCTATTTATTATTCAGAACCCTACCGGGAATATCCTCAAAAGCGATTCTTCCCTATCCTTGTTTATCCATTGTCTCTTGGATATAAGGATCCAGAATTCACTTACTTTGGAGAAGGAATTTCTGGAGGCGCTTATAAAGAAGTATTCTATGAGACTTTTCAAAAAATGAAGGATGGTAATGTAGTAAAAACACTTGGTTATGTAAGTGACAATTATTACTTGGAAAGTAACTTGTCCTATTCCATTGGCTATTTTGACGAATCTGGGGATTGGCTCATATTAGGTGAGGATAGTTACGGCGCACTTAACTTTGTTATATGGTTTTGTAAAATAGAGAACGGTCAAGTTGTTTGGATATATTGAAGGATACTAAACTCCTACTCATCTCGAAGAAATCTTGTGTCAAAAGGCGCTTATCAATCACTTGAAGATTCACTATAAGATCATTCTTAAAGAGGGTAGTTGAGAGAGCTGCTCGACCTTCTCGTCTCTCGTTACACCGCATGCACGGACCTCAATAAGATGCCACAAAACAATTATAATATACTACTAAATAAAAAAGAACTACCAAGAGTTCCCCTCTGGTAGTTCTCTTCTAATTTAGCTTTCAGATTTAGCTTTCTGGGTCGACTATAGGTTCATAATAGAACAGTATTTTAACAATCTTATACCGTTTCAGATCGCTCGAAGCGATAGCAATAAGTGGATTATTGTTATTTGTCCCTATGAATTCTATACACGCTGTCTCATTAAACGAGTTGCCGTAGACATCATCATATGTTATCTCATATGGGCCATTTGGATAATGTTTTAAACTTTGTATTACTCCATTATTCCATGTATGAGCTTTAACATCTCCTATTACACAATGAATATAGTATTTATTCTTATCAGCGTCCAGAATGACCGCATCAATGAATCCCTGACCATAGAATATAGGTCCCGAGGCACCATCGTTTCCAGGATTGCCGCTATCAGAATACTGATTATGGATTACTTTAGGTCCTACGGCCACCCAATAATATCCTTCATATCCATTGTATAACGCTGTTTTTGGTCCATTGGAGCTTGACTCACCGTATCCGTGATCACCTAAAAGATACCGTGGAACAAATGGATTGATATACGGTTCACAACTATACCACAGATTACGATTATTAAACTCTATTGTAACTGGTTTAGTTGCAATAATCTCGTGAGTATCCACATCACGTTTATAGGCCGTTGATTTATATTTAGTTATACAGAAATAGTTACTGTTTGCAGTATCCACAAATCCATCCAGTATGGTTATATCGTCATATTTACCTATAACTTCATTATTATTCGGGTTAGCAAGTGGGTTATAGTTTTCTATTTCACTGATATGTACCCTGAGTCCGTAATTCGGAATATCAACCGTTGTTCCATCTTTTCTCCGAGGATTATAGTGAAGTTTGATCCAACCGTTTGTTTCTACATCCTTCGTTTCCGGCTCCTCAATGACCCACTCATCCTTAGGTACAGCTTCCCACTTAACAAATACCGAGCCATTATCTTCGACAGCATTAAGATATTTCCTGCATGAACTGGTTCCGTATCCAATCAAGTATCCGTTTACACTGCTCTCAATCGATATTATGTCGTGTGAGATGTTAACGAATTCACCAGACCTGCCCATACCGCTGTTCGTAGCTCCGTCAAGTGAAAGGGCAGTAAGATTCTCATATCCTGTTCCTTCCGAGCCGAGTCCCTTGAAAGACAGCAGCGGGTAAGCGCCTTCGCCTGTCTTATGGACCTTCCACAGCTGATTCTTGGCGTTGCTTACCTTCCGAGAAAGACTGACTCTTTTTCCTGTTCCGCATGGATGTGTGTCTTCATTCAAAGTCAGATACGTGTCCGGAGAGTGTTCATCAGCATTGTACTTTTTGATCCTTATGACCCAATCTTTGTACTGCTCCGGTATCGTAGAACCGCCTCCGGTGATAGGTGCTTTCGCTTTATCCGTAGTAGCTGCAAACATGTCAGTGTCATCTATGCTCATCCGCAGACCTCCCAATACAGCCGCTACAGCCCAGTCCCCAAGTCTCAGAGACAGATTTCCGTATACATCCTGATATGCCGATACTACTGAACCTGTCAGATTGCTTATTATGGGATTTCCGTTTACTGAACACAAGAATCTTGATATGTTGTAGTAATCATAAACCATAGTGCCATATCTGAAGAACGCTTTTGCGTTATCTGCATCAGTCAGAATGACATTGCTGTTTACATCTTCACCAAGGAACAGATCTGTTCCTATCTTGTTGAGATAGATCTTTCTCTCCATGGCAGTGATCCAGTCGTTCGCCCTTTCCACTATCTCATCCATCTTGCTTGTAAGATAAGGTCCGGGACACTCTGTTGCAGCGTACATGTTGTGCCAGGTAAGGTTTACTCCCTTTGTCAGAAGACCCAGTCCGTTCCTTCTCGCTATGTCTGCTATCAGCTTTATGAGAGTATCCATCGTCTCATCGGATACTGTCCAGTTCTTCTGACATTTCTTCGATCGGGAAGCGGATAAATACTCTTCCTTCCTTATCGATCCATCTGTTTTTCTGTGACAACATTGCTCGGTTCAACAGGAGCGCATACAGTGTCTTGGCGGTCTGAGAAATGCTCAGATCAAGTAAGAATACCGGATATGGCAGATAATGGCTGATCCTGGTGTTTTCCTTCATGTAGATTGTCTTCTGTGGCATTTCCTCCATCGCCTCAACTCCTTTCTGTTTTCTCTATGTCCCTCACTTATCAGTGGGGGTAAAAATCTTGTCAGTTGTGTAGAAACTCTTCTGATTTTTTCTTGTTTTTCCGTTTTCCCTGAATGCAGTTCCTGTCCCCATTACAGCGGCGTATCGTTTCTCTGGGATCGCTCATATCATCGCAATCCTTTGCTGGAATACATATCCTCATTCAGACGGTCATTCAGTTTTTAAAGAACAGGTCTCTCCACTAATATCCAGTGGACAGAAATCAGTGAGATTGAACACTTTTCCGATCAGCTTTTTTAGAAAATCTTCAAAGTCTCCTCACTTATATGAAGGGGACAACACCAATGCGCTTTGGCTCAGAATTCTTCATCTTTTTTCTTAACGTCCTTCTACTTAATAGTGGGGACGGTTTTAAGGATAGTTGGCTAAATCATTCTGCAATTTCTTCAAACTCTCTCATTAATGTATAGCGGGCAGAAATCGGTGCGTCTGCACACGTTTCTGTAAAACATCTTTCTGAAACGCTTAAGCCGAACAGTCCCTTCACTTATATCAAGGGGAAAGAAATCATCCGTTTCTAACAGATTTCTGTAAAGATTTTTACAATAATCTTTTTTCAGAAGATCTCATATCCTCAACATCCTCCTCGCTTATATGAAGGGGACAAAAACTGTTGAAGTTGTGCATCGAAGATGCAAAAATCCGCAATCAATGACTGCGGATTCCTTCATGAAATGAAGCTGTGAAATTGTAAATTGAACCGATGAAATGCCGACGGGTTTGGGGTGTCAACCTCAACAAGTGACGTGGCACAAAATGAATTTTTGTGATACAGGGAGAATCTTGCTATTTATGAATACACTAGTATATACTTTAAATATACTATAAGCTGTGTGCTTGTGACGCTTTATGCTGTCAAAGGAGGTATCATATGGGCAAAAAACAAAAAGTTATTATTTTCCTCATTTGTATTATGTCATTGTCTATGCTTTTCTGTGCGTGCTCTGATACATCATCTAACTCAAACAGCGAACCCATCTCAAATAACACAACGGTCTCTGATTCAAATAGCGCTGAAGAAGTAATTGTGCCACAGACTGGCTCTTCTGACGAATCTTCACAAAATATCGACAGGGTCACGTTTTCAGCAGATACAATAGAATATGTGCCCGCAGATCAATACATAAAGTATCTATTCGATACTTCACAGTCCGTTTCCGGAACTATTACAAGCCATAAGCTTATCAGCGAAGTATATGATGATTACCCGGTATTCCTTGAAAATGCATTAATAGTGACACTTAAGTCCAGAAGAAGCGGTAACAGTTATGAGTTTTTGTTTCCTACGAGCGACTTTTTCATGTATAGTTACTTACCTTATTCTATGAATTGGTCATTACTAAACGATTTTGACGTAACTATTTTTTATAGAGGTGATGCCTCAAGCAGTTGTTTTTCTTCTACTGTACTAGATCAAGCCCCTTCCCATGAACTAGACGTAACTATTCCGTTTTATCAGAGCATGAAGGATCATGTATTGGACGTGTATCAATCAAACTGCAGCGACAAATTAATAGTTACCTCAGAAGGAGCTCTTGACAGGTTGGCTGATCACTTGTGGTTTGAGCTTTCAGATAAAAAGACATTGTCTCCGGGCTTTTATTATTATTGCAACTCTAATAATGCATTAGTATGCAGAAGTTTTAACATTGGTGATGGTCAATATAGCATTAGTAGCGGAACACTCATAAATGTTTTGGTCCCAGGAGTAAGCAGAAAAGTAAAAGTTCCTGAAGATCAAGAGGGTATTTACTATATCTTTGAACATATTGATCTAAATAGCGAAGAATCGTCATATTACATGGTTTTTGCTAATGATATGCGAATCGTAAAAATAGAATGAGCCCGACGATAATCGAGCTCATTCATAATTAGATCAAATGATCGTATGGGACAATGGTGTATGGCATATTGGTATTTGCTGATGCTGTTGGCTGCTGAGGGTGTTTGTTGGAAAATGAACCATCGCCAGCATCGTGCACTTCTATATGCAGGTGGGAGACAGTTGTTCCTTGGCTTGACTGGTACCCAATTATCGTTTCACCGGCCACGACTTCAGATCCATCGATCAATCCAGTTTTAGGAATAAGGTGAACATATATTAAATACTCATTTCCACTTTGAATCGTAACGTAAATATTACCATGATCAGCTACTGTACCGCTTCTCGCAGCATATATTGGTGCTCCGTCATAGTAGGTCATATCTATTCCGGGATGGTATTGTCCCCCGTACATTGGAACAGATTGATCATATTTCGCACCGTAGAGAGAATACAGACACTTGTTGTTCTCGACCGAGTTCACATTAAACACTCTCTTATAGAACTCCTTGATCTTTGACTCTATCTCCGATCCGCCATTCGCAGCCCATGTGCCATTCTCCATGCCGGAATCAGGGTGGAAGTATTCAGTATAGTTATTACTGTCATAGTTGCATCCCGAAGGCATCCCAGTGACAGTCTTCTCCGAAAGTGGAGGAGAATAGTCTTCCTCCTCTTCAAACACCCAGACATCAGTGTCAACGCTTGTCCACCTTATAAGCCGATCATTTTGATACGAAGACACATTTCCGAGATACTTGTCATGAGCCGTCAGCTTGATCTTATATTTATTTTCGGATGAGCTTACCACTTGTGTTGAGACTCCGATACTCACTGGATCAGCCTCGCATTTGTTATTTACCACGCAGTAATTGCCCATATCTGTGATCTCAAGCGGCTGAATGGCGCTGTAGCAGGACACCAGAGATTTCACGCCGGAATCATATTGGTCAATATATGACTTGAATTTCCAGACCTGCCGGGCTGATTCATTCTTTGAAGTCAGCCTGACCCTATAGCCTTCTCCTCCGGGATGTCCTTCCTGACTGGCAGTAAGATACATTCCGTTACACTGGTGCTTGATACGAAATCGTTTCCCAAGGAGTGAACTTGCTATTGCTGACGGTTTGGCTGATGCATAAGCCGCAGCCGTAGGATCGTTTGTAAGCTCCCACTTGTCTGACTCAATGGTCGACATAACGACCCCGGCCTCATACACCAGTATAGATCTGATCGTAGCATCGCGATTGCTGATAACTTTTCCTTTGACATGATCAGATCCATTAGCTCTGCTCTGCCGGACTCGATCGATAAATAGTGTGATATATCCTTCCGCATCCAGTTCTGTATCCATATCTGTAAAGCCTATTGATACATTTGTCAGATATGGCAGCCCATCGGCTTCACTGACCCTGATCACCTTAGTCTGATCGTTGTAGTCCTTGATTACTCCGTCCTTCCTGATGAATGGATGTGCCAGTTCCTTTTCAACAAGGATAATTCGCCCTGACTGATCGGCACTGAGAAACTTCTGAGTGTTGAACTTCCTGATATATATCTTCTGTTCTTCCATGGTGATTAGCGCATTCGCCCTTTCAACTATCTCATCCATCTTGCTTGTAAGATACGGCCCCGGACACTCTGTTGCAGCGTACATGTTGTGCCAGGTAAGGTTTACTCCCTTTGTCAGAAGACCCAGTCCGTTCCTTCTCGCTATGTCTGCTATCAGCTTTATGAGAGTATCCATCGTCTCATCGGATACTGTCCAGTCGGGAGCCCCACTGTTGTTTGCCACCTCAATGGTCACGCTTCTCTTGTTAGAAGCCCAGTCTCCGTTGGTCCAGGCTATGTCTCTTTCCTTTACGAACTGACCCACATTCCTGCCGTTCACTCCGTAATGAGAAGATCCGTTCCTTCCCTCTGTCTGCCATAAGGCTCCCAGAGCTTCTATCGACATGTTTCCCGCCATATGGTGGATGCATATCTCACTGATAACTCCTCCTTCACTTGCTCTGTCCCGTGTGTAGTTAGTGGTAAGGGCAGGTATGAAGGATGTGACAAGAGCAGAGTCTGCCTCTCCCGGTATCACTGTCCCCTCAGGGAAGTCCATGTCCGAAGGATCGATGAAGTCCCATACCGTGCTGTTTGAGAGAGTGTCCCAATATACATTGTCTCCCACACTGCCTTCTCCGTTGATGGTGAGATACAGATCATGGTGATACATCTTGATGAGATATCTGTACCGTGACACCCTGATCAGTTCAAGGACGGAGTCCGTATCGTTTCCTTCTGCTCTGTACATCGTGCAGTTGGTGTTTCCTCCTCCGTGGATATTCAGAGCAAATCTTGAGTCTATCCGTGTAAGCAGCTTAGGTCCCCGGTCTGTGTCTATTGCTTCCCATCTCTGTGCAAGACAGTCTGTGGCACTGAACAGATTCACATTCCTTCCGTTCACTACGGTGTCATTGCCGTATACGTTAAGATAGACATCCTTTCCGTACGGTTTGATGAAGAAGGTCTTTCTTTGGAGCTCTGAATGGATAGGATCAGGTACTTCCAGGGCTATCTCCTGTGGTGTGATAAACTGCCAGAGAGTGTAGAGATTGACATTGGAAGACCATCTCACATCAGCTCCGCTTCCCACACTTTCTGCGTAGAGATACTTATTGTGGTTAAGAAGCTTTATGCGGTAGATCCTGCTGTCTGCGTCATAGGGCTCAAGTACAAGCAGTGAATCATAGTCATTGTTCGTGCCCTGTGAAGAGTACATGACGCAGTCGTCGTTGTAGTAATTGATGGCATAGACGTTCCGTCCATTCGATTTGCCCAGTTCCGTGTAGATCTTCGGCCCGTGCGTGGTATTGAGGACTCTCCACTTCTCTGCATTCACATCCTCTCTCCGATAGGTGTCAACGTTCCTTCCGTTTGCTACAGTCTCATTGCCGTGTACATTGAGCATGTATCCTGTCTGATAATTCCTTACGTAGAAGACTGTATCAGTAAGAGATACTGGAGCCTGCCCTGAGCTTGACAGTGCGTCGTCCTCACTGACCAGCTGCCAGAGAGAGGATGATTCCACAGAAGATGTCCACGATACATTAGAGCCGGATCCCGTTCCTGCCTCATTGAGATAAAGACCATGTCTGTACATCCTTATCCTGTACACATTACCGGATACCTGCTCGAACCCGAGCAGAGAATCATCGTCATTGCCGCTTGCAGTGTACATGTTGCAGTTACCGTTGTAGATATTGAGAGCAAAGCTCTCATTGATCCTTGTAAAGAGCTTGGGTCCGTTGGAAGTATTCTTTATCACCCATCTCTGTGCCATACAGTCCTCTGGTGAATATACATTGACATTCCTTGAGTTTGCTACGGTATCATTGCCGTGGACGTTCAGATACAGTCCGCTCTCCATGTTCTTGATAAACCAGGTGGTGTTCCGTATGGATGAAGGTACCCGGGGAGGGTTTGATCCCCGATAGAGCTCCCGGTACCAGAGCTGATCCGTGTTTCCCGTCATCCGTGTCCAATAGACATTATGCGGAGAGGTGGATGTATCTACGGTGAGATAGAGACTGTAATACTTCAGCTTTATCCTGTAGCAGCCATTGCTGATCATCATAAACTCCACAAGCTGATCCTTGAGATCATTTGCCGTTGTGCCGATGGTGTATATATCGGCGTTGTCCGTATTTGTGGCGCCTCTCCAGTGGTCGAGAGCAAAGACATTGTTCTTCCTGCTCTTCAGAAGCTGTCCGGATACGCCGTAGCCTGAATAGTTACTAACATCCCACACCTGGGCCATGTCTGTGCCTGAGAGAGCATATGTGCATACGTTCTGTTTGTTGGCAAGAGAGCCCCGTGTGTAGATGTTGAGATAGAGATTATCGTTCCAGGCCTTGAATCGATAACCGTTTCCGTTAATAATTGTTGCCATGATTTATTTCCTCCTTTATTTCTTTATTCGAAGGGTCATGGCTGACTCCCATGTGCACCTGTGAATCATTTTGCCCTTCACCTGTAGGCCATGAAAAAGGCAAAAGTTAACCTCAAGAGGCACAACTTGAGTGAAAATTACATATTTTAGAGGTAGATGCAACATATTTACAAGCGAAGTCAATTTAAAAGGACTGCCTGACTTCTTATCCGTCCGGCAGTCCTAGCCTTTTAGCGATTCAATTGTTCCCATGCGTGTTTGTTATCTGTTTCGTTCTTCCATATATCCTCTGATATTATCAAAGGCCTTTGAAAGCTGTCTGCTCACTGTCGCCGGAGAGATGCCTTTCTCCTCGGCAATGTCCTTCTGCTTCCTGTTTAGAAAATATACTTTTATCACAATGTCTCTTTGTCCCTGAGGAAGGGCATTTAATGCTTCCCTTAAAAGCTGCTTTCTGTATTTCTCGTCTAGTTCATTAAGCGGATCATAATCCTCCGTGAAGAATCGTTCACCGGGATCCATAGCCTCAAGAGACACATGTCTTCTTGTTTCTCTGTGTTCATCATTGTAGGACTCTCTGGCTATCTCGATCATCCTTTTGCCGTCATCTTCGGTAAGCTGTATTTTCTTTACTCCTTCGGGAGTATGTATCCTTGCGGAATAGACTCCGTCTTCTTCCCATACTTCACTGTTGAGTTCTCCCCAATCGTCATATGACAGGAAGATCTCTTTGCCGCTATCGTCTCTTCTTACCGTCTGCCTTATTTTCATCTCTTCTTTCCGTCCTCCTCTTTTGTTATCGTTTCAAATCATGTCCTCCTGTATTTCTGTGATAAAGAATCCATGCCATTATGGCACGGATCCTATTTAGTAAATATCTCGGATAAGGGAATCCTTATCGTCTGTACATTATTGATATCCTGCTTCTTAAAGCAGTCTCTTGTAGATATCCAGCATACTTTCTATCTGATACTTTAACAGCCACGCTGCGTCATTGTATTCAGGCACACTCTTTATCACCGTTATCAGATTGGGATAATACTTCTCTGTCTCTGCTATGTATCTGAATATCTTGTCCCTGCTGAAGGCCAGTGCCATATTGGTAAGGTTATTGCATCTGTCCAGGCATTTCACCATGGCAGCTTTCGGACTCTGCGACAGGTTATGATAATACCTGTCAAGAACTTCATCTTTGTCTTCTTCAGCATATTCTTCCTTTGTCATCAGTCTTACCGTCTCTCTGGCCTCATCGCTCACAGGCAGTTCTTCCGGTTTCTTTCCGCAGTCTTCCACCACGTCATGAAGAAGGACAGCTGCTATCAGTTCATCCTCATATATGCCCATGGCCAGTGCATGGCATGCCATGTTCAAAGGATGATATATGTAGGGTATCTTTGACCTTTTCCTCTTCTGTCCCTTATGTGCCTTTACTGCATAGTCCAGTGCCTTGAGGGTATCTGTCATGCCCCTCTCTCTGGCTGCCGTCTTCACATATGTCTTCATATGTTCCCAGTTGTAGATATGGTCTTTTACCTTGAAGGAGTTAAGCTTATCCTCTACTAAGGCTGACAGTGAAACATCAAGTTCTCTTGAGAGCTTTAACAGATTATCTGTGTCAGGTGCATAGGTATCCTTTTCCCATGCCGATACTGCCTGGAAGGAGACACCTACCCTGCGGGCAAGTTCTGTCTGAGTCAATCCCTTTATTTCTCTTTGTCTTTTAATGTTGGTCCCGATACTCATATATGTTCTCCTCTCTCCTAAGAATGAAAAACGACAGTCCGTTAAGATCTGTCCGGTGTTTAGAGGCCGATCAACAGAAACCTGTTTTCCGTGTCGGCAGCTGATAAAGAAGATTATTTCTTCTTTGTAGATAAATGATAGCTTAAATGAGGGGAAATTGGTAGCGAGTACAGCTTGAAATTTGTGAAACTTTTTCTAGTTGTTCTTGAGGGAAAATCGTGATTTTTCAATGAATACAGGGGATTTAGACAGATTTGTGAATAACGGATCGAAAGACGTATTTTGTATACATTGTTGTTAACAATTGGTAATGTTACAAGAACGTCGGTTTGTCTGAGAACAGTCTCAAATAATTAAACAGTATGAAGCTGAAACGAAAAAA
>JAEEGL016700653.1_pt1 | contig 12002 bp, 7 predicted proteins | sample 9134231 | NCBI WGS metagenome assembly JAEEGL01 (sample SAMN16246548, study PRJNA631951) | gut metagenome | biome: gut microbiome; feature: rumen; material: fiber-attached | host: Bos | place: Iran: Karaj | collected 2018-10
CTCGAGTGTGCTATAATAATATATGTTCAGGTCTTTGTCCCTCAAGACAAAAATATGCGTAAAGGAGGAGTACCATGAACGTTCTTTTACTCATCGTTTTGGCTGTCGCTGTGATCCTGGTTGTGTGTTTCTTCTACGCGATCCACAAGGCGAGCCCCGGAGGATGTGTGGCTGTGTTTCTCATTACCCTCATCCTGGTTGGAGTCTTGATCTTCGTGGCTACAACGCCGCCGAAGATGGAAACCCTGCAGGTCAGAAGCATCGACAACAACACGATCGTCCTCGTCGACACTCGAGGGAACACGGTTAACTACGACATCACGAAGATTCCGCGCGTAAGCTATAACTACCCTGTCAATTCGTACGTTCAGCTGACACGCAATTTCTTCGGAACACCGCTGTTTCTCTCCCCTGCTGACTACACGATTGTGCCGACCAAAAGATGAACCCGCACCTCGCCGCGCTCAACCCTTCTTGGGGCGAACGCGGCTTTTTTATGATAAAATAGAGCCATGCCCGCGTGGCGGAATTGGCAGACGCGCTAGCTTCAGGTGCTAGTGCCTTCACGGGCGTGCTGGTTCAACTCCAGTCGCGGGCACCAAATGAAACGTGAATAAAAAAATCCCCCTTTCGGGGGACTTTTTATTGCTAACTAGTTAGTTTTATCGGTGAAGCCACCATCATCGATACCATCGGAAGCGAAGTTGCTGTCGCAGCCAATATTGCGGCCGTTGTTAATCTTCCAACAGTTGTAAGTTGCGCGGTAGTTCTTGATAAGGTTACCGGAGGTAGTACAGTTTGGATCGTTCTTTGCACAATAGACACCAACTGTGTACTTAGGGAATGGATAGCCAATATCGATGAGCTCGACACGAGCATCGATGCGGCGGAAGAGGTCGTTGGCACGGCCAGTGGAGTCAACGCTAGACTGGACACCTACGAAGTCAACCGTGTTGCCATTTGGATAACCATCAAGCAAAGTAACCTGGAAGGAGATGTCTGGTTCTGGGTATGGCGATGATAGCGTCAGGAAGCGGAAGTTGTCCATAACAGCAGCGCCAGTATAGGAGGATGGAAGCTGAACTATGGTGCTACACATATATGGGTGCGACTCAAGCGTTGCGCCGTTGTAGCACTTTACGTCAATTGGGCTGTTAGCAGCAAGGTATTTATCATCCTGGTTGTTAGAGTTGTTATAATCCTTGTTTGCGGCCATCGTGGAGTTAGCAAGAGTAGTATCGGATATTACCGTAGGAGTAATTTTGCCGCCAGAAACTGCGCTAGAAGCGTATACTGGGCGGAGTGTAATACGAGCACGGTTGGTCCTGCTACCATTCTTGATAATAAATTCAGAAAGCTTGAAGTTTGCACTAGATTGGATAAGACCAATGTTTAGAACTGGCGGCAAGGTTGCAACTTTGTCGAAGTTGTTCTTTTTATCATTCATGCCAAGGGCAGAAATTTTGTTAGAGCCAAAGGCGTTATCGGTTGAGCTAGAAAGGATAGTTTTGTAGTGGTTGCCAAGACCATTATCGACAACAGTCGTGTAATCATCGTTGGAGAACCAGTCGATGCGAATATATTTAACACCGGAGGCGGCGCCAGCTTCAGCGGCGCTGTGAGTACGGATAGGTATAACTTTGGTGTCAGTATCTTTTGTGATTGTACCGAGATAGTTTGGCACCTTCATGGAGACCATAACGCAAGTGTAAGCCATGTCGAACGTTGAATCGACGCCCGTGCCAGTCTTACTGTTATCGGTGCGAATAAGCGTCTCATTCGAACCCTCAGCGCGACCAAGCGCTTTGCGAACGATATCGCAGTCATCATCTGAACCTTCAGCGTTAATGGTTTTGACGATTTCCTTACAGCGACTACTGGTTGTATCGTTGCGCGCCATACAGTTGTTATATTCAAGGAGCATAATCTTGGCATCCTCGATACCCGCCAATGCAGCGTCGTAGGCGGACTGAGACAAGTTATAGTTTGTAGACTCATTAATATTCGAGAGCATGATACTCACGAAGCTGAGCACGAGAATGCCTGCAAGCAACGTGAAGAACATCGTCACGATTAATGAGGTTGCACCCTTTTTAGTTTTGTTATACATACCTATCCTTTCTTTCTAGCATTACCGCCGGTACGAACGGAAAAATTAAATTTGTTTACTGCGCAGTAGTCGAAGTCGTAGTCGTTAAACTCCGAGACGTCCGATCCCTGACAGTAATCACCATTTGCCTTAATATTCACGCCACCTTTGAGGGTTGCGAGAATAAAGGAAATATTGATAAAGGCTTGTTTTGTGGTGACACTTTGAGTAGCTGGGAGGACCGTAAAGTCATATAGGGCAAGGTCGACCTCGTCTTTAGCGATTAATTCTACTGGTTCAGTAGCCATGGTTGGAGAAATATCAACGTTTTCGATGCCGCCAGAGTTGGCAACAGTAACTTCGCCTTCAAGATCCTTATTGCACTGCTTATGATTCGGATCTGGGAAGCGAGCTAAACGATAGCGTACACCATTAATCGTGACACCGGTACCATTTTGAATAGTACGGGCAGTGTTCCAGACATATGTATAGTTAGCGATACAGAAGGCGCCATAGTTCTGCGTCTGGTCCACAGTTGATTTCGCCTCAAAGAAATATCCCTCGAGGGCATTTTTACTCTCTTCATCGCTAATAAAACCATCGTGGTCCTCGTCAATCTTGGCGATATCGGCCACATAGGATGCGCTGTTGACAGCTTTATTGATATCCTCAATGATTTGCTGACCGGAAGCGTTCACAGCACGGAGCGAAAGGCCCTTCTGATAAATACTAGACAAGCCAAGAATAATGCTGGCAATGCCAAGCAAAAGTGCGCCAATGAAGGCAATACTCAAAGTAAGCTCGATTAAGGTGAAACCTTTTTTATTCATCTGTTTCATTACTCGATTACCTCCGGGTTATAGAGACGAATAATCGTACTGAGTGTGGACGGAGCCTTGGTGCCGACAGATTGCCAGCAGGTACGGATGTAGAAATCGTAATACTGCGGATGACCGCCGACGTTCTTGGACTTATCGCCCGCTACAGAGATAATCCAAATACCTTCCGCTGAATATACTTCGCGATATAGCCTAGATTCAGCAAGCGAATCTTGTTCATTAGTTATGCGCTCATCAGGCTGACCATCATCCAGCTCATCGCTGAATCTAAGGACTGTATACGTCAAACGAGGATATAGAGTGGACGGACGAAGCACTTTTCCTTTTCTCGGGTCGCTGACAGTAATTCTATTCTTTGGAATCACAATCATATTTAAGAGCTCAGCATATTTAGTGCTCGCCACAATAGTTTTTGGCTGAATCAAGCGAGTATTGATAATAAATGCCTTGCTTTTGTTGGCGTAGACTTGATTATCATAGACATCTTGACAGCTCTCGTAACGGATATCATTAATATCGCCACCAAATGCCTTTGTCATATCGGCAGCCGACATCGCATTTACGGCAGTAACTTTATTCCAAATATCCGAGAACTGCTTCTTACTTTCAGCCCATTCACGTTCAGCCGAAAAGTTGTTTTGCAAGAAGCGTAGAGCCTCTGCCTGCGCATCAATACTATTGCGCGCCATAGTAACTTCAAGTGAACGCTGTGCCTGATTAAGACCACTGTTCATGATGCTAATCGAGGCTAACGAAACGGTGGAAAACACCATGAACGAGAACACGACCTCAATGATAGTATCGCCATGTTTTAATCGTCGCATGCATCCTCCTCTGACTCTTCATCAATGAGCGATACAGCTGATGAGTTATGGCCATCTGCAGCGATTTTAATCATGCGGCGCTTTCCGTAGGTGCCGGTCAAATCATCGGAAGTAATACACATCTTGAAATCTTGTGTAGAGGTAAATTTAGCTGGGTCCTCGCCAAGCAACGTGTTGATATCAACACTACTCGAAGTAAATGCAGTGCAACCCACATTGCTGCCGTTTAATGTAGCATAATCTGGGACTGCAATATTCTCTTTCTGAGAATAATCATAAGTATAGGTGTGAACCGTTCCATCGCGTGGTGAACGGATGATTAACACTATACCTTTTTTAGTGACGCCTTTTTCTACGTCTTCCACCTTAGCACCCCAGTTAAGCATTTTTCGCTCTAGAACATTGACTGGCTCACAAATCTTATTGCGCTCAATGATATTATTGAGCTTCAGAGTCTGTAGAAGAATGAGATCGTCCATTGCGGTAATAGTCTCTTGTGGATCTTTCTGAGGATCATTTTTCCTTAGCTCAATCTCTAATGCGGAAATATCCTTACCGAGAATGGACGTACTCTGAACGATTGCGCCGGCTGCGGGATCATCCGGCTTTTGGAGACCGAAGATAATGGCGACGCCATAAATATCACATTTACTGCGGCCACGACCTAAGTTCTTGCCATTACCGGTAAAGACTGCGCCAGTATCGATCATTTCACACATGTCAGTGCCGTCACGTTTGTCAATTTGAACACGCGTGACATAGTCATACTGATTACGAATGAGCGATACGACATCTTGGACAGAGTCTTTATAGCGTTGGCGGGCAAGGTTAGTACCAATACCGACAAGTGCGCCGACAAGCATAAGGCCAGTGAGCGCCAAGAACAACATGGTCTCAACAATAGTAAAGCCCTTAACCCTACCCTTTTCCATTTTCATATTTTTATTATACATTAGCATAATGTTTTTTTCTAATACCTAGGCGCTAATTCGCGTGCGTAAGTCGTTGTAGCTTGTGAGTAACGCTGAGCTTGGTTGTATGACCAGAGATAGACTTCTGGGCCCATCGTGAAGATCTCGGCCGGTGAGGCAAGACGATTATAGCCGTCATGGAAGCCGGTACCATAGGTACGATAGAGTTTGAGGTTCTTAGTCATGACAGGGCCATTAATAGTAAGCTGCTGGTTACAGTTCTTAGTATTAATATCTTTCTCGTCAACGGTGTTATTCCAACCTGGGTTCGGATCGCAGGTAATGATTTCATCAGCGATTAGCCAGGTATCGAGATAGGTGACGTAATCCTTGATGATGATCTTCTTAGCGATGAGAATTGACTGTGGAATCTCAGAGATACTGTTGTAGCTATCTTCCCAACAGAGGCCAGAAGGTGTTCTTTGCTGATCCCAAGATGTGCGGACATTAGAGCCATAGGCCATGTTGGCACCGACGACAAGCGTACCATCGGAATGGATGATGGAGGTACGGCTGTTATAAGTATCACCTTTGCCCATACAGTAGCCAGAGACGTTTGGAATATAAGCAACCTGGTTACCAGTATTGTTAACGTGAGTATACTTAGCGCCAGTATCGCCGATACAAGCGAACGTAGATTGTGAACCTTGAGGATAATTCGTAACGTAAGTGCCAGTATTGTCATCGAAGGAGCAGACGCCGGCATCCTCAACTATGAATGGGCCTGCACCCTTATCGGTGACATTCATTAAGCCAGTACCATCACTGCGCGTGTAGCGAGTAATCATCTGTCCTGCGATGTTTTCTGGGTTGCTGGAAGATGTCGTACTAACATTGAGGGCGCCAAGTTTATTGCTGCTACATTCTGAGTTTGCGAGAGTATACGATGAGAAGACGCAGTTAAGCGATTTCTTGTTGCTTCCTGAGTTGGTGTCTGCGACAAGCTTAGAACCACCCCAGAGCGATGCGCCAGAAGCAAAGCCCTTCAGACCCATACCGGAGATTGCGGAATACTCAGTCCATGAACCATAGATGCGCGGATCGGTGCCGAGGTTATTCTTCGGATATTTCTGCGTGCGAGCGGAGATATAGCCTTGTGCATAAGTATCACCGCCAAGAACGTTTATACTTGGACGTTTTGCAACAGTGTAGCAAGTAGCACCAGAAACATGCCAGAAGGTGCCTCTTGGGTTAAGACCAGCAGCGTTCTGCTCTTCGGTAAGGTCTTCCGCGTATGGCAAGTCGTGGCTATCGGATGGCCAAATGGCTGCGATATAGCAAATCTTTGTACCAGGTTCAGCATTGTAAGAAACCGTTGGTTCATAGTCTTCGTCGGTTATTGTCTGGCCACCGTCGATATTATTGTCTGGATTATATCGACCGGAGCCACTTCTGACCGTCGTACAATTGAAGCTCTTGCAAACTGGGAGACCAGTTCTACTGTTAGACAAATCTATACTGCCTGTCGTATCGCTAAATTGAAGGTTGTCATTCACGAGTTTATTAAAGTTGTCGGCTGGAGTAGTATTATTGTGACTTACATTAATCTCGATAAGCTTATACTTCGATTCCTTAGTGACGGTAGCGTATTCGTCTTTAGCAACCATGCTATTCTTTCTTGGGCTCACCGTGAGTTTAATTCTTTCAGTATACTTGTTGCCTGGTAGAATATAGCCACCTTCGCCAGAAACATTAATGATTGTCTTGTAGTTGTACGGAACGCTTACGCTAGCTGTAACGGAAGCAGTCTTCGTGCCATCATGACCGTGCGCGCTGTCGATTTTGCCACCAGAATACTGAATATCAGTCCAGGTTACTTTTTGAACAATAGTCGTACCAAGATCGCTGGCTCGGCCATAATCGTCGGAATTACAGTTACTTGCGTATTTATCATCCGTAACTCCGGAAATATAGTTCGATATACGGTAGAAGTCGGCAAGGCGATTATTCTTACCAAATTGATCGCAGGAGTAGATGCTATCGCCACTTGGTGAGGTTGCCTCTCTGGTATAGACTTCATTAAATGGCCCTTTACCTACGGTTGCATTGGAGGTACCAAAGTTCTTCGAGAAGTCAGCGTATGGGCTACTCGTGAGAGTGTCACCGAACAAGTATCCGGATTTCAACTTATCGGTCTGGAGTGTGCCGTACTCATCATAGTAAAGCTTGTTTGATTGGGCGGAAATATCATAAGATGTAGTCTTAGTCGAACCGGCATACTGACGTGCCAACTCGCCGCCAGCGCAAGCTTCATAGTTGAAGCGAATCTGTTCACCAGGCTTTGCCCAGGCAGTGATTGCCGAATCGCCATCTGATTTGATGCCGGATGTCTTGTTAGGCTTGGTGGTGCCGTTCTTATAAATATCGACTTTCATCATATTCTTAGCAGCGCCAATACCGAAGTTTTGCTTTATTTCATCATCATAACAAGCAGCGCGTTCCATCGTGATGGTAACACAGGCTTTATTACCGGTAGCGCTCTGAGTATGCTCAGTACCCTGAATCTCAGACGTGTAAGTCATCTGCTGGCAGAGATGAATGGTCTGTTCTGGGTAAATCTTAATCGTGAACGAATCCGTGCGATAGTCCGATTTACCTTTTTCGAGCTCTGTAGAAGGTGCTGAGGCTAAGGCGGCGCCATGAGGATCAGCTGTGCCGCCGACACTTCGGTAGCCATATGTGCCGCCAGACTCACCGTCGAAGATCTTAGTTGAAGAGCTGGTTGCCTTTTTAAGCTTAGAGCCATGCTCGTCGCTGCTGCTGCGAGTAACAGTGTGCTTAAATGTGACTTTAAGCGTGGCAGGGTACTTAGTGTATTTCGACGATTTAACTGTATAGGTTTGATTGTCGTAATTTGTTTCTTCATCATCACCGAGAAGAATCTCAGTTTTACCGCTAAAGGTAGTCTTATAACGCATGAAGTGAATACATTTAGAAGCGGTAGCAACGGTGCCACGATAGTTGCCAGAATCTTCGCGGACTTCTGGATAGTAGTTTAGGTATTGGCAATAATTTGTACCGGTATCTTTAGCTACGTTAACTGATACCTGATTATCTTTAGGACTATGGAACACGTTGTGATATTTATTATCCGCCGCAATGTCGCCACTAGTAGTGTAATCGGCCTGGACTTTAAAGTCCCCACCTACTTTCGGATCGTCGCGAGTCATGAATTTACCTTTAGCTGCGCTAGAACCATTATTCTTAAGCTGATGACTAAAGCGCAAGTTGGCCGTATTCACTTCAGTCCAATAGTAGCCACCGTCTTCTGTCGTATTATCAGATGCGGCAACAACTCTGCCTGTCATGCCATACCAACCATAGCGATGGAAGTTGACGCAGGCATCAGCTGGACTCCATGCATCATTCGAGGTCGTAGTGCCATTATTTTTTACGGAAGAAACATAATACATGGCATCGCAAACACCCTCTTTGGTCTGACCTTCTGTAAGCGTTACAGTCTTTTTGTGCGTATGAACAGTATTTAGACCACTATTCTTACCTAATGCGAGAGAGTTAGTATATGAAGTTGATGAGTTCTGATTAACTTGGCTAGCATTTTTATCCTCAAATGATTTCCAAGTCGTCGAAACGCTTGCAGGCGCCTCCGCATTATTATCCGTGCGTTCAACTTTATGAGTGAAAGTCACATACGGTTTTTCGCTCTCGGTATAGTAATATACTTTGCCATTTACGGTCTTTGCGGTCGTGTCCGTAGAAACAGACTTATCAATTTGACCACTAAAGGTTGCAGTCCATCCAGAAGGCGGAAGCTGGACGGTTAGATAAACTTTACCTACGCGGCAAGTACCGGATTTATGCACACCATCGCCTGACCAACAACGATGGATATAAAGCGCCACCCAACCGAAGCCGGAACTGTTAATATTTTTTTCAACAGAGCCATCATCAACGGCATTGCGAAGCTTTTTGCCGTTAATTGTAATCGTTGGGAAATAGTTGCCATAGCCAGATAGTGGCTCAGTCCATAGACCATAGCTCGATTGGGCATCATTTTTCCCTGAAACCTGGCGCATAAAGCCAATGTTGCTACCGTTGCGTTTGACAATGCCACCGGCGCCACTAGCTGCTGCGGTCGAATTGATATCGTTATCTGAACCGACCGGCTCGCAATCAGCTTTTTTCTTACAGAAACCAACATAGGCCGCGCCCTGATCTGCACTAGTTCCATCACTATTCCAGTGCACTAAGCCAGCCAAAGTAGCCGTAACGTCATTACCAGATGAAGTATCAATATCAGGCTTAATGGTATATTTCGGATAAGCATATGGGCTGCCAGAATAAGTCTGCGTCACTGCACCTTTATGAATTTCCTTAACAATAAAGATAATACCGGATGGAGTAAAAACATCATTATTATCACCTTTCCAGCTATTACAAGCCCAGTGCACGCCTTCATCGCCCGAGCTATTACCGCCGAGCTCCGCGAACGTGTCTGTCTTAGCGAGGTTTGATTCGACTACCATTAAAGTATTGTAACTAGTAGTGCCCGGGTCATAATGCTTAACGTTGATTGGATATTCACATGCCTTAGTACGGTTTGCCTTGGAAGCAGCGGAAGCGATAGCTCCTTTGAAGCCAAGGGTGCCAATAGTAACAAAAGAACAGATTAGGAGCGTTAAGCCCATGGCTATTTTTGCGTTTTTCGTGATTCTTCTTCTCATGCTATCCCTCGATTTCTACGCTGTTTTCGGACGGCACAAATGGCTCGCCGTTGTTTAAAGATTTCTCGATTTTTTCACTGATTTCTTTAGCTTTTTCAGGTTCATCATAGAATGTATAGACACTTTGAAGAGTTTGCAGGACAGAAAGCTCATCTGGATCAAGCTCGTACGCCGCTAAAATAGCAGCCATAACTTGCTCTTTCTGTCTAGTATCAGCTTTCCAGATGCGATTAGCCTTATCGGCATATAACCTTGCTTTGTCGTTATCCTTATCCATCTTATCGAGGAATTCCTGATAGATGAGGTCTACAATTTCATAATCATGGTTCTTGAGCGCTCTCTCTAAATCTTCATTTTCGTCAAGGTTTAGGGTAGCCATAAAATATTGATCTTGATTAATCTTCTCGGTGTATTTTTCGTCCGCTTTAGCCTCATCCTCATCGGATATGTAGCCACCGGCGTCGCGGTTGATGTATGCGATAATACCGGCAATAGCAAAAGCCGCTGACGCTATCACTAACAGCGCTACGCCAACGATAATTAATTTTTTCTTATTAGTCGCGAATTTATTAGCAATTTTGGCATTGCGTTCTTTCTTGGCTTTTTCGGATTTTTGACGCTTGATGTAAGCAGTAACTTCTTCAATCTGCTTCTTCTCGTCGAGTTTCTTTTTTTCGACAGCTTCAGCCTCTTCTCTCTTCTTACGTTCGGCGTCCTGTTTTTCTGCCACAGCAATCTTCTCAGCTTCACGCTTCGCGATTTCCTTCTTCTTGGCAGCCTCTTTGGCGCGCTCTTCGGCGCCTTCGACATTCACGAAATAATTTAGCTTGCCTTTTTTGCGAATATCTTCGGACTTATACTTAATATCTTTTTCATCTATCGGAACACCGTCAATGTCAACGGTTTCACGTTTCTTCTGTTCCTCCGCGGCTTTATCAACTTCTGAAGTGATATCTTCTTCAGAAGATGTGATATTAGGAGAACCAAAAAGACCTTTATTATTCACCTCACCCGGTGCGTTTTTTGCGCTCATGGTTTAATTTTACAACTAAACGCAAGCGTTTTCAACAAAAAGCGACCTCTTTTGAGGCCGCTTTTACAGTATTGCTATTTTGCGTATTCGATGGCGCGAGTTTCGCGAATCACATTGACTTTGATGACGCCAGGATATTGCATTGTGGCTTCAATCTTATCGGCAATGTCGCGAGCGAGCTTAAGGGCAGAAAGATCATCAATCTGCTTTGGCTCAACGATGACGCGAATTTCGCGGCCAGCGGAGATGGCATAGGCCTTATCGATACCTGGGAAGCTAGTAGCAACGTTCTCAAGAGCTTTCATACGTTCAGCAAAGTTCTCAGCAGAGATATTGCGGGCGCCTGGGCGAGCGGCGGAAATCGCGTCGACAATCTTGACGATAAGGGCTTCAGGAGTGGTTGGCTCAACGTCGTCGTGATGCGCAGCGATGGCGTGAACAACGGCGTCTTCCATACCGAACTTCTTAGCAAGCTCTGCGCCAATCTCTGCGTGCTTACCTTCGATTTTATGCGTGACAGCCTTGCCCATATCATGGAGCAAAGTCGCAGTCTTAGCGACGCGGACATCGGCACCAATTTCTTCGGCGATCATACCGGCTATATGAGCCATTTCAATGGAGTGCAACAAGACGTTCTGGCCATAGCTAGTGCGGAACTTAAGCTCGCCAAGAAGGTGCAAGATTTCGGACGGGATACCGATGACGCCAACTTCACGGGCGGCATCTTCACCGGCGCGGACAACTTCCTTCTCAATCTCACGTTCAGCTTTTGCAACAGCTTCCTCGATGCTAGATGGATTAATGCGACCGTCTTTCATAAGACGCTCAAGTGCATAACGAGCAACCTGGCGACGAATTGGATCAAAGCTGCTAAGAACAACCATGCCTGGAGTATCATCCACGAGAACATCGACGCCGGTAGCGTGCTGGAGGGCCTGGATATTACGACCTTCCTTACCGATGATGCGACCCTTCATATCGTCATCTGGAAGCTTGAGACTGGTAACCGTACGATCGGCAGTAACCTCAGAAGACATGCGCTCCATAGCAGTGAGCAACATAGCCTCGGCGGTTTCGTCGATATGCTCGTTGTAGGCCTTCTGCTCTTTTACGACGAGGTTCGTAAGATCATTCTTAATGTCACGCTCAGTCATAGACATGAGTTTTTCTCTAGCATCTTCCTTAGAAAGACCAGCGATTTTTTCGAGCTTTTCCTGGGCTTTAGTGCGAATAGCACGGACCTCATCTTTAAGCTCTTCAATTTCGCCCTCTTGTTTACGAAGACTTTCAGACTTCTTGTCGATTTGATCGAGCTTGGTGTCGAGCAAAGTTTCGCGCTCAGCCAGACGGTTCTCGGTCTTTTTCCACTCACGGCGACGATCATTTTCTTCGCGGAGTGCTTTGTCGTTAATTTCAGATGCTTCTTTTTTGGCATTCAAAACAATTTCGGAGGCTTCATGCTTAGCCTTGCGAACTAAATCGTCAGCCTTGTTTTTGCCACCGTTTTCATTGTGTTTGTTGTAGGCATAAAAACCACCTACGCCCACGCCTGCGCCAGCAA
>JAEEGL010682215.1_pt1 | contig 12001 bp, 6 predicted proteins | sample 9134231 | NCBI WGS metagenome assembly JAEEGL01 (sample SAMN16246548, study PRJNA631951) | gut metagenome | biome: gut microbiome; feature: rumen; material: fiber-attached | host: Bos | place: Iran: Karaj | collected 2018-10
GTATTGCTGGAGCTACTGGTATGTTAGATTGAGGTGGTATTGATGGAGGTTGTGGTACTGATGAAGAAGGGGCTTCTGGATTTTGAGAGTTTTGATTTGGTATGTTTGATGGACTCTGTTTCTTATTTATTAAGTTAGTGGATCCTTCAATGACACCTACTATTATTTCTTGTTCTTCTTCTTGTTCATTTAAGTTATTTCCTATTATATCTTTTGGTTGATTATTAAAAAATTTTGATAAACCTATATAATTATCATTCTCAAAGTCATTTGTGTGGATTATATATGGTAAACGAATATTTTTATAATTTCCTACAAATGCTAAACTATTTGTTGAACTTATTACAGATGCATTATCATCCGCTAATTTTTGTTCTTGTTGATTATTAATATTATTTTTAGCATTTTCTTGTTGAATTATATTTAATGAATTAATAGAATTATCCAAAGTATTTTTAATGATATCAAGTAAATTAGTATTATTTACTTGATTATTATTTTGATTATTATTATTAATATTATTATCTCTTGGAATTTTTAATTGAGATTCATCAAAGTCAATTATATGTTCCATAAATCTAGACATTGCCATTTGCTTTAATGTGTTTACTGCTTGTAAATGTTGAATTTCTACTAAATTTAAATTTCTTGTAAAATTTTCGATGTTATTTGAGAGTTGATTAAATTGATTTGTGTAATCATCTGTGAAAAGTTTTAATTTTTGAAGAAGCTACCGTAAATATTATTAAAATTTAATTTTAATTACCATTGTTTCAGCGTCAACATCCCAATTGTTCTTTTTTGAATGAAGTTCTGAAAAATTTGCTGATGATGACATTTTAATTAAATTTTTTTATTTTTTTAAAAATTAAATAAATGAAAAATTGAATTTATTCATCTTTTAATGTCATATAAAAAAAATGAATGATACTCCAATAATATATGAAGATAAAATAATAGTAAATAATATTGTAAAAAGTAATATAAATTTTATTTCATTAGATAAATATCTGGAAAATGAAGAAAAGTTTGAAACATTTAACAGTAGTTCAAAAGTAATTAAAAAACATGACAATTCTAGTACAATATATAATTTAATTGAAAATGAAAAAACTCAAATTGGGAAAATTTTAAATAATCCTGTTAAAATATTCCAAATCAATAAATTAGATAAAAAAAAAGAAAATAAAGATAATATAAATATAATTTTAAATACTTTCAAAGATAATACTTGTCAAACTGGTAGTGTAAAAAACAATAAAATAAAATTAAGTTTATTTGATGAAGATAAAAAATATAATTTAAATGATCTATTATCATATTCTGAAACAATACATAGATCAAACAGTGAATTTTTAAAACAATTTATTAGATTAAGTATTGGAAATAAAATTTTATATTTATCTTCTCCTTTAGAAAAAAATATTTGGTTTAGAGGAAAAATTAAAAAATTGAAAATTAAAAATAAAACAATTTTTCAATATTTTGAAGATAACTATAATATTTTTTTAATGTCTGCTTTCAAAAATGGGAGAAAATCTTATAAAATATTTTGTGATGAGAAATTATATAAAAAAATAGGAAGTATATCTATCAATTTTTTGGGAAATGATTTTACTATAAAAACTGATAATGATAGTGAAAATAAATGTGAAATTAAATATGTAAAAATATTATATTTTAATGTTATTTAGAATATAAATATTTTTGGATTAAATGGACCAACGAAAATTCATGTTAATATTTTGAAAAAAAATTCATCTAGATTAATTTTAATTAACAAAGAACCTGAATTTTCAGAAAGTATTTTATTTATTTTATATTTACAAATTTTTAGTTTTTAATTGTTATGTATTAAATTTTATACAAAGAACAATTAAAAGTTCCGTCAAGAACTTTCAATTAATTTCTTCATCATTAAATAATAATAATAATAATAATATTATATTACAATTTGCGGAATCTAAAGAAGAAAATGAATTTTTTTTAGATTATAAATATCCTTTAAGTCCAATACAAGCTTTTGGAATTGGAATTTCTTCAATTAAAAAAAAATTACTTTGTTAATTATATATATATTATGTAAAATATAAATATTTTAATTTAAAAATTTTAAACTAAATAATGAAAGAAAATATTCTTTTTAATGCAACAAAAAATAAAAGTCAAGAAATAATAAATGATAAAACTCAAATTCTTAGTATTGATTCAGATGAAGAAGAAATAAAAAAGGAAGAAGAAAAATTAAAACAATTAAATAGAGAAATTAAAAAGAAAAAGTTAGATTTTTACAACAATTTAATATTAATATTTTGTATGATATTTTTTTCAACGATAATTTTTATGCAATTTGAAATAGAAAACAGATATAAAGTAAAAAAAACATTGAAAACACATTTTGGATTTAATGATTTAAAAAATGAATATTTTTTAACGATATCAAATATATCAAATTTTCTAATAGAATTAAAACAAAATATAACTAAAATATATTTAAATAATAATTATTGGTTATTAGATAATAAATATCAATTAATAAGTAATTTTAGATCTACATTAAGAAAAATTAAAAAAACTTCAAAAAATCCAATTCAACCTTTAATAAATATGAAATTAAAAAAAATAAAATGGATTTCAAGTACAATTAATCCTAATAAAAAATATAATAAAAAAATAGAAGATAAAGAAGATTATTTAAAATTTAAATATGATAAAGAAAATTCTTATTTAAATTTAGGTGGATTTGTTTTATTATTTGAAAAAGAAGATTCTATAGATTATGAAGATAATTTATATATTTTTTTACATAAAGACGCTGCTTCAATCACTACTGATTTTACTATTTATAATTTTGAAAGAAGATATTTTTGTTCTATTGTTTTTACTAATCAAATTTATGATTTTGGAATTTCTACAATTCATTTAAATATTTATATTAATGATAGAGATTTATATGAATCTAAATTATCAATATTTAGATTAGTTTTTGAATGCTTATTTCTTATTTCTTTTATTTTTTCAAATATTTTTTTTTTTATAAAAATTAATTTTCATGTTAATTGTGAAATAGAAGAATTTAAAGAAATTAAAGGAAGAAAATATGATATTATTATCGAAGATGAAAAAAAGAAGGTGAGTGTAAAAGAAAATAAAAAAGTTAATAGTTTAGATAAATCTTCAGAATTTGAATTTAAAGTTAAAGATTTGAATTTAAAAAATAAAAAAAAGAAAAAGAAAGGAAAAAGGTCTTTGAAATTGCCAAAAAAATTAACATTTTTTATAAAATATTTTTTCACTGATTTTTTCTTAATAATTCAATTATTAACATTAATATTAGAATTTCTTTCAATAATATTTTGGATAATATATATAATAAAAATGAAAAAATTATATAAAAATCTTGATGAATCAGAAAAAAATGATATAATAATATCAATAAAAACACAGAATAAATTAATAGAAGCAGGGAAAATATTAATAATATATAAAAGAATAGTAATATTAAGTTTATTTTTCTTATTTTTAAAATTAGTAGAAATATTTAGTTTATTATCTAAAAGAGCAAATACTTTTATTAATACTATAAAATATTCTTTTGGAGATTTATTATCTTTTTTTATTTTTTTAATGGTTATTTTATTAGGTTTTTCTACTTTTTCTTGGTTATTTTATGGTAGACAATTTGATGAATTTTACACTTTAAATTTTGCTTTTCAACAAAATTTTTCTTTTTTTTTAGGAATAATTGATTCAAATATATTTATTAGAATGTATGATAGTCATGGGGCAATGACTATTTGTTATTTTATTTTTATTATTGTTATTGTTAGATTTATTATTTTAAAAATTATTTTAGCTATTTTACTTAGAAGTTTTGGATTAGCTTATAATGAGTATTTAAAAATAATTTCTTTTAAAGATTTAGAAAAATCAAATTTTAAAGAAATTGTTCCAAGACCTATTTCTAGATTTATTTTTTGGTATTCTTCATCTGTTAATAAAATTCTCAATTTCATAACTTGTAAAAGCAATATTAAATCAACGAATAATGAAAACAATGAATTTGAATTTTCTTGTAGATTCACTGAAGAAAATATTGTTAAAATGTATTGTCCTGAAAAGATTTCTATTAGAAAAAGAAAAAGTAAAAAACATCATTCAATTATAACAAATTTAAATGTAAATTTAAATAAAATAGAGAAAATTAATTATTTCACTAAAGTAACTCAATTAAAAAATTTTGATAAATATGATATAGAATATCATGAAGATTTTGAATTTTTAAATAGAAATGTATATTTTGATTCAGAGAGAGACACAATCAAATTAAAAATATATTATGAAAATAAATATAGAAGATATTTTTATAAGGCATTATTTTATTTATGTTTCATAATTGTTTTCATAATAATATTTTTATTAAATAATTTATCTCCTTGGAACTTTAAAATTCTTCATTCTTTTGGAACAGCATTCAATCAAACAGAAAAAACTTTAAATTCTAAATATAATATATTAAATGAAAATGAAAATTTTCTTCCTTGGAAAATTAATAATCCTATTAATGAAATAAATTCTCTTCCGAAAATTAGAAAATTCCTTTTTACTGATATTAAAAGCCTTTTTAAATTAAATTATACTCCTGATAATAATGAAAGATATGCTTTTTTAAATTATAATTATTTAATTGGAAATAAAATTTTAGTCACTTTAAAAAGAGAAAAAAAATCAAAAAGAGAAAAAAATATTAATAAAAATGTTTCAATTAGAGAAGAAGAGAATTTAAATATTATGAAATTAAATTATGAAGATAAGAAATATTTTATTGTTGATAATAATAATCAAAACAATTATTTTCAATGGGAACAATATAAATCTTATAAGAAATATGGAGGATATTATTTTGAATTTGATTTAAATAAAATTTACTCAGAAACTTTTCAAAAAGAATTAATTAATGAATATACTAATTTTATTATTATTGAATTTTTATTACAGAATTATGAATATCAAATTGTTCAACATGTGACAATTAAATTTATTTTAGATTATGGAAGTTATTTTAAATCAAATTTTAATGTCCAATTATTAAAATATAAAATAATTCAAAAACCAATTGATGCAATAAAAATATTTTTCGAAATAATTTATATATTTTTATTTATTGGAGTAATAATATTTTTCATAAAAGCACTTAAAGAAGATTATTTATCATATAATAAATGGTATAGAGATATGATAGTTCCATTAAATATAAAAATAAGAGATATAAGAAATAGAATTGAACCTGAATTTATAAGACAATTTATTCAAATATTTGGATTGAATCAATTTTTTGAAGTAATTATTATTGTACTTTCAATTGTTGTGATTTATGCAATTATTTCAACAATGATTAAACAAAATGAATTAAATAAAATTATAAATAATAAAGAATACGATAATATATTTAAAATTAGAGATATTTTATATATTGGAGAAAATATGAAAAAAATTTTTGAATATTGTAGTGTTGTTATTATTTTTTTATCTTGTCTTAAAATGTTTTCTTTAATTAATTTAGGAAAATTTTTCTCTATTATTTCAAAAACTTTTGAAATTGCAAAAGGAAATATTCTTGTATTTATTGTAATAATTATTTTAGTTCATCCTTCTTTTATTTTTTATGCTCATTTAGCTTTTGGTGAAAATGATATTCAATTTTATCGAATTCAATCAAGTATTAAAAGTTGTTTAATAGCTTTTTTTGGTTATATTGATTTTAAACAATTATATTATAATGATAAAAGTTTTGGTTCAATTTTTTTCTTTGTGTATTTAATTTTTATAAATTTAATTTTTTTAAATTTATTTGTTTCTATTTTATATAGAAGTTATATTCAAATCAAAGTTGACATTGTAGGAAGAGTTGAAGTTTGGAATCCATTAAATGTTTTTTTAATTTGTAAAAAAAGGAAATTTTCAGAAAATAAAATTACGATTGATAATGAATTTGATAGATTAAATAATGATGAACAAAAAAAATTTAAAACATCTACTTTAATATATAAAGAGAATTTTTCATATGATGAATTTATAAAGAATGAAAAAGATCAAATTCATTTATTAAATGATAAGATAATTAAAGAAAAAAATAAAAGAAGAGATGCTAGATTAATTTATGATACTAATCAAATTGGAAAAAATTTTATATTTGAAGATAATTTATATAAGGATATTAATTACGAACATTTAAGAGCTTTTATTATAGAAGATTATTATAATATGTTAAATATTGCTGAAGAATTAGATAAAGATATTATAAATATTAATGATGCTATTGAACATTTAGAAAAACATGAAAAATATATGAATTACGATATTTTAATAAAAAATACTAGTGAAAAAAATGAATCTATTAAATTGAAAGTTAAAGAATTAGATGAAAATTTCTTGAATATTCAAAAAGATTTAAAAACTATCAATGAAAATAATATTGATATGGAAAAATTTAAATTCAAATATAAATTATATGGTGATGATGAAAATAATTTTGAAAGTGATAATGTTATTATTGAAAATAATGGAAGTGAAATTGAAGATCAGATGTTAGAAAATAATAAAAATAAAAAAAATAAAATTAAAGAAAATCTTAGATATGAAAATACTAATGAGAAAAATAGTAATTTAGATTCTAGAAATATTAATGTTATCCAAGAAGATGAAGACTTTTAATTTCATATATTATTTTTTTTTATTATTATATTTGGAATAAGCATATTATTTAATTTATATATTAATTATGAAAAAAAATTAATTTTAATATTAAAATTTAAGAAAAATAATAAATTAGAATTTATAATTTTATGAATCAAACACTTTTTAATCAATCAAATGAGAATTTTCAAAATTTATCAAATCAAAATTATTATAATTTTTATGGAATGAATCAAACTGAAATTTCTCAAATATATCATTCAAATAGTGAAAGTAGTGAAAATTATAATAATAATAAAATAAAAGAAGAAAATTATTTTTTGGAAAATTTTCCTGATGAAGAAAAAAATACTTTTTTAAAAAAAAAATCTAATTATACTTTATTAAATGATGAAGATAATTTAAATAGATATTTTAATTATAAATCATGTTTTAAAAAAGAAAAAAAAACTTATCAAAAAGTTAAAAACAAACAGTCGTTAAATTCAAATAAAAATAATTATGATGATAATAAAGAAAATATTAATGATTCTTTAAATTTTATTGAAATTCTAAAAATGTCAATTCAAGAAAAAAAAAATAATGATAAAATAGAGAGAGAATTAAAAAAAGCAAATAAAATACATTTAATAAAAATTCAACAAAGAAATAAATTATTATTTGGAAATATAAAAAAATATTAATTAAAAAAATAAAACACATAGAAATAAATATTTAATTTATTATATATAAAAAAACAATATTAAAAAAAATTAATAATCATATATTTTAAATATATTTAAAAAAATAAAAAAAAATAGAATAATAAAAAAAAAATATTGTAATTTTCCAAATAAAAAATGATAAATAGTATAAATCCGAAATCAAGAACAAGACCAAAAATAAATAATTTAACATCATTTACAATGGATTCAATAAATTATTCAAGAAATATAAAATCAATAAATAATTTTTCAAATCATATTTTTGAAAATAAATGTTTAGGAGGAAGAGAATGTAAAAATTATCAAATAATGTTACAAATGGAATTTCAAATAAAAAAATTACATCAAACAATTCAACAATTATTAAAAATAAATGATTATTTTTCTTTTAATATGAATCAGAAAGAAAAAATGTATAAACAAATGTTAGATGAAAATATGAAAATAAAAAATGGAATTTATGCAAAAATTATTCAGAATAGTTTTAAAGAACAAAAAAATAAAAAAATTATTATTCCAGATTCTTTTAAAATAAATACGAAAGAATCAATAAATAATTCTTTTGAATCTAATAATGAATTAAGTGAAGAATCAGAAAAAAAAGAAGAAGAAGAAATAAAAAATGAAAAAAAAACAATAAAAACTTTTAAAAGAATGAAAACAATGAGTGAAAGACATACTCCAAAGTTCGATTTAAATAAAATTGATTTCCCAAATAGAAATTCTAGTATTAAATCAAATACTGAAGAAAATGAGTTATCAAATGGATTATTAAATAAGAAAAAAACAAATAATAAAAAAGTTCAAATTATTTTAAATTGTGATAATAATAATAATAATCTTCATAAAACAATATATAATAAAAATATAATTAAATTAAATTTATCAGAAAATGAAAATTCAGATAATAATTTATCAGATAGAAGAGAAAGAGAAAAAAGCAAAAAAGAAAAAGAAAAAGAAAAAAAGGAAAAAGAAAAAGAAAAAGAAAAAAAGCATTTCAAAAAAAATCCATATGAAACTATAGTTCAATTAAGTCAAAGGAGTCAGAAACATAATTTACAAAATTCAACAGGAATATCATTTTTAGCATTAAGTGATAATGCATTGAATGAAATGATATCCAATCCCAATATAATTCAATTATATAAAATAACATTAAGTGATGATATATTTATAAATGAATTACAAACAAGTGATAAAGATACAATGAATAGATATTGTGATGTAATAGGAACAATGTGTAAAGATTTTAAAAGTGCAATAAATTTAATATCTCGTATAAAATCATTTTTAAAAGCAACAGTTGCCTTAGTAGGTTCTGTTGAAAATGGTCATTCAATATCAATATTAATAAAAAATACATGTAAAATATTAAATTGTGATAGAGCTTCATTATTTATTCATGATAGAATAACTGATATGTTAGTAGTTCATTCTGCAGAAGGATTAAAAAAAAATCAAATTAAAGTTCCTAAAAATAAAGGTGTTGTTGGTGCTGTTTTTATGAATGGTGAAAAATTAAAAATTGATAATGCTTATCAAGATTTAAGATTTAATAAAGAAATTGATAGAAAAACTGGTTATAAAACTAGAAATATTATGTGTTATCCTCTTATTGATAATGATGGTGATATTTTTGGTGTTATTCAAGCTATTAATAAATTAGGAGGAAAAGATGCTAATTTTGATAATAATGATGAAGAATTATTAAGTATTTTTTCTAAACAAGCTTCTGCTATTCTTAAAAATGAAATTAATATGAATGAATATTATATTCAAATTAATCGATTAAAATATGTTCATTCTTTTACTATTAAAATTTCCAGTTTAAATAATATTTTCTCCTTTGTTGATGAAATTGAAAATTGCTTTAATAATATTTTTGAATTAAGTACTGTTCAAATGTTATTTAATGTTGGAAAAAATTTCTTATATGAAATTAAAAAAGAAAAATTTTTAGGTTATACTAATTTAGGAATTGCTTATTATGTTTTAAATAATAAAATAGTTCATGCTTGCCCAAAAATTAAACATTGTAAATTTTTTAATATTTTAGTTGATTTAGATGGAAATGATGCTTTAATTACTTATCCTATTATTAATCAAAGTGATAATCATGTTTTAGCTATTTTACAAGTTGCTTGTAATATTAAAGTTAGTGAAGTCTCTGAAAAACCTAAAGATAATGAAATGCTTATTTTTAAAATGATTGATGAAAGTATTTGTGATTGGATTTTAAAAAATGCTCATGAAATTCAGAAGTTAAGAGATAAAAATAAAAAATTGTGTGAACAGTATTCTAATGGAGATTTACTTTAAAGATTATAAAAAATGTTTATTTTTTTGGTTTTTTTTGTTGGTTATTTTATTTGTTTTTTTATTCAATTAGAAAAAAATTATTTATTTTAAAATTAAATATTATAATTATAATTATAATTATATTATTTTTGATTTTTTTATTTTAATTCTTCTCTTTCAGGATATTTAAAACTAAATAATCCTTTAATTGATTTTTGTACACTTTTATAATCATTAAGTAATAAATAAGAAATTAATATTTTTAATAAAAATTCTACAATTCCCATTATAATACCAAAAAAATGTAAATTTTTAAAACTATTCCAATATATATTATTTTCATTTTTATGATTAATCCAAAAAGGAAATAAAATTATCATAAATATTATATCAAAGATTAATGATAAGGAAAAAAATTGAAACATTATTTTAACGTAATATGATTTATTTTGGAAATAATGTCTATTTAAACAAATTACTAAAATAAATCCTAGGAAAATATTATAATCATTTTTTATTAAAGAAGATATAATAGAACAAATAATTAAAACCCAACTAAGAAAATGATTTAAATTTCTATTATCACTTTTTTCTATTTTTACTTTGAAAGTATCTAACATTTCATTATTACTATCCATTCAAAAATTATATTTATAAAAAATAATTATATATCATTGATTAAATATGAGTAAATTTATAGATGGTTCATTATCAGAAGATGAAGAAATGGAAGAAAATTCAGATGAAAATTCAAATGAAAAAATAGAAGAAGGAGAAGAAGAAAATTCAATTTCTTCATCAAATAGTGAAGCTGAAATGTATAAACATATAAAAACAGAAGATGAAAAAAATATAATTTATAAAGATTATAAACCATCAAATAATGAGATAATAGAATTTAATAAATCAATGAATACAATAAAAACAGAAATAGAAAAAGTAAATTCTCAATTAGATTCATTAGATAAAAATTTAGATGATGAAAAATTAGAATTAAAATATGGAATATCATTTTTTGAAAGTAAATATCAATTATTTATAATGTATTTAACTGAATTAATATGTTATATTTCAGAGAAAATTTCAGGAAAAAATTCAATAGAAAAATCTCCATTAATAAAACAATTAATAATATTAAAAGGTTTAATTGAGAAAAGTAAAGTCATTGATATGAAATTAAAACCTCAAGTTGATAGATTATTATCAATAGCAAATAATAAAGAAAAAAATAATATTGAATCAAAATTTAAAAGTAAATTATTAGATAACGAAAATGAAGAATTAGAAGAAGAAGAAGAAGAAGAAAATTCAAGTGATGAAATAAATAAAATGGAAAAAAAAAGAGAAATTGCTAAATATAAAGTTAATAAATCTAATATTGAATTTTTTGAAACTAATAACGAAAAAAAAGAAAGAAAAAGACAAATTGAACATGATAAAGAAAAATTAAGAGATAATGAATTTATTAAAGAATTAAAAGAAGAAATAAGTGATAAACCAAAATTAATTGAAAATTATAATTCTAAAAAAGAAAAATATATGAAAGAAATTGAAGATTATGAAAATGAACATTTTACTAATTTAAGAGTACCAAAATCTGTTTTGAAAAGATTAAATAAAGCAGATAAAAAAAATGAAGATTTAAATTTCTTTGAAAAAGAATTAAGACAAACTAGTAATATTTTATTAAATGATAATTATGAAAGCAAAAAAAAAATTGAAGAAAAAAATAAATTTATTCAAAGAAAAAGAGCTTTAAATGATTTTTATTCAAAAGGAAATCAAAAAAAAAATAGAAATATGAAAAAGAATAAGAAGAAAAGACATTAAATAAATAAATTATAAATTAAATAATAATATTGAAATGTTTTTGATATACAATAAAAATGTTAGTTTAGAATAAAGACTTATAAAAATAATATTAAACATAATAAAAAAAATACCAAACTCTATTTTTATTGAGAATAACTACTAAAACTAATAATATATAAAACTAAAAAATATCTTTTTCATTATTTACATTTTTCTTATATAATTCAATATAAAATATTATTTATAAATAAAATAAAAAATAAAAAAATGCAAAAAACAGAATCCAAAACAAATTATGATGAATCTTATCAAAAATTAATATTAGGAATGGCAACAAAAACTTGGAATAAAGAGGTTAATGATTTATTTAATTATGAATCACATAGTTGTCAAAAAGCAAAATTATTTTTTGATGAAAATTGTGAAGTTATAAGAACAAAAGATAAAATATCAAAATGTGAAAATTTCAAAGAAGAAAAAAATAACAA
>JAEEGL011078081.1_pt1 | contig 12001 bp, 12 predicted proteins | sample 9134231 | NCBI WGS metagenome assembly JAEEGL01 (sample SAMN16246548, study PRJNA631951) | gut metagenome | biome: gut microbiome; feature: rumen; material: fiber-attached | host: Bos | place: Iran: Karaj | collected 2018-10
TCAAAGGAGAAAAAATCAAATGATACAGCATCCTTAAAAAAACTCACGTATATTCTTGTAATTATATTCCTGGTATTGGGTACTCTGACCCCTACAATGGAATTCTTAAGAGGCTTCCATGAGGTATCTGAATACGGTGTACATAATGAGAAATATGATGATATATATACACTTGGGTGTGATGGACCTTATGATGAGCCGGGAGTAAAAAAATCCTATTGGAATTTCATATGTATAAATCCCGATGAGGACTTATTTTTCAAGGTGTTTGCCGATAAATGATGATTTGCATTTGAAAGCAATATATGATAAAATGATAAGTTAAGAGAATGTATGGAAATATGGGTGACTAAAATACAAAACTATAATTGGCGGATGATCTTATGAAAAAAATATCGGTATTAATACCTTGTTACAATGAAGAAGAAAATGTGGTTCCGCTTAGCGAGGCCATCATAGAGCAGTTCACAAAAGAAATGCCTTCTTATGATTATGAAATAGTATTCATAGACAATGATTCATCAGACACTACTCGTGTCAAGCTCCGCAAGTTATGTAAAGAGAATAAAAAGATTAAAGCTATCTTTAATGCCAAGAATTTTGGGCAGTTTAATTCACCTTATTACGGTATGCTTCAGACGACCGGTGACTGTACCATAAGCATGTGTGCAGATTTCCAAGACCCTCCCGAGATGATACCTAAGTTGGTAAAAGAGTGGGAAGATGGAGCCAAGATAGTAAGTGCTATAAAGACATCAAGTAAAGAGAATAAGCTTATGCGTTTTTTTAGAACGTGTTACTATAAGCTTATCAAGAAAATGTCAAATGTTGAACAGATAGAGCATTTTACCGGTTTTGGATTATATGATAAGGACTTTATAGAGGTATTACGAGATCTTAAGGATCCGACACCTTTCTTAAGAGGTATAGTGGCAGAGTTGGGATTTAAGCGTAAAGATATCCCATATGAACAACAAAAACGCAGGGCTGGGAAAACGCATAATAATTTATATTCACTATATGATGCTGCAATGCTCAGCTTTACATCGTATACAAAGGTGGGACTGCGTATAGCAACAATTGGCGGTTTTATTATTGGATTTATAAGTTTTGTAATAGCTATAGTTTACCTTGTACTAAAACTTGTTAATTGGGATAACTTCGCTATGGGTAATGCACCTATACTTATAGGTGTATTTGTACTGGGAGGAATTGAATTATTTTTCATTGGTCTCCTTGGAGAGTATATTATGAGTATAAATAACAGGGTAATGAAGAGACCGTTGGTAATAGAGGAGGAACGTATTAATTTTGATACAATAGAAGACGACGGTGAGAAAAGAGATACTTCAGTAAATGAGGAAACTTAATTATGAAGATATTATATGCAATTATTAAAAGTTTGTATTCATACTCCGGTACTCGAAAAATAGCTAGTGCACTAATTAAATGCTTTGATTGCGGTGAGTTTGAGTCGAAAATACTTCGGCAGATATATAAAGAGAAATATAATATGAAAGTTGGGATCGGTTCGTATGGATGTTTTTCTCCGGAGTTTAATTTTGGCTTTAAGATGGTAATTGGTAACTATTGCTCGTTTGCTACAGGGGTACAGTTTATTCCGGATAATCATCCTATACAAGATGTATCAACACATCCATTTTTTCATAGACCTGAATTTGGTTTTGTGAAAAAGGAAAAGGATAATAAAAGTGATTTAACAATTGTTGGGCATGATGTTTGGATCGGGAAAAATGCTATAATACTTCCTAACTGCAAGAAGATAGGTAATGGAGCGATAATCGGAGCAGGGGCTGTTGTGACACATGATGTTGAACCTTACTCAATTGTAGCGGGTAATCCGGCTAAATTGATCAGAAAAAGATTTGATGATAATGAGATAGAATTATTGGAAAAGTCAAAGTGGTATGAATTATCACCCAGCAAATTAAGAGACTCAATAAAATATAAAAATAATATAAGTAAATTTGTGGAGAGTTTGAATAATAAAGGCTAAGAGAATGAATAATATACCGTTTATCAGCATACTTATTGCCTCCTATAATTATGCAGAACATCTAAAAAAGGCCGTTACCATGATAAGAAAGTCTGATTTTAGGGACTTTGAGATAGTATACTGTGATGACTGTTCTTTGGATAATTCTGTAGATATTATAAGAGAGATCATTGATGAGAATAAAGATTTGCAGATCAGATTGATACAGAACAAATCTAACATGGGTATATTGAAAACCAAGACAAAACTCGTTAATGAATGTTCTGGTAAGTATTTTATGATATGTGATGCAGATGATTATATTGCGGAGCATTGCCTGGACAAGTTGGCAGCGGTAGCAAAAAAAACAGATGCAGACAGAATAGTGTCTGAAGTATATGATATCGACGAAAAGGGAAGGATAGTCCAAAAGCAGGATATACCCAGGATAACGTCAAAATGGCTATGGAATTTGAATCATGGTTGTTTATATAAGCGCAGTGTTTTTGTAGAAAATGGAATCACACTTGATTTTATACCGGACGATGTATGTCTGACAACGTATTTTAGTCAATATTCAAAGTCAGTAGCGTGGCTGAGAAAGCCGTTATATTATTGGTGTATACACGATGATTCGGCCGGAAGAAATATCGCTAAAACGCACCATAAAGAAAAGGTGATAGAAGAATTTAGAGAAGCACTTGAAAAAATAGATTCAATTTCTCAAAAGTTAAATTCAAGTGATATTCAGCAGGTTCAGTTGCTGGAGATAAAGTTATATTATCTTCAGATATTTCATGCCTTAAAAGACTACAGTTTTTCTGATAAAAAGCTATTATATAGAAAACTGAAGAATATAATGAAGAGTCATAACGGCGAGTATTTAATTAATTATTATATTAAGAATCCGGGTAAGATGCCGTTAAGAAAATATGCAAAGTATATTATATTATTTAGTGCCTTTTTAGAAAAGCTTCACTTAATGGAAATAGGACTGTTTGGATACCATATGGTTAGTAAGGTGATAAGATTTGATCAATGATAATAATACTATCTGTGCGAGCATTATAACGTATAATCCGGAAATAACCGGATTGAAAAAGAATATAGATGCCATAAGGAACCAGGTAAAAGAATTAATAGTTATTGATAACAATTCGGATAATGTTTCCGATATTGAGGAGATATGTAAATCATACAATACAATACTTATTAAAAATGACTATAATGCTGGGATTGCAAAGGCACTTAATCAGGCTGTCGATTGGGCAGATCAGAATGGATACACATGGGTGTTGACATTGGATCAGGACTCTGTATGTTCGAGTCGAATAGTTCAGATATACAAAAAGTTTATTGATTTGCCTAAAATAGGGATTATCACCTGCCGAATAAAAGATGTTAATAGCGGTAGTGTAAGTGAAAAAAAGGGAAGAAGCGCTTGCTATATTGATAAATGTATTACATCCGGAAGTCTCACAAAGATAAGTGCAGTAAAAGAGGTTGGGGGATTTGACGAGTCATTTTTTATTGATATGGTAGATGATGATATTTGCTATTCTCTAACAGAAAAAGGATACCGTATTTTACGGGTTAATTATATTGGACTGTATCATGAGATAGGAAAGTCACAAATGTATTCATTAGGTCCGATTAAGTTTGAGGTGACAAACCACAATCCAAAGCGAAAATATACTATTACCAGAAATAGTATATATATGTTAAAAAAACACCATTTGAATCCTATTGCAGTGTATTTTATTGTTTTTCGAAGGATTTTTACAGTTCTTTTATTTGAGCAGGACAAGAAAGGGAAAATCAAGTCAATAATGAAAGGAATAATTGATGGAAGAAAGTATAATAGATAATAATACTCCATTGGTTTCAGTTATAGTTCCGGCATATAATCATGAACGATATATAGATGATTTATTAGACAGTCTTATAGATCAGAGTTACCCTAATATAGAATTATTGATATGTGATGACAGCTCTAAAGATGATACGTTTAATAAAATCCTTAATCGAAAACAGGAATTAGAAAAAAGATTTAAGAGAGTATGCATTTGTCAAAATGAAGAAAATTTAGGTGTTGTAAAAACTCTTAACAAATTGATATCTTTAACACAAGGGAAGTATATTAAGGACATTGCATCGGATGATATTATTCTTCATGACGGAATAGAGAAACTGGTATCTTTTTATGAGAATAATCAACAATACGATCTGATTTTCAGTAATTGTATTATATGCGATGAAAACACACATTACCCGATAAATGCCTGTGAATACCAAACGGGATATCCTTCTAGACCTGATTTATCAGGAAATGTCTATCAGAAAATGTTTGAGTCTAATTTGGTATTAGGTTCAACCTTTTTTGTCTTAAGAAAGACATATGAAATTTTTGGATACTATGATGAGAATTTTGGGATAGAAGATTGGGAGTATTGCCTAAGAATAGCACAAAATGGGAAAATCGGTTTCGTCGATGAAAAAACAGTAGCATATAGAATAGTAAAGACATCTCAATGCCATTATACAAGAGATTTAAGTGGAAGAATTCGATTCCGAAGGATGTATAATAATATTATCAGAATACATAAGAAATATAATTCATCAAAACTTGATTTGAGAAAAGGATATTCAAAGGTATATTCGTTATTATTATCTTTGGCAATTGATTCTGAAGATAATAAGGCTATTAAACATATTTTTCGTGTTTGTAAAAGACTCCAACTTAAGCTTGATATAGAGGTTATAATGAAATATGTTTTTTACAGATTACATATTCTGCTGCCGATACAGGAAATAAAAAGAAAACTTGGAATGGAAACCGGTGGAGTTTGATAAAAGTGTTATTACTTTTATTGGTATTAATCATAATCTGAAAGGATGATAATATGCAGGTAATTAAATATATGTTTCAGCCTCATGGGGATGATCGAGGTCAACTAATATCATTGGAAGAGTATAATGATATACCATTTAGAATTAAGCGCGTCTATTTCATGTATGACACTGCTGAAGGGGTAGTCCGCGGGCACCATGCACATAAATCCTTAGAGCAAATATTAGTGTGCGTTCATGGTAGCTGTAAAATACACTTGGATAATGGAAAAGAAACAAAAGAAGTGGCTTTGGAAAAACCTTATGAGGGCTTATATATTTCTCATGATATGTGGCGGGAAATGTATGATTTTTCACCGGATGCTGTTCTGATGGTTTTTGCATCGGAAATATATGATGAGAAGGATTATATTAGGGATTATAATGAGTTTGTATCATTTGTGAATCAGAAGAGATAAAAAAGATAATGGTTTATCAAGATATACCGTTAGACAAGATTTGTGGAAAAGGAGCGAGATGAAAATACCTTTTGTGTCTTTCCGTCCAATGGAGAGAGAACTTGAGAAAGAATTACGGGACGCGTTTGACCGTGTATTTAATGCATCTTGGTATATAGATGGAAAAGAAGATGAAGCTTTCGAAAGGGCATTTGCAGAATACTGTGGAACTAAGTATTGTGTAGGTGTTGGAAATGGACTTGACGCATTGATGCTTTCACTTAAAGCACTCGGTATAAGTGAAGGCGATGAAGTTATAGTACCATCCAATACTTATATAGCTACAGCTCTTGCTGTTACTTATGTTGGTGCAACACCTGTATTTGTTGAACCGAAAATGGATACCTTCAATATTAACCCAGATCTAATAGAATTAGCAATAACAGATAGAACTACAGCTATTATACCGGTTCATCTTTATGGGCAGGCATGCGATATGGATTCAATTATGAAAATCGCCAAAAAGTACAATTTAAAAATTGTTGAAGATTGTGCTCAAGCGCACGGAGCTACATATAAGGGACATAAAGTTGGAACTTTCGGAGACGCCGCTGGATTTTCGTTTTATCCGGGGAAAAATTTAGGTGCTCTTGGTGATGCAGGAGCAGTTGTTACCAATAATGAAGAATTAGCAAAAAAAATAAGGGCTTTGGGTAATTATGGTTCAGACTATAAATATAGTCATATTTACAAAGGTAACAATAGTAGGTTAGATGAATTACAGGCCGCATTTTTATCAGCAAAGCTTCCGATTCTTGATAAAATGAATAAAGAAAGAAAAAGAATCGCAAAAAGATATTTAAACGAAATAAATAATTCGAAAATCAAATTGCCAAGTGTGGGCGTAGATTATGATCCTGTTTGGCATATTTTTGGTATTTACTGTAAAGAAAGGGATGCTTTAGAAAAATATCTGAATGCTGCGGGGATAGGAACAAACAAACATTATCCGATTCCTATACATCTGCAAAAGTGTTATAAAGATCTTGGTTATAAAGAAGGCGATTTCCCTGTGGCAGAGGAAATCAGCCGATGTGAATTAAGTATACCAATGTATTATGGAATGAACGATGATGAAATTGATTATGTAATCGATACAATCAATTTTTTTGGAGTATAACATGATTGAGATAAAGAAATATACAGAGCAAGACAAAGAAGTATGGGATAAGTTCAACCAGTCATCTAAGAACAGCTTATTTATGTTTGATAGAAACTATATGGATTATCATAGCAACCGCTTTGTTGACAATTCTTTATTATTTTACTCTAATGGAGAGCTTATTTCGTTACTCCCGGCATGTAAAAGAGAAAAAAAACTATATTCTCATGGGGGGTTAACCTTTGGTGGTTTTATAACTAATGAAAAGATGAAACAGCATACAATGAATGAGTGTTTTAGTGCATTGCTTATGTATTTAAAAGAAATGGGGTTAGAAAGTATTGTCTATAAAACAATACCTCATATTTATCATAGACAACCGGCAGAAGAAGATAGATATTCATTATATGCAAATGGGGCCAGATTGATTACGGTTGATGCTTCAACATATGTAAATCTTTCATCGCCGTTAAAGATGCCTAAAGGGCGAAAGGCTCAGATTTCAAGGGCAAAAAGAGAAGGCGTCAGTGTTGAAATATTAACTGAACAGAAGGATTATGATGCTTTTATTGAATTGGAAAATGCGGTACTGGAATCCAAACATGGTACACGAGCCGTTCATACATCGGATGAGTTAAAAATGCTTCATGATAGATTCCCAGATAATATTCACCTTTATGGAGCATTGAAAAATGGGAGTTTAATTGCAGGAACAATCATATTTGAGTATGAAAGAGTAATTCATACTCAGTATATGGCAACCAATGAAGAAGCAAGAATGATAGGTGCTTTGGATCTGGTAGTTACAACAGTTATCGATAAGTATAAAGACAATAAAAAATGGTTAGATTTTGGTATATCGACAGAACATGGAAGAGTCTATTTGAATGAAGGCCTTATTTCACAGAAAGAAGGTTTTGGTGGAAGAACCGGAGTATATGAAATATGGGAGTTGGGATAAAGTATTTGTTTTAGAGGGGATAATTAATGGAATATAGCTTAACTATTATAATGTCAAATTATAATCAAGGTGATTTGATAAAAAGAGCATTACAATCTGTTTTGAATCAGATTGTAAATTTTAAATATAAGATCATAATAACTGATGATTGCTCAAGGAAAGATGATAGTGTAAGTATTATAGCTGACTATGTCTCTAAGTTTGATAATATTGAAGCTATTTATTCCCAAGAAAATGGCGGTTATTTAGTAAATATTCTAAGAGCAAAAAAAAGAACAAAGACAAAATATTTTTGCCTTTTGGATGCAGATGATTTTTGGACAGATGAGCGATTTCTCCAAAAAGCGTTTGATTTCTTGGAGAACAATCCTGATTATGCAATATATGAATCTAATGTATATGTTCTTCCGGATGGCGTTAAAGAAGATAATTATAAAAATGTAAAGACTTATGTTTCCTCTAAGTTTAAAACAGGGACATATACAAAAGATATGTTTGTAAATAATAAAAACATTCCGGTTACACAGACAACTGGAATGGTTTTTAGGAATACTATTTTCTGTAACGGAATTCCTAAAGTAATGGAAGATGCAGTAGGGACTCAAGCCGAACGATCGTTTGAAGGTGATTATGATCGTTTTGTTATGCATCTAAAAACCGGAAAGGCATTTTATTCATCTGAGATTGTTGGCGTGTACAGGTTGACTAAAGGTGGTATTTGGGCGAGACTTTCACTTTCGGAGAAGTATCTTTTAAATGCAAGAGCGTTTATGGATTATTATAGTTTTTACCGAAGTGATTGTGGTTTTTTTGCCGGAAAAGCCTGGTGGAATTTACAAAGATGTTTTGAAGAGAAAAAAAAAGAAATAAAAAGTCTTGAACAAGTTGATAGTTTAATTCCTGATATGTCTGCTGATAAAATTAACTCTATTTATGCCTTTTGTTATAAAAATCGAAAAAAGATAAATAAGAGAAAATATGGATTATCAGTGAAGCAGAAACTGATAGCAACAATAAGAGATTTACGGAAATGATAATAAAGGCTGATTCAAAATGCAAAGCTTAAAAAAGAATTACATATATAATCTTAGTTATCGGGTTCTTACGATACTTTTACCCATTATTACTACACCATATGTTTCTAGAGTATTGGGTTCGGAAAATCTTGGCGTTAACAGTTATCTGGGGTCAGTAGAAGAATATTTTTTGGTTTTTGCTGCTTTAGGGACTGCTTTTTATGGAAAACGAGAAGTTGCTCGCCTTAGAGATGATAAAAGAGTGTTGAGCGCAACGTTTTGGGAAATAGAATTTCTAAGTTTGATTACAACAAGTATTTGTTTTATTGTTTGGATTATTTTTTCTTTGGTTCAGAATAGATTTCAGATTCTTTATTTTATTCTTGCACTTAATATTTTAGCTGTGATTTTTGATATTTCATGGTTATATGCCGGCTTAGAAAAATTTGATAAGATATTATTAAGTAATTTGGTAATAAAGGCGTCATCTTTAATCTTTTTGTTTATATATGTTAGAAAACCGGATGATTTATGGGTTTATATCCTTATTAATTCAGCTGGGGCTTTATTGAGTAATATTACGCTATGGATAAATTTAAGAAAATATGTTGATAAACCTAAGATAGACTATAGAAGATTATGGATACATTTTAAAGCAACTTTGATTTATTTTCTGCCTACTGTCGCTACTACAATATATACCGTTTTAGATAAAACCATGCTTCAAGTGATTACTACAGACTTTAATCAAAATGGTTATTATGAGCAGGCTGTTAAATTATGTAGAATTCCTATGATGGCGTTACTATCTATGGATACAGTAATGGGATCAAGAATGGCTTATCTTGTGGAAAAGAAAAAAGATGAAGAAATACATGAAAGGCTGATAAAGTCGATAAGGCTTGTTTTTTTCTTGGGATTACCAATGGTTTTAGGACTGGATTTAATAATTCGAAATCTTGTTCCTTGGTTTTTTGGCGACGGTTTTGAACCGGTGACAGAATTGGTATATGTATACAGTCCATTAATTATTTGTATAGGCATAAATAATTGTTTAAGTGAGCAATATCTTACTCCTATAGGAAAAAGGAAGCAGACATCAATAATCGTAATCATAAGTGCTGTACTCAATTTTATATTAAACATGTTTTTGATACCTCGGTTTCAATCTGTAGGTGCATCTGTTGCATCTGTTTTTTCGGAGGCGTTTGTTGCTTTTGTATATATTTTTTTATGCCGTAGGATTATTGGTTTAAAGGAGTATTTTAAATATTCATATAAGAACGTTTTGGCGGCGATTGTTATGCTTGCCTTTACGCATTTTATTACTACTAGTTTAGATGCTTCTATTATTTGCACTTTGATTCAGATAAGTATAGGGAGTTGTATCTATTTTGTCATGCTTATAGTTCTTAGGGATTCGCTTACAAAAGAAATAATTCATACTTTTCTGGTAAAAGGGAGAGGGAAAAAACTTGAAAAAGATAGCGGCAAAAGAGATATTTGAAAAGAATCGAAGATTTGATTTGATTTATAAAATTTTATATCTGGAACATATGAATGATGATGCGGCATCTTCGTATTATAAAGAGTTATATCTTAAAAGTATAGCCTGTTTTAATGATTTTTATGAAGACGAGCCTAGAAAGACCTGTAAAGAAGATTTTTTGGATAGCTTTTTGAATACATATTATGCGATTAAAGAAAATGGTTATTCTGATGAATATGCTATTCCTGTTAATAAAGAACTTCAGTTATATGATGGAGCTCACAGGCTATCAGTTGCGACATATTTGAACATTGATATTCCTGTAAAATACATGGCTCATTCTGATTGTTTTGATTATAAGTTTTTCCGAAAAAGGCATATATCAAGTGAATTGGCGGATATAGGTGCTCTGGAATATGTAAAACATAATGATAAAGCACATATTGTTCAGGTTTTTCCCATGGTAAATACGAAACTGGATAAATTTATAGAAAACGTGTTGGAAGAATATGGGTTCATATACTATAAAAAAGAATTCCCAATTACATATAATGGGGTTGTAAGAATAAAGAGGATTAATTACGGAAAAGAGGAATGGGTTGGAAATATTGACAATAACTATGCCGGATTAAGACAGCATGCGTTAAGCTGTATGGGATACCATAAAATGAGGGTGTATGTTTTTGTTTGTGATTCCGTTGAAGCTGCTGTAAAAGCTAAATCTAAAATCAGAAAAAAAATAAAGCATGGAAATTTTCCGATTCATATAAATGACTCGCATGACGAAGCTGAAAAACTTGCTAATATTTTTTTTGATAAGAATGGACTAGATTGGATTAATTCTACTCGGTTTTCCTTTGATTTTAATGATACCATTAATGAGGTAAAAACATACTGTAGCAATAATATTCCCTTGTCTGATTTATGCGTATCATCATCTTCTGTACTTAATCTATATGGATTAAGAAAAGCTGAAGATATAGATTGTATATCAACCAACCATTATAGAGTCGTAGATTTCGGCAGAGTTTCGTCACATCAATCAGAGAAAAAATATTACAGTAAATCTTTTAATACGTTAATATTTGATTATTCGAATCATTTTTTGGTAGATGGAGTAAAGTTTCTATCAATGAAACAATTGCTTTTGTTTAAGATTCGTCGACATGAGTGGCCGAAAGATTTTAAAGATATTTGGTTAATTGTTGGGAAAAAGAGTATTAGGAAGGCAATAAACTATATTAAAACCGGATTAGTATATACTCCATTTGGAATAGTAAAAAAGATAAGACATTAATATGGTAAATAATTGAAGGAGGTCCATGAATACTTCAGTAGAGATTACTTCAAAAATACTAGCCCGTCTTCTTCCTATTACAAGTATAGCTGCGATTATATATACTATAGTTTATACGATAGAAGATTACACGTATCTGACGGATGTTTCTTCAATTAATGATTTTGGATTTTTGGGATACATTTTTACGTGGCCTATTGTAGCGGGCCTTGTGATTGTTAGGATTATTGCCGTAGTGATCATTATTAAAGAAATGATCTTAAAGGAAAAGCGGGCTGAAATGGTAGTTAAAATTGCGCTATATCAAATGGATTGGAAATTTACATTAAAGGGCGTTTTTGGAGTTATCATTTCCGGCTTTATATTGGGGGGTCTTATTGTTTTGGCAGTGGGCACATGTGATGATTATCTACGTGCAATGTTAGGTACGCTGTTTATATGTACTTTCACTTATGCATTAAAGGTTTATAATAATTGGCTTGCCTGTCTGGAAGAAGATGATGAGACAGGCGATATAGACGATGAAGATGATGAGGACGAATGAAACATTTCGTAAAATCATTTTAGGGTTAATGAAGTGAAAACAGGGTTTATAAAGGGGGAGAACAATGAAGGTCGTATTACTTGCCGGTGGTTTCGGCACCAGGATAGCAGAGGACAATGTACAGCGTCCGAAGCCTATGCTTGAGATAGGTGGGAAGCCTATACTTTGGCACATCATGAAGGAGTATTCATACTATGGCTTCAATGAGTTTATCATCTGTGCAGGATATATGCAGCATGTGATAAAGGA
>JAEEGL011108453.1_pt1 | contig 12001 bp, 9 predicted proteins | sample 9134231 | NCBI WGS metagenome assembly JAEEGL01 (sample SAMN16246548, study PRJNA631951) | gut metagenome | biome: gut microbiome; feature: rumen; material: fiber-attached | host: Bos | place: Iran: Karaj | collected 2018-10
AAGGAGGCTGCTGTGGACTCGGAGGGGCAGGCGCGGATGAAACGCTGGCTGCCGATCGGCATTACCGCCGACGAACGGGTCACCTCCGGCGCGCACTACGCGGCGTTTTTTGCCGACTGGGTAAAGTGCATGAATCATCCGAAGCAGATGGAGGTCCCGCCGGAGACGGTCAGGTATGACAAAGGCGTTGAATACCACGTTCCCAAGTGGGCGGAGCTTCAGGCAGGCAGAAAGAAATAAGCGCATCAAAAAACGGTACCGCGGCTGATCCGGCCGCGGTACCGTTTTTCTGACGCGTTCAGATAAAGCTTTCCTCCCGGTTGAAGACGGGGATAAAGTCCCGGTCCGCGGAGTCGGGTTCCTGAAGAAAACCGGGCAGATCCAGCAGGAGCATATGATCCCTGACACGGCGGTATTCCTCATCCGTGACCCTGCGGGTCAGCCCGGGAACAGAAACGCCGTTGCAGGGAATGTACTGACGCATGAGGCTGACGGGTGTCCCTTCCGGAAGCTCATCCCTGATCCAGGTTAGCAGCTTCATGCTCTCCCCGGTCAGGGAGGGAAGGATCAGATGGCGGATCAGGGTCCCCCGGAGCATGATCCCTTCCCCGTTATAGACGGGGGAACCGGTCTGACGGCACATTTCCCGGACGGCAGCGGATGCCGCGGCGAAATAATCGGGCGCGCCGGCACAGACGCGGCCCATGCGCGCGGTATAATGCTTCAGGTCCGGCAGGTAAACATCCATGACGTTTTCCAGAAGGCGCAGCGTTTCCACGGTTTCATAGCCGGAGGAATTCCAGACAAGCGGGACAGGGGGACGGTAGATTTCCAGCGCGGACAGAATCTGCGGGACGAAGGGCGTTCCCGTGATGAAGCTGACAGTCTGCATCCCGGCATCAACAAGACGCTTAAGGCTTTCCGCCAGTTCGCGCGGCGTAAAATCCCTGCCTGTATTCAGGTGGGAGATTTCACTGTTCTGACAGTAAACGCAGCGCAGGGTGCAGCCGGAGAAAAAAACGGCACCCGTTCCCCGGGTGCCGGAGACGGGAGGCTCTTCCCACAGATGCGGCGCGATGCGGGCAATCCGCATTTTCTCTCCCAGACCGCAGAACCCGGTCTTTGCTTCGCGGTCGATCCCGCACTGCCGCGGACACAGAAAGCACTTCATTCTCTGCCGGAACCTTCTTTACTGAATCTTACGGATATTATACGGAGCCGCGCCCCGATTGACAAGGACTTGTGAGAAGCATGTTTTTTGGATATAATATGAAAGAATGCGAAAGAATACCCGACAGAAGCAAAGGAGTCGATCCTGTTGAGCGATTTGAATAAAGAAGAATTGATGGCGGAAACCAGAGTCGTCCCGGTGGTACAGCAGGGGACGGAGAATGAACAAAGCTCCAGACGCAGGCGCAGAACCGAGCGCTATCAGGAGGAAGGACAGGAGCTGGTACGGGACGCCGGGCCGGCTGTCCGTTATGTAAACAGGCCGACGTTTCCCTCCGGCAGTGAAACAGCCCGGGAGGCGGCAAACAGGATGCCTGTCCGGGCTCCGGAGCGCGGCATCCCCGGGGGAAGGCCGACGGAAGCTGAGCTGAATGCGCGCCGCCCGGAGATGGAACGGCGTGAAACCAGGGAAAGAATCGGATATGAACCCGGCAGAATGGGCAGCGAATATAAGCGCCAGATCCCGTCCGGAGCGCAGCAGGGCAGGTATCCCATGAATTCGGACCGGCAGCCGGCGAGATATGCCGCGCAGGGCGAACCGGCGCGCGGAAACGGCACCTATGCCGGGATCGATGAACCCGAGAAAAAAGGACACGGCTGCCTGACTGCAGCGGTTGTATTTGTGCTGGTCATCGGCCTGGCGGTGATCGGCCTTCACCTGCTTCCGAAGGAAACAGGCGGCATTCTCGGCAGCGTCAGGGACACGGTGACCGGCTTCGTCGGAAAGCTGATCAACGGAGGACAGAATGCTTCAGCGGAGATTTTCGCGTTTGAAGCAGTGGGGAACGAGAGCGTGTCGTCGCCTGCCGATATTGACTTTACGGCGAAAACCGGAAAGAAAATCGAAGACGTCAGACTGACGGATGAGAACGGTGAACAGATCGATACCACCATGAAGTTTACCGAGAACACGGATCACGTGCTCTGGCTGCTGACCCTGCATGCCGAGGAGGAAATGACGGGCACGGTCCGTCTGCAGACCCGGATCGAAGGGGAATGGAAGGATACCGATAAGACAGCAGAGATCCATGTGGGCCCGCGGGCAGTGCCTGTACAGGAGGTAGAGCTGGCTTCCGCGGCCGCGACGGATGCCCCGGAACCGACGGAGTTACCGGTCGTTTTCGTTACGGACACGGAGGAAGCGGCAGATGGCGGGGCGGGCGATATAAGCCCTTCGGAGGAAACGGAAGAGATTGAGGAATGGGTGGCTGATCCCGACCAGGGATCCACGGAAGATCCGTCCGGAGATACAGCCGATGACGGCGGTGCAGACGCGGAGAACGCGGAAGCTGCTGCCGCGGAAGAAGTGCCTGCCGGACCGGTCGCGGAAGCGACGGATGAGCCGGTTCCGGAACAGGAGACGGAACTGACTGCCGAACCGACTTCCGAACCGACGGCTGAACCTTCTCCGGAACCCACTCCGGAACCCACACCCGAACTGAAACTGACAGCGGAAGCGTGCGAAGAGGCGGATCCGTCCCTGATCAAATCGGTAACCGTTTATAACGGCGCGAAAAAAACATCGGATTACAACCGCCCCGCGAAAAATCTGATCACAATGCCCGTTGCGGGTGAATATACAAGAAAGCCCATGGGCGTGCTGACGTTCCGCGGAGACGCTTTCCGGCAGAATGCCGTATGCGGCACGGTGGAAAATGCCGAAGCGCTGGAACAGGTCTGGTCCGCGGAGACAGGAAGCGTAAAAGGCTCAGGACAGAATTACTACGGGATCGGCTGGACGGGACAGCCGGCGATCGTAAAATGGAGCAAGGAAGTTCGCGAAAAGAGCTCCATCGACTCAGCAAAGAGGGAAAAGTCCGGACTGAAGGAAGTCATAGCAGCCGGGCTGGACGGCAACATTTATTTCCTGGATCTTGAGGACGGTAAACCGACCCGGAGCGCGATCAAGCTTGGCTATCCGATGAAGGGGACTCCGAGTGTTCATCCGGGCGGATACCCGTATATGAACGTCGGCCAGTTCGCACGGAAAATGGCAAAGGGGACCGGGAAAATCGGTCTCCGGCAGTACAATCTGTATACGGCCAAGGAATCCAACCTGATCGACGGCCTGGACGGCACTCAGAAACGCGCGTTCAACTCTGTCGGCTCATTTGAGACATCCGCCCTGATCGACAGGACCTCCGATACGATGATCACAGCCGGGACAAACGGACTGCTTTACGTCATTTCGCTCGGCAGTGAGTTTGATTATCAGGCAGGCACCTACAGGACCAATCCGGAAACGGTTCTGCTGAAAACAAAGGCGGCCGGAGAAAAGGATGCCGCCACAGCTGTGGAGTCTTCCATTGCCATGTATGACAGATATGTTTTCTATGCGGATATGGGCGGCTGCCTCCGCTGCGTGGATACAAACAAGATGAAAGTGGTATGGGCTGTGGACACAGAGGATTCCGTCGAGTCCGCCGTTGCGCTGGATCTGAACGGAGGGAGCCTGGACCTGTATACGGCCAACCTGCTGAACAACCGGAAAAAGGGAGACGCGGCGATCCGGTGCTATGACGCGATGAGCGGCAGGGAAAAATGGAAGGTTCCCGTCGGTGTGTCGAAAGACACCAAAAAGAAAACGATATCCGGATTCCTGGCTTCCCCTGTGATCGGACAGAAACATCTGAGCAAGCTTATCTACTATACGGTCAACAATCTGAGCGACGAGGGCAGGGCACAGCTGGGTGTCAACAGTGACGCCGCGCTGATCGCGCTGAACAAGGCTGACGGCAGCATCAAATGGACCTTCGCCCTGAGCGGGAACGGCTACTCCTCTCCCGTTGCGGTCTATGACGAAGAGGGCGGCGGGCGGATCATTCAGTGCTCTTCAGACGGAAGCATTACGATGCTGGACGGCCTGACGGGACAGACGGTCAGCCGGCTGGCGGTGAAGGGCAGCATCGAAGCCAGCCCGGCCGTGTATAACGATATGATGGTCGTCGCAACTACTGAGAAGGGCGCCAACTTCATTTACGGGATCAAGATCCGCTAAAGGAGGCAAGGATGGCTTCATATCTCGTTGCTCTGGATCAGGGAACCACCAGTTCACGGGCGATCGTGTTTACGGAGAAGGGAGAAATCGTGGCCTCCCACGCGGTGGAGTTTCCGCAGCATTACCCGAAACCCGGCTGGGTCGAGCACGATCCGGAGGATATTCTGGACTCCCAGATCACCGCGCTGAAAGAAGCCGTAAGGCTCAGCGGCGTGGACGTCGGCGATATTGCCGCCGTCGGCATAACCAACCAGCGCGAAACCACTTTTCTGTGGGACAGGAACACCGGGAAATGCGTCGGGAACGCGATCGTATGGCAGTGCCGCCGCACCGCGCGGATCGTGGAACAGCTGACAGAAAACGGATACGGGGATATGATCCGCCGGAAAACCGGTCTGGTTCCGGACGCCTATTTTTCCGGCACCAAGCTGAAATGGCTGCTGGACTATTATAATCTGCACGAAAAAGCCGAAAACGGAGAGCTGTGCTTCGGTACGGTAGACAGCTTTCTTTGCTGGCACCTGCTGACAGGCAGGCCCCATGTAACGGACGCCACCAATGCGGGCAGGACCATGCTGTTCAATCTGGAACAGCAGGACTGGGACGGAGATCTGCTGAAAATGCTGGGGATCCCGAGAGCCTGCCTGCCCCGGATCGTGGATTCGGCGGGAACGATCGGCATGCTGGATCCCGGCATTCTGGGGCGCCCGATCCCCGTGACCGGCATGGCGGGCGATCAGCATGCCAGCCTTTTCGGGCAGGCATGCCTGAAGGAAGGCGATGTGAAAAACACCTACGGAACAGGCTGCTTTATGCTCATGAATACGGGAAGCAGGCCGGTCCGGAGTGAAAACGGGCTGCTGACAACCATGGCGTGGCGTATCGGCGGGAAGCCGACCTTTGCGCTGGAAGGAAGCGTGTTTATGGGCGGAGCCACGATCCAGTGGCTGCGCGATGAGCTGAAGCTGATTGACCGGGCGTCCGAGAGTGAGGGGCTGGCGCTCAGCATACCGGGCACCGGAGGCGTCTATCTTGTTCCGGCGTTTACCGGGCTCGGCGCCCCCTGGTGGGATATGTACAGCAGGGGGACTCTGATCGGCATGACCCGGGGGACGGGCAGGGCTCATATCGTCCGGGCAGCGCTGGAGGCGATCGCATACCAGAGCGCGGACCTGATGGAAGCGATGATACGGGACTGCGGGAAAGCCCCCGAACGGCTGCAGGTGGACGGCGGCGCGAGCGCAAACGCGTTCCTGATGCAGTTTCAGGCGGATATCTGCGGGATCCCGGTCGTGCGTCCGCAGATCCAGGAAACCACAGCGCTGGGAGCGGCGCTCCTGGCAGGGCTCGGATGCGGACTCTATGCGAATCCGGAAGAAGCAGCTTCCGCATGGCGGAAGGATCTGGAGTTTATCCCCAAAATGGATGAAGCCACCCGGCGTATGAACATGGCCGGGTGGCATAAGGCGGTTTCCCGCTCCAGGGACTGGGCGGAGCATTAAGCCGCCGTCTTTTTCCCCTTTTTTATTTGCTGAAGGGCATCGCAGCCGTAAATGACCATGGCCTGAAGGCTCATGCCGACCGTCATCCACAAAACGATCGAATCCAGCGGAATGCTCCATCCCCATGTCAGAAATTCTTCATGGAAGAAGGAGAGGATCAGGCTGGCAATGAAAAAGACCATAGCGGTTTTGCCGGCCATATTGCTGTAAACCACCACTCCTTTGCGGAGCATGAACGCTCCGCCGAGGACCATCAGAAGCTCTTTGGCAGCGACAATGAAGATGGCGGCCCAGGGGATCACGCCGGCAATGCCCTGACAGACCAGGGCGGTCAGCACCATCAGTTTGTCCGCGAGAGGATCAAAAAGCTTTCCGAAATCCGTGATCTGATTCCATTTTCGGGCCAGATAGCCGTCGAGAAAATCGGTGAAGCTGGCGAGGAGGAAAACGACCAGGGCAAGCTTCCGATGATCCGTGAAGAACAGCACCACAAAAACAGGAACCAGAAGAAGACGGATCATTGTCAGAACGTTTGGCACGTTCCACACGTTCGTAAACAGTTTTTTGAGTTTATCCTTCAAGTTATTCCACTTCTTTCCGGGTGAATGTCAGGAAGCCCTTTATTGACAGTTCGCCGGAAAGAAAAAAAAACCTTTTATTTTCGGGAGGAAAGAATCCATGCGCTTTGACGGAAGGCAGCCGGATGAGAAACGTCCGGTGAGCATTGAGCCTGATTTTGTACACACCGCCTACGGCAGCTGCCTGATCGCGACAGGGAATACGCGCGTCATCTGCACGGCCAGCGTTGAGGAAACGGTTCCCCCTTTCCTGAAGGGAAAGGGACAGGGCTGGGTGACGGCAGAGTATGCGATGCTGCCCGCCTCCACGACCGAAAGAAAGAAGCGGGACGGCATCAAGAAGGACGGGCGGGGAGTGGAAATCCAGCGCCTGATCGGCCGGTCGCTCCGCCAGGCTGTTGATATGAAAGCCCTGGGGGAAAGAACGATCACGCTGGACTGTGACGTGCTGGAGGCGGACGGCGGAACGAGGACCGCGTCCATCACCGGCGCGATGGTGGCCCTGACCTGCGCGGTGGAACGGCTGATCCGAGAGGGAAAGCTGATCGCCTCCCCGATCCGGCACCAGATCGCCGCCGTCAGCTGCGGCATCGTGGAGGACGTGCCCTGCCTGGATCTCTGCTACCGGGAAGACAGCGGCGCGCAGGTGGATATGAACTTTGTCATGAATGAGAAGGGAGATTTTATCGAGCTTCAGGGAACCGGAGAGGGCCGCGCGTTTACACCCGACGAGCTGAGCATCCTGATGACCTACGGCAGAAAAGGAACGCGGGAATTGATGGAGGAACAGCGGAGAGCGCTGGGTGAGAGAGCCCTTCTGATCGATCCGAAGCCTGTGCTGGTGGCTGCCACCGGCAACGAGCACAAACTGAAGGAACTGAAAGAGATCTTCCGGGATTACTATACGATCGTTCCGATGACCGCGGCGGGCTTCTACGGCCCCATTGAGGAAACGGCGGCAACCTTTGCGGGCAACGCGCTGATCAAGGCGGAGGCGGTGTGCGCCGCGACCGGACTGCCGGCGATCGCGGATGACAGCGGGCTGTCGGTGGACATCCTGGACGGGGAGCCGGGTGTATACTCGGCTCGGTATGCCGGAGAGCATGGAGACGACGAAGCGAACAACGATCTGCTCCTGTCCCGGATGAAGGGAAAGGAAGACCGGCGGGCGCAGTTTATCTGCGCGCTGGCGCTGAAGCTGCCGGGAGAGGAACCGATCATCACGGAGGGAAGCTGTCCGGGAACGATCCTTTATGAGCGCCGCGGAACGGGCGGCTTCGGCTACGATCCGCTTTTCCTGTATGAGCCGCTGAACAAGACCTTCGCCCAGCTGAACGAGCAGGAAAAGAATGAAGTGAGCCACCGCGCGAGGGCATGCGAGGCAATGAAGGAAAAAATGCGGGAGCTGGAGCAGAAAAAAGACAGAAATGCATGACTTCAAGCGGCCGCAAACCTTGACGAATCAAGGCTGAACGTGTAAAATAATCGACAGAGACAAACAGGGAGGATAAAAAATGCTTCACGAGGGCAAAATCTGGGTCGGTTCCGGTGTGAACGGACCGGTTTACCTGCTTCCGTCCATGGCAAACCGTCACGGGCTGATCGCCGGTGCCACCGGTACGGGGAAAACCGTTACGCTGAAGGTGCTGGCCGAAAGCTTCTCGGATCTGGGCGTTTCCGTCTTCCTGAGCGATATCAAGAGCGACCTGAGCGGCATGGTAAGGCCGGGCACCATGAACGAAAGCCTTGAAAAAAGGCTGAAAAGGTGCGGCGTTCTGGAGGAGGACGGATCAGGGACATTTGATTTCAAATCCTATCCGACCGTTTTCTGGGATGTCTACGGTGAGCAGGGGCTGCCGATCCGCACCACGGTGCGCGGCATGGGGCCGATGCTGCTCAGCCGCATGCTCGGGCTGAACGAAACTCAGACGGGCGTGATGAACATTGCTTTCCGGGTGGCCAATGATTACAACTTCCGCCTGGATGATATCATGGATCTGAAATGCCTGATCGCATACGTCGGCGAGCACGCCAAGGATTACACGATCAATTACGGCAATGTTTCCGTAGCGAGTATCGGAGCCATTCAGCGGAGCGTGGCCATGCTGGAGGATCAGGGCGGGGACGTCTTCTTCAGCAACAGAAAACTCGACATCAGCAAATGGATCGCGCGCGACGAGCACAACAAGGGCTACATCAATATTCTGGCGGCGGACCGGCTCTTCAACAATCCGCTGATGTATTCCACCTTCCTGCTCTGGATGCTGACCGAGCTGTACAACTATCTGCCCGAGCGCGGGGATGCCGCAGCGCCGCTGATCGTATTCTTCTTTGATGAAGCGCATCTGATGTTTGACGACTGCAGCAAGGCGCTGATGGACAAGATCGAGCAGATCGTCCGCCTGATCCGTTCCAAGGGCGTCGGCGTTTACTTCATTACACAGAATCCCACGGATATTCCCATGGATATTCTCGGCCAGCTGGGCAACCGGGTCCAGCACGCGCTGAGAGCCTACACGCCGCTGGATCAGAAAGCTGTCAAAGTGGCTGCGCAGACGTTCCGGACGAATCCGTCCTTTGATACAGAGGAAGCGATTACCACGCTGAAAACAGGGGAGGCCCTGATGTCTTTCCTGGATGAGCACGGTGCTCCGAACGTGGTGGAGCGGGCCACCGTTCTTCCCCCGCAAAGCCATATGGGACCGATCAGCGCAGAGGATCGGGACCGGGCGATCGAAAACAGCCCCATGTGGCGGTTCCTTGATCGCTGATACCCTGACAAAAGCGTCTGCGGAAGGCTGATCTCAGCCTGATGCTTCTGTCAATCCTCAACGACCCCTTCGCCGGTGCGGGAGAGCGCCGAGCAGATGATGATGAGCACATTCAAGGTTTATGATCCCACCACCGGCCAGTACGTCGAACAGGAAGTGGCCGGAATGACTCCCGTGGAGCAGGCTCCCGCGGCTCAGCCTGCAGCAGTTCAGCCGGAAGCGGTTCCTCAGCAGCCTGTAGTCGTGATGCAGCAGCCCGCTGCTCCCGTTGTGCCGCAGCCCGTTGTGCCGCAGCCCGCGCCCGTTGTACAGCAGCCCGCGCCCGTCGCGCAGGCGGTTCCCACCATTCAGGTGCAGCCGGTAGTGCAGCAGATGCCCGTTATGGTCCAGGATCCCGTGACCGGCCAGTATGTTCAGCAGATGGTGAACATGCAGCAGGATCCCACTTCCGGAAACTGGGTCCCGGTGCAGACCCCCGTAGACCCCAAGGTACTGGAAGAGCAGAGAAAGGCTGCCGAGAAGGCCGCCAAAGAAGCTGCCAGGGCTGCCAAAGAGCGGGAAGCAGCGGAACGCCGCGAGAGGATCGACGCCCTGCGTGAAGAATCTGCCGAGCGTGCCCGGAGAAACGACTCCGTTGCCGGCCGGATCAAGAACACGGCGATCAGCAGCGCGACCCGCCAGGTGACGTCTTCCATCACCAGGAGCATCATGAAGGCGATTACGGGCCTCTTCAGCGGAAAGAAATAATCCGCTGACAGAGCAAAACCGGATCCGACAGCCGGAACACCCGTTCCGGCTGTGAAAAAAGGACCATGTTTTTTGGAGAAAGGAAGGGAATCAAAATGAAAAAGTTCTTCAAGGAATTCAAAGAGTTCGCAATGCGCGGAAACGTCATTGACATGGCTGTCGGTATTATCATCGGTGCCGCATTCAAGGCTATTGTTGATTCTCTGATTGCCAACTTCATTCAGCCGCTGCTGAACTGGATCCTGCCCGCTCCCGCTGAAGCGGCTGACGGCGCCTGGGCCATCGGTCCGGCATGCGCTTCCTTTATCGGCACGATCATCAGCTTTATTCTGACGGCTTTTGTGCTGTTCCTGATCATCAAAGCCATGAATGCTGCCAAGAATGCCAAGAAGAAGGAAGAAGCTCCCGCGGAACCCACCACCAAGAAGTGCCCCTTCTGCCTGAGCGAGATCGATATCAGCGCAACCCGCTGCCCGCACTGCACCAGCGAGCTCAAGGAATAATTTCCGGCTCAAGAAAAAGGCCTGTCCGATCGGACAGGCCTTTTATCGTGCGGAAACAGGGGTTATTTTTCCGCTGCGGCAAGCAGCGCAGCTGTGCAGTCCGGCTTTTCCCAGGGGAGATCCAGATCCGGGCGGCCGAAATGGCCATAGGCGGCAGTCTGCCGGTAGATCGGGCGGCGAAGGTTCAGCCGGGCAATGATGGCGCCGGGACGGAAGTCAAAGACCTTCCGCACCGCTTCAGACAGGACCTCATCGGACACGGTGCCGGTTCCGAAGGTATCCACCAGGACACTGACAGGCTCAGCAACACCGATAGCGTAGGCCAGCTGGATCTGGCATCGCCGGGCCAGCCCGGCGGCAACCACATTCAGAGCCGCGTGCCGGGCGGCATAGGCAGCGCTGCGGTCCACCTTGGTCGGATCTTTTCCGGAGAAGGCTCCGCCGCCGTGGGGCGCATAGCCGCCATAGGTATCCACAATGATTTTCCGGCCGGTCAGCCCCGTATCGCCGGCAGGACCGCCGATGACAAACCTCCCGGTGGGATTGATCAGGAAACGGGTCTCCCCGGTGATCAGCTCCGCGGGGATCACCTTGCGGATGACTTCCTTTTCGATCATCCGATGGATTTCCTCCTGACTGACGTCGGAAGAATGCTGGGTGGAAACAACGACCGTATCCACCGCAACAGGGCGGTCGTCTTCATAGACGACGGTGACCTGAGTCTTTCCGTCCGGGTAAAGCCAGGGCAGAGTGCCGTTTTTACGGACTTCCGCCAGCTTCCGGGCCAGCCGGTGGCTCAGCGCGATGGGCATCGGCATCTTTTCGGGGGTCTCGTCACAGGCATAGCCGAACATCATGCCCTGATCGCCGGCGCCGGTGTCGGCCTCACTGCCGCCGCGGGTCTCCAGCGCGTTGTCCACACCCTGCGCGATGTCCGGACTCTGGGCGTGGATGGAGGTCAGTACGGAACAGCTGTTGCCGTCAAAGTACTTTTCGCTGGAATCATAACCGATCTCCGTGATGACTTTGCGGGCAACGGAGGGAATGTCCACGTTCGCGGAGGTGGTGATCTCCCCCATGATCATGACCATGCCTGTGGTGGTAAAGGATTCACAGGCCACGCGGGCTTCCGGATCCTTTTCCAGAATGGCGTCCAGAACAGCATCGCTGATCTGGTCGCAGATTTTGTCAGGATGTCCTTCGGTAACGGATTCTGAGGTAAAAAGTCTGCGCATTTGATGCTCCTTTACGGTCGGATAGTAAACAAAGAAGCAATTGAGAAAAGAAAACCGCCCGGCATGCACACAGCCAGGCGGGACGATCCAAAGGACGTTCCTTATCTGTCAGCGTTCTCCTGTCGGAGGTGTGCCCGCTGCGGGATTTGGCACCTTGCTATAAAGGCCGGTTGCCGTGACTTCATCGGGCCCATCCCTCCGTCACTCGTGATAAGGTATTCAATTGCGGGAGATAGAATATATCAGTTTCTGGGAAATGTCAATAGGTCTGCTGCTTCCGGGCAACGCTTTACCTGCTGCCCTGGTCGTACGGGATGCCTTCCGCCTTGGGAGCGGCGGAATTCTTGGAGAAAAGGATCAGTACGATCAGGGAAATGATATAGGGCATCATATTGTAGACGGTTCCGGGAAGGTTCAGCTGATTCAGGATATCAAAG
>JAEEGL013354881.1_pt1 | contig 12001 bp, 8 predicted proteins | sample 9134231 | NCBI WGS metagenome assembly JAEEGL01 (sample SAMN16246548, study PRJNA631951) | gut metagenome | biome: gut microbiome; feature: rumen; material: fiber-attached | host: Bos | place: Iran: Karaj | collected 2018-10
ATTATAAAAAAACATCCACTTGATGAAATTGAAGACGGACAAGGTTATATAGTTGATGATAAATATAGCTCAAATGAATGGTTAAACATAGCAGATTATGTCATCACCGATTATTCTGCAATTGCTTTTGAATCAGTATTAAAAAACAAACCAACTTATTTTTATTTATACGATATTGATGAATATAAAAATACTAGAGGGCTAAATATTGATTTGTTTGAAGAATTGCCAGAAGCAACTTCAAAAGATATTAATGTGATAATGAATAAGATAGAAAATGAAAAGTATGATTTTGAAAAATTAAAAACTTTTTGTGATAAATATATTGAAACAAAAGAAAATAACACAGAAAAATTGACAGAATTAGTATTAAAAAGTATTAAGGGTGAATAATAAATGGATACTAAGAATGAAAGAGAAAGTGGAATAGAATTATTAAAAATAATTTGTATTTTTTTAATTATAATTCATCACTATAGTGTGCATGGTGGATATACTTTTGATGTTGAAACATTTAACAATAAAGTATTTCTAATTCAAGTTCTGAGCTTGTATGGAAAATCAGCATGTTGTGTTTTCGCTTTGGCTACTGGATATTTCATGATTGTATCAACTACAACTTTTAAAAGTTTATTAAAAAAAATAATAATTATAAATATAGAAATGTTTTTTTATTCAATAATTATATTGTTTATTTTTATGAATAACAATTTAGTTAATTTAACAAGATTAGATATCATTCATAGTATTTTTCCTACGATATGGGGAAACTGGTATGTTGTTTCATATACTATCTTATTATTGATAACACCATTTCTTAACAAATTATTAAAAGAATTAAGCAAATCACAATTTCAAGGATTAATAGTTATTACATTAATTATATGGTCTGTTATTCCAACAATAACAAACTTTGCATGGAAATTCAGTGATGTAGATTTTTTCATTATAATGTATATCATAGGAAGTTATATAAAATTATATAAATTTGATAAGAAAAAGTATAAGAATATATGGAATTTATTGTTAGCTATTATAGCTGCTATATTGTTAGTGCTAACAGTATATTATTTCGATCAGAAAGGAATACGATTAAATGATAACAAGTTTATTAAAAATGCAACAAAAATGAAAAATGTTAATTCGATTTTTTCTGTCTTATTTGCTCTAAGTATTTTTTTATTTTTTTTAAGGTTTAAGTTTAAAAGTAAAATAATTAACCAAATAGCTAAATCGTCATTAGGAATTTATTTATTACATGATAATGATTTAGTAAGACCATATTTGTGGAAAAAAATATATCCAAATGTTGAGTTTTTAGCAAATCCATTTGACATATTATTAATACATATTGTCCTAAAAGTATTTGCAGTATTTCTAATTTGTTTAATTATTGATCAGATTAGATTAATAACATTACACAAGATTTTTCTCAAATTATTAAATAAAAAAGATAATAGAGAATTGAAAACAGAATAAATTCAAATAAGAATAATAACAGTAATAATAAAATAAAAGGATGAGAATTAAAAATGGGAAAATTAAGAAAACTATTATTTGATATAGCAAAAAAATGTACAATATTTAGAAAAATTGCAAGACACTTATTAAATATAGAAAGATGGATTGTGTATAAATTTAATTCTTTGGGAACAAAAGTAGATGACAAAACTATTGTATTTACAACATTTAATGGTAGATCATATTCAGATAGCCCAAAAGCAATTTATAAAGAAATGTTATCTGATGAAAAATTTAAAGATTATACTTTTGTATGGGGATTTAATGATTGTGAAAAATATAAATTTCTTGAAGAAAACAAAAATACAAAAGTTGTAAAATGGATGGGAAAAGCTTATCAAAAGTATTTAGCTAAAGCAAAATATTGGATATTTAATTATAGAGTATTAGATCATATATATCCAAAGAAAAATCAAGTATTTGTTCAATGCTGGCATGGAACACCATTAAAAAGATTAGGTTATGATTTAAAAAACTCTGATAATGTAATGAATTCAATAGAAGAAATAAGAGATAAATATAGAATTGATGCAAAGAAGTTTAAATATTTATTATCTCCATCAAAATTTGCAACAGAAAAATTTATTTCAGCATGGAATTTAAAAGAAACTAAAAAAGAAAATGTTGTTATTGAAACAGGATACCCTAGAAATGATTTCTTATTTAACTGTACAAATGAAGAAATAATAGAAATTAAGAAAAAATTAGGTTTAGAAAATGAAACAAGAAAAATAATTTTATATGCTCCAACGTGGAGAGATAACCAACATACATCTAATGTTGGCTATACATATAAACCACAAATTGATTTCGAAAAAATGAAGAGTGAATTAAGTGATAAATATATCATTTTATTTAGAGCTCATTACCTTGTTGCAAACTCTTTTGAATTTGACAAATATAGTGATTTCATATATGATGTGTCAAAAGTGGATGATATAAATGAACTATATGTTATATCAGATTTACTAATCACTGATTACTCTAGTGTTTTCTTTGATTATGCAAACAGAAAGAAACCTATAGTTTTTTATATGTATGATTTAGAAGATTATAGAGATGATATTAGAGGTTTTTATTTAGATATTAACGAATTACCTGGTAATATTGTAAAAACTGAAGAAGAATTAATTACAGAAATAAAAAGAGTTGAAAAAGAATTTATTTACAATGAAAAATATGAGAAATTTAATGAAAAATTTAATTACTTAGATGATGGCAAAGTAAGTAAAAAAATAGTAGAAATGATTATAAAATAATAAAAGTAAGGAAGGTAATAGAAGATGAGAAGAGTTTTAACATATGGAACTTTTGATTTATTACATTATGGTCATATAAATATTTTAAAAAGGGCAAAGGCTTTGGGGGATTATCTTATAGTTGCTCTTTCAACTGATGAGTTCAATGAAATTAAGCGTAAGAGGGCATATCATAATTATGAAACAAGAAAGAAAATGCTTGAAGCTATAAGATATGTTGATTTAGTAATTCCAGAAACAGATTGGGAACAAAAAGTTAATGATGTAAAGGAATATCATGTAGATACTGTTGTAATGGGAGATGACTGGGTAGGAAATGAAAAGTTTGAAGCTCTTAAAGAGTACTGCGAAGTTGTATATTTGCCAAGAACAGAAGGAATATCTACTACAAAGATTAAAAGAGACTTGCATTTACAAGTACCTCATAATGAAATAAATCAAATTCCAACACCAAGAAAATAAACAACTAGAAAGGATAAGAAAATGCAGAATAAAGCTACACTTGAAGATAGATTTGTAAATTTTATAAAGAATCATAAGTATTTAGTGTTGCTAATGTGTGCAACATTATTACTTATATTTGGCATATTCGGAAATAACAGATATTATAAAGGACATGATTCTTTATATCATTCAACTGTTATAACAGCATATGCAGAACAAATTGATTTTAGTAATGGAAAGTTTATACCATCTAAAATTTTACCTAGTGTTGCAAATGGATATGGATATGGTACAGGTATTTTTTATCCTCAATTGCCACATTTACTAACAGCCTATATTTTTAAAGTTGTTGGTATTTTTGGATGCGATGTTTACTTTGCAATGAAATGTGCTCATTCAATTACAATATTACTTTCAAGTATAACAATGTTCTATTTAGCAAGAAAGATAACAAAAAACGATAAAATATCTGTAATCGCATCATTAATCTTACTAGTATTCCCATATAGGATGTCAGAAATTTTAATTAGAGATGCTTTGGCAGAATGTTTTACATATATTTTTATACCTTTAATTATATTAAGTATTTTTGAATTAGTTGATAAAAACTATAAAAAATTCATGTATCTATTTATTATAGGATACCTAGGAATGTTTTGGACACATCAAGTTTTAACATTATATATTACAATACTTACTATTCCTATTTATTTATACTATATAAAAGATTTATTTAATAAAAAGAGTATAATTACTTTTGTTACAGCCACTTTAATTGTATTATTAATAGGCCTTCCAAGTATAATTCCGGTATTTTATCATAAACATAATGGGAATTATATGGTATTTGAAGGAGATACAATGGGGGGATACCAGGAAATAGCTCAGAATTCTTTGTCTATTTCAGACTTTATTATTCCAACCAATGGTGGAACTGTTATATCAAATACTGTTGAAACATCAATAAATCTTAATGTTAATATAGTTGTTATTGTTTTAATGGGAATGACAGTTTATTATTTAAAACAAATTGATGTTGATAGAAGAAAAATAGGGGCTTTATTAATTGCAACTGTTATTGCAATGTGGATGGAAACAAGGTATTTCCCATGGAATAAAATGCCAGATATAATGTATTTATTGCAATTTCCATGGAGATTGATAACATTCTCAGCAATTACAATGAGCGTAATCGCTGCTGTATGTTTGAAAAAATATGAAAAAGATAATAATTTTAGTTTGATTTGTATAATTGTTGTTGGACTAATAATAGCATCTGGACTTGAAACTATTTCATTACGTACGAATAGGGATTTGACAGAAGAATTACCAATAACCTATGATAATTATGCTGGTCTTGGTTGGCAAGGTGAATATTTACCAGCAAAGACTTATTATCATTTGGATTATTATAATGTAAGAGGTAATGATATAATAATAAAATCAGGAAATTGTAATATTAATAAGAACTTTGATAATGCTCCTAAACTTGAATTTACTGTAGAAAACATCAAAGAGGAAACAACAATAGAATTACCAAGATTATTTTATTATGGATATGAATTAAAGAATATAGATACTGGAGAGCAAATATCACTTATAGAAAATGAAAATGGTTTTATAGAAGCTAAAATTGATAAAAATGGAGTATATCAATTAGATTATAAAGGATTACCAATAATTAATGCATATAAGATTGACCTAATTATCATAATAATACTTATTGTAGTTTTTTTCATAATTAAAAGAACATATAAAAATAAGGAGAGAAAAAAATAAGATGGTAAATACACAAGAAAGAGAAGGAAGACATGTTCAAAACAGAAGAACATCTCCTAAAAAAAAGAAGAAAAAAGTTAATTTTCTTAAAATGCTATCAAGAATTTTCTTATTGCTATTAGTAATTCTAGTAGTATTGATGGGAATTGCTTTTGCTGTAGTTAGCGATAAATGTGCCAAAATAAATTATACAGAAATTGATATTAATAATGCTGGTATTGATGACAATGTCGATAATGATATCAAGAATTATAGAAATATTGCTTTGTTTGGCGTTGATACAAGAGATATTAAAAATAATAAAGGATCTAGAAGTGATGCCATTATTATTGTTAGTATCAATAAATTCACAAACGAAATAAAACTTGTGTCTGTTTACAGAGATACATACGTATACATTGAGGGACACGGATTTGATAAGATAACACATGCTTATGCTTATGGTGGTCCAGAACTAGCTATAAAAACATTAAATGAAAACCTTGATTTAAATATTAAAGAATATATTACTGTTAATTTTGCAAGTGTTGCCAATATTATAGATAGTATTGGTGGAATAGATGTAAATATAGAAGAATATGAAATTGAACAAATGAATAAATACATAAAGGATACTTCTAAAAATACAGGTATAGCTTCATCTCCAATTGAAGAAGCTGGAATGCAAACTTTAGATGGTGTACAAGCTGTTACATATTCAAGAATAAGAAAAAATGTTGGTGGAGATTCAAAAAGAAACGAAAGGATGAGAACAGTCCTATCTGAAACCTTAAAGAAAACTAAAAAACAAAACTTAGCAACAATTAATTACATGCTAGATACAATATGTGAAAATATTGAAACTAATATAACAGCAAACAAAATAACTTTTTTAATTCCAAGAATTTTCTTAGCTGATGTAAAACAAAGTGTAGGATGGCCATATGAAACAAAGGGAATAACTTTAGATAGATGGTATGGAGTACCTGTAAATCTTGAAAAGAATGTCTCAGAATTGCACAAAGATCTATTTGGTCAAGAAAACTATCAACCATCTGAACGTGTGCAAGAATTTAGTAATAAAATTATGAATAAAACAGGAATTAGATAGTTGTACGAAAGGATTGTTTAAATGGAAACAATAGATAAAGAGGAAATTAATAAAAAAGAAAATGAAGATAAAGTCGCAAATTTATTAAATAAAATTTTTGATATTTTACCATTTAAATTTAGCAAAAATATGAGAAAACTATTGATACAAATTTTTAAATTTGTTATAGTAGGGGTAATTGCAACAATTATTGATTTTGTATGCTTATGGATTTTTAAAGAAGCATTTCATATGAATACTGTATTAGCTAATACATTATCTTTCACAATATCTTTAATATACAATTATATAGCAAGTACAAAATGGGTTTTTGATGTTAATAAGGAAAATAATAAAGCAGTAAGTACAATCTTGTTTATCGTATTTAGTGTTATTGGATTACTAATTAATGATGGAATTGTATGGTATATGGAAGAAAAAATGCAAATACACTATATGATTGCAAAAATTGTTGCTACTGCCGTAGTTATGGTGTTTAACTTTATTACTAGAAAAATGTTTCTTGAAAAGAAAACAATATAAAAACTAAAACGGACAAATGATAAAACAGTAAAGGTATGACAATATAAAAGGGGTAATATAAATGAAAAAAGTAAAACCAATAGTTAATAATATAAAGAGATATAGAAAAAGCAATTTTTTCAAAGCTAAGTTTATATATACAAAGTATTATAATCGTAAATTAAATGAAAAACAAATACTTTTAGAATCCTTTAATGGAAGTGGATTTACAGGAAATCCTTTTTATATTTTACTAGAATTATGTAATAATCCAAAATACAGTAAATTTGAGAAATATGTTGCTTTAAATAAGGCGGATGTAGAAAAAGTACAAAATGTATTTAAAAGATGTAATATTCTAAAAAAAGTTAAGATAGTAATCAGACATACTAAACAGTATTGCAAATTACTTGCACAAGCTAAATATCTAGTCAATAATGTTACTTTTCCAACATATTACATAAAAAAAGAAGGACAAATATATTTAAATACATGGCATGGTACTCCATTAAAAGGTTTAGGAAGAAATATTAATAATAATCCTCATAGTATTGGAAATGTACAAAGAAATTTCTTGAGTGCCACACATTTATTATTCCCTAATCAGTATACTTTTGATTGTATAAGAAATGACTATATGATTGAACAGTTTTATCAAGGTGAGTATATTTTAACTGGTTATCCACGTAATGATATATTTTTCAACAAAAAACAATCACAAGAAATGAGAGAAAAACTTGAAGTAGAAGATAAAAAAGTAGTTGTATATATGCCAACATGGAGAGACAAAGTTAAAGGTGATCATCCACAAAAAAATATTATATATTTAATGCATACTTTATTAGAATTGGAAGAAAAAATAGAAGATGATACAGTCGTATTTGTTAAAATGCATCATTTAGCAAATGGACATATTGACCTAGAACAGTTTACAAAAATAAGACCATTCCCAAATGAGTATGAAACCTATGAAGTATTAAATATGGCAGATGGATTGATAACAGACTATTCAAGCGTTATGTTTGACTTTACTAATACTGGTAAAAAAGTAATGCTATATACATATGATAAAGAAGAGTATATGGCGGGAAGAAGTATGTATTTTAGTATTGATGACTTACCATATGAAGCAACAGATGATATTGATGTATTATGTCAAGAAATTAAGAATATATCAGTACATGCAGATTACAAAACCGTTGAAGAAAAATTCTGCACATATGATTATCCAAATGCAACTAGAGATCTTTGTGAATATATATTTAATGGTAAAAAGAATGATAGAATAAAAGTTATTGAAGGACAAAAATACCACAATAATAAGAAAAATATATTAATATACGCAGGGGACTTATTAAAAAATGGTATTACAACAGCTTTGAAAGCATTACTTGTAAATATTGATTTAAAAGAAAACAATTATGTATTAACTTTTTATAAAAGAGGAGTAGAAAAAAATAAACAAACTATTAATGAATTTAATACGGATCTGTCATACATACCAATGACAGGAGAGAAAAACTTGTCTAAAATGGAGGCAATATGTCAATATTTATATTATAGATTAAACATTCAACCAAAATTTGTAAAAAAAGGAATAGATAGTATATATAAAAGAGAGTTTTACAGATGTTTTTGCGGAATAAAATTTGATATAGCAATTCATTATACAGGTTATGAAAGACAGATTATTCATTTACTTCGAAATAGTAATGCTGATATTAAAATATTATATACTCATAATAATCTAATGAAAGAATATAAGACAAGAAAAAATATTCATTTAAATTCATTATTAAAAGCACAAGACGAATTTGATAGAATAGCTATTATTAGAGAAACTATGAAAAGAGAAATAATAGAAGGCAATCCAAATGTAAAAGAAAATAAAATATACATTGCTCATAATTTTAATGATATTAAAGGAATAATTGAAAAATCAAATAATGAGATAGAAGTTGACCAAGACACATATTGCAATTATACAACAGAAGAATTAAAGAGAATACTAGAGGATAAGAGTTGCAGTAAATTTATTAATATTGCTAGGTTTTCAAAAGAAAAAGGTTTAGAAAGATTAATAGATGCATTTGTAAAATACAGAGAAAAAAATCCAAACACATATTTAATCATTATAGGTGGACATGGTAATGAATTTAAGAAAATAAAGAATAAAGTTATAGATAATAATATTGAAAATGTAATTATTATACGTAACTTACATAACCCATTCCCAATCTTAAAACGATGTGATGCATTTATTTTATCATCATTCTACGAAGGCTTACCAATGGTTATTATGGAAGCATTAATTTTAAAAATACCTGTTATTTCAACCAATATAACAGGCCCAAAAGAGTTTTTAAAACAAGGATATGGGTATTTGGTTGATAACTCAGAAGAAGGCTTAATAGAAGGCATGAAGGCTTTTGAAGAAGGTAAATTAAATACGATGAAAAAGTTTGATGCTGAACAGTTTAACAGAGAAGCATTGGAAGAATTTGAAAACATCATTAAGTAAAATTAACAACAGTTTTATATAACTAATAAACTAATAAAAAACAAATGGAGGAAGAATGATGATTGAATCATTAAAACATAAATTTTATAAAATTATTATATTACTTACAATCATATTAATGTCATATGTAACAATATGTTCAATAAATAAAATTTATGATTCATCAGAGGCTTTAAATCCATTTGTTTTAATAGTATCAACAATTACACTGTTATTGTTCTTTATAAGAATAAAAAAGAAAATTAACAATATAAGTAGTAAAAAAATAAAAATAATAGCAATTATTATAACAATTTTGTTTTTTATTGGAATGGTTTTATTCGGAATAAGAAATACTGCTTTACCTTATTATGATTTATCTCATCTTACTGGTGAGGCAAATATTATGGTTAATAATGGAGGACAAATTGAAACTAAAGGTTACTTTGGTAGATTTCCTCATCAAATACCAGTAATGATTTTAGTTTATTATATTTTTCTAATAGGAAAAATATTAAGTATTGACAATTTTATAATAATTGTAAATTCAGCACTTATGGCATTGACAGCATATTTCACATTTTTGACGATTAGCAAAATAAAAGACGAAAAAATAGGATTAATAGCTTTGTTATTTTTTGTTATAAATCCAGTGTTTTATATTAATTCATCATTTTATTATACAGATACATTAAGTTTCCCTTTTGCTATAATTGCTTTGTATATGTATGTGAGTGGTGTAAAAGCAAAGAATAAAAAAAGTATTATACTATATATGTTTTCTGGAGTGTTTTTTGCTATTGGTTTTAAAGTAAGAGCTGTTGCAGGAATCTTTTTGATAGGAATAATATTGAATGAATGTTTAAAATCAAGCAAAATAAAAGAAAGAAGTTTAACATGTATATTCTTATTACTTGGTTTTATTATTGCATTATTAGGATATAAAATAATATCACATAATTTTGAAAATGTGAAAAATGAAGAAATTCAGTTTCCAGCAACTCATTATTTAATGATGGGACTAAATAGCGAAAGTAAAGGAAGATATAGTGCAGAAGATAATAAATTTACACAAGAAGCTGGTAATTATGATGAAAAAACAAAAAGCAATATAACAGAAATAAAAAATAGATTAAAAGATTTTGGATTTAATGGATTTGTTGAATTTATGATTCAAAAAATTGAGATAAATTGGACAAATGGGGATTATGAATATTTGCCAAACTTTAAAAATGTTAAGGATATAAGCAGCGAATATGAATATGTTTTTGGAAATAAAAAAGTATTTTGTATTTATTTTATCCAGATTTGCAAGATTGCTGTATGTGCAATGACATTATTGGCATTTATTAAAGAATATAAAAACAATGGTGAAAATAAAAATATTTATATTGGGATTTTTGGATATTTTGTATTTTACTTTTTGTGGGAAGCTAAAACAAGGTATACCTTTTCATGCTTGCCATGGATGATACTATTATTCCCAAAGGGATTAAGTATAACAGAAAGTATATTAAATATAAATAAGTTACAGGTTTATGGAAAAGAAAATAAATCTATAAATATGAATGCATTTTGGAAAAATTTTTGCATTGGGATGACTGTATTTACGGTTATTGTAATGGTTGTGGGATTTGATAAATACTGTATAAAAAGAAAAGAATATGCCGATAAAGTAGCTACACAAATTGGTTCATACAGTATAATGAAAGATATTACAAATAAAGATATAGTACAGGAATTTACAGTTAATAAAAGATTTAATTCAATAGCATTATCTTTTGTGAAAGATGACAAAAAAGAAAATAATAAATATTACTTAGTGCTTATGGATGAAAATGATCATGAACTTGTTAAGAAAGAGTTTGATAGTGATTCCATAAAAAGTAAAGATTTTAAAGTATTCAGATTTGATGAAATAAATCAAAATGGAGAACAAAAATATAAGATAAAGCTACTTGCTCAATATAATGATGAAAGCCATTGCAAATTAGGAATTAAATATTATTCTGATGCAAGTAAATATGATATATATCCTGATGGTAAATTATTTGTTAATGGTGAAAGCATTAATGGAGATTTAGTTTTTAAAATTGAAAGTATAAAGACAAGAACCTATATATCAAAGGTTTTATATTTAATAATTTGGCTAATGATTTTAACTATTCAATTATATAGTTTCTATCCGCTTATAAGAAAAGAGAAAAATTGTAAAAATAATTTAAAATAATTAATAATAATTGAATGATAGAATCTTTTAAATGTTGTAATTTTTATAAAATAATGGTATACTGCAGCATATGTAAAAAGAAAAAAGGAGATTAAAATGGATAAAAATATTTTAGAAACATTAGAGAATACAAAAAATAAATATCCTGGCAAAGTTGCTTTTGTTGATAGTAAAAGAGAAATCACATATTCAGAATTGGTAGACAATGCTAGAAAAATAGGAACATATATAGCTGATAAAAATGTAGTTAAAAAACCACTTGCTATATTTATTGATAAAAGTACAGAGTGTTTAGAAGCAATGTTTGGTGTATTATATAGTGGCAATTTTTATACTGTTTTAGATGTGAAAACTCCTCAAGATAGATTAGATTGTATTTTAAATACACTAAATCCAGTAGCTATAATTACTGATAATAAAAATGCTGAAAAACTTAAACAATTTGGAGTGGGAAACGAAATTTATATTTATCAAGATATGACAGAAACAAGTATAGATAATGCTAAATTAAATTTGATAGCTAATAAAATGATTGATACTGATCCAATGTATATATTATTTACATCTGGATCAACTGGAGTTCCAAAAGGAACAGTAATATCACATAAATCAGTTATTGCATATGCTAATTGGGTAGTAGACACATTTAATATAAAAGAAAATACAAGATGGGGAAG
>JAEEGL014748611.1_pt1 | contig 12001 bp, 7 predicted proteins | sample 9134231 | NCBI WGS metagenome assembly JAEEGL01 (sample SAMN16246548, study PRJNA631951) | gut metagenome | biome: gut microbiome; feature: rumen; material: fiber-attached | host: Bos | place: Iran: Karaj | collected 2018-10
ATGCCCGTTGGCATCCGTCTTCACGGTATCCAGCACCTGATAGCGGTTGACATCCAGCAGGGAGACGATCACCTCGGAATCCGGCGCATCGGTCACGACGCCGTCGATGCCGGTCTTGCCGGCGCAGGAAGACAACAGGACTGCGGCCAGGGCAGCCGCGGCGAACAAACTACAGTTTCTCATATTCGGCGAGGATTGAATCGGCGATGGCTTTCATTTCTTCCGCCTCGAGACGGAGGTGCGGCTTCCGGAAATCCAGGTCCCCCTCGGTCTGGAGCGGAACCAGGTGGATGTGCGTGTGCGGGACTTCCATGCCCAGGACGGCGACACCGATCCGCTTGCAAGGCACGGCGGCCTTCAGGGCGACGGCGACTTTCCGGGCGAAGGCCCACAGGCCGGCATACGTCCGTTCATCCAGATGGAAGATATAGTCATCCTCCACATGCTTGGGAATCACCAGCGTATGGCCCTTGGCCAACGGACTGATATCGAGGAAAGCATAGTAGTCCTCGTTCTCGGCGACCTTCCAGGAAGGGATTTCGCCGGCGGCGATGCGGGAGAAAATCGTAGCCATGGTTACAGGGAAATGTCGAGGATCTTGAACTTGATGATACCCTGCGGGACCTGCGCCTCGACGATCTCGCCGACCTTGTGGCCGAGAAGGGCCTTGGCAATCGGGGTCGTGGCAGCCAGTTTGCCGTGGGCGAAGTCGGCTTCGGTCTCGCCGACGATGGTATATTCCATGGTCATCTTGTTGGCCACGTTCTGGAACTTGACATGGGTCAGCATCTGGACCGTATCGGTATTGACCTGGGATTCGTCGATGACCTTCGCGTTCGCCACCATGTTCTTGAGGTTGGCGATCTTCAGTTCGAGAAGGGCCTGGGCCTCCCGGGCGGCGTCATATTCGGCATTTTCGCTGAGGTCACCTTTCTCGCGGGCTTCTGCGATGGCGGCAGAGATGACCGGGCGCTGGGCCAGTGCATCGGCCAGGTCTTTCTTCAGCTTATCAAGACCCTCCTGGGTCATATAATGGATATCTGCCATAAAGCTATGTGGTTTTGTCAAACATAATTAAAAAGGAGTTCTGCCCCACGACAGAACCCTTGGATACAGGGCAAAGATAATCATTATTTTCGGATTATCCGCCAAAAAATAATTATTCATTCGCCCGCAGGCAGCGGTCACGGTCCCGGGCCAGCTGGGCGGCAAGGGCCTCGAGCGAGTCAAACCGGCGTTCGTCCCGGATCTTCTCCAGGAACGTAATCCGGATATCCAGGCCGTAGATGTCCTGGTCAAAGTCGAAGATATTCACCTCCACAGACTTGGCATTGCCTTGCCCGACCGTCGGCCGGACTCCGATGTTGCACATCCCGTAATGCCGCTCTCCCAGCGTCTCGACCTCGACATGGTAGACGCCGTTGCCGGGAATCAACTTCAGCGGCTCATACAATTGCATGTTGGCGGTCGGGAAGCCGATTTTCCTTCCCAGGTGGTTGCCGGCCACCACCACGCCCAGCAGGCTGTAGCGGTAACCGAGCATCCGGGCGGCCAGAGTCACGTCCCCGGCTTCGAGGGCATGGCGGATCTTGGTGGAGGAGACGGTCATCTCGCCCGGCAGGTCGAGCCGGTCGGTACGGATCACTTCCATCCCGAGGCCTTCGGCGACGGCCTGGATCTGGTCCGGAGACCCGCCGTCGTGGCCGATCCGGTTGTCATAGCCCAGCAGCAGCGTCTTTGCGCCCAGCGTGCCCATGACAAAATCCCGGAGATACTCTTCCGTGCTCATCCGGCTGAACGTCCGCGTGAACGGAACGACCTCCACCCGGTCTACTCCCAGCCCTTTCAGCAGGGCTTTCTTCTCCTCCAGGGTCGTCAGCAGGCGCAGGTCCCGCGCCCCGTCCTGGAGCACGGTACGGGGATGGGGCCAGAAAGTGACCACCGTCGAAGAGGTTCCCCTCTCCCGGGCGGCGGTCACAAGCTGTCCCAACACAAGACGGTGCCCGAGATGGACACCGTCGAAAAATCCGGTTGCTACAACCATCTGACGAGTCCGAAGTCCTGCCGGTGCGGGAGCTGCGGGTTCTTCGCGTAGATACGGGTAGCAACCTGGTACATGCCCGTCCGCTCCGGAAGGATGGACGTCCGGTACTTGGCCACGCTGTCCACGAACTCGGTGACCTCGAATTCGGTCTTGTCCTGGATGTGCAGGCTGCCCTTGCGGTCGGTGGTGCAGAAGAGCATCTCCACGCCGATGTCATCCGGGGTCAGGTCACCGATGTTGAGCACGACCTCGCTCTCCATGTGAGCACCCGGAGCCAGGTTGTAGGAGGCATCCGGTGTCTTGTAGGAAACGACGTCGATGTTGCCCCACTGGCGCTCGACATGCTTCTTCCAGGCAGCGATCTCACGCGCGGTCTTGTAATCGTCGGCGATCAGTTTGCCGGCGCGCTCGGCCTGCGGGAGATAGTACTGGTTGCAGTAGTCGGTCAGCATCCGGTTGGTCGTGAAGTTGCAGGCAACCTGGGCAATGCAGTTCTTGATGTACTCGATCCAGCGGGTGCTGCGGTCGGTGACATAGTCCTTGTCGTAGTAGATCGGAGCGATCTCGTTCTCGATGATCGTATAGATCGTCGCGGAATCGAGTTCGTTCTGGTAGTGCTGGTCATCGTAGGTACGCTCCTGCTGGAGGGCCCAGCCGGCACCCGGCTTGTAACCTTCCACCCACCATCCGTCGAGGACGGAGAAATGCATGACACCATTCATCGCGGCCTTCTCGCCGGAAGTACCGGAGGCCTCCTGCGGACGGGTCGGGTTGTTCATCCAGACATCCACGCCCTGGACCATACGCTTGGCGAGGGTGATGTCGTAACCGGGGATGAAGACGACCTTGCCGATGAAACGCGGATCCTTGGAGATGTCCACGATGCGCTTGATCAGGTCCTGGCCCGCCTTGTCGGCCGGGTGGGCCTTTCCGGCGAAGAAGAACTGGACCGGCATCTTCGGATTGTTGACAATCTCGTCGAGACGGTCGAGGTCGGAGAAGAGCAGGGTCGCGCGCTTGTAGGTCGCAAACCGGCGGGCGAAGCCGATGGTCAGGATATTGTCGCGCAGCGTCTCCTTGATGGTCATGATCTCGCGCGGAGAATAATGGCTGCTCATCGACGGGTCGGAGAGGCGTTCCTTGATGAAGTTGATCAGATTCTTCTTCAGGTGCTTGCGGATGTTCCACACCACTTCGTCGGAAAGTCGGTAAATCCCTTCGAAGCACTTCAGGTCATAATGGTGGGTCTGGAATTCCTCACCGAAGACACCCTTGTCCGCGAGCTTCCATTCCTTGGCGCACCAGGTCGGATAATGGACGCCGTTGGTCACGTAGCTGACATGCAGTTCTTCCGGGAGATAACCCGGATACATGTTGGCGAAGATGCCCTGGCTGACCTTGCCGTGAAGCATGGACACGCCGTTGATATTCTGGCTGATATTGGCAGCCAGGATGCTCATGGAGAACTTCTCGTTCGGATCGGAGGCATTGTGCTTGCCGAGGGCCATCATCGTCTCCCAGTCCACCCGCAGGCGAGCCGGGAAATAACCCAGGTACATGCGGAGCATGCCCTCGTCGAACGCGTCGTGACCGGCCGGAACCGGAGTATGGGTCGTGAACAGCGAAGAAGCGCGGACGACCTCCATGGCCTCGGGGAAGCTCAGGTCATCGTTCTCGATATACTCGCGCAGGCGCTCCAGGCCGATGAAGGCGGCATGGCCTTCATTGCAGTGATAGACCTGCGGATTGAGCCCGAGGGCGCGCAGGGTGCGGATACCGCCGAAACCGAGCAGGAGTTCCTGCTTGAGCCGGTTTTCCCAGGATCCGCCGTACAGCTGGTGGGTCACCTCACGGTCTTCCGGACGGTTGGCCTCGTAGTCGGTGTCCAGCAGGTACAGGTCGGTGCGGCCGACCTCGACCTTCCAGATACGGGCGCTCAGGTTGCGGCCCGGAAGGGCGACCTGGGTCGTCATCCACTTGCCTTCGGCGTCCAGCACCGGCTCGGCCGGGATGTTCAGGAAGTTCTGGGCCTCGTAACGGGCCTCCTGGTAACCCTGGGCGGTCAGCATCTGGGTGAAATACCCGTAGCGGTACAGCAGGCCGACGGCCACCAGGTTGACATTCATGTCGGAGGTTTCCTTGAGGTAGTCACCGGCGAGGATACCCAGACCGCCGGAATAGATCTTCAGGGAAGTGTCCAGACCGTATTCCATGCAGAAATAAGCGATGGAAGGGTCGGTACGCTCCGCCTTGGCAGCCATATAGGTATTGAACTCGTCCATGACGCCGTTCAGTTGGGCCAGGAAAGCCTCGTTCTTTGCAAGTTCGTTGAAGCGCTTCAGGCTGATGGTGTCCAGAATGACTTTCGGGTTGTGTCCGGACTTGTGCCAGACCTCGGGATCGACGGCCTTGAACAGGGCCTTGGCGCTGTCGTTCCAGCACCACCAGAGGTTCTTGGCAAGGGTCTCAAGACCGGAAAGCTCCGCAGGAAGGTGGCGTGTCACCATGACACTCGTCCAGGAGGGAGCATTGACTTCGATTTTTTCGTATTTCATGGGTTTATGTTGTGTTTCAGGAAGGCTGCCTGCGGCGTCGGCCACTTTGCCGAGGGCCACGGAATAAGCCTTCTTGTAATAAGCGATCTGGTTCTCCCAGAGGGCGATGGAAGCCACGTCACGGGCATTCTCCATGTATGCGCGCCGCGTCGGGAGATCGATGTCGGCGATCTCACGAATCCGGGCCTTCACGGCCTCGACGACCTCGTCATAGTTGGCATCGGTGCGTTCCACGACGGTGATGCCGGGATGTTCTTTCTTCTTGTAGTGTCCGCGGACCCAGAGGCCGAAACCGGCCAGGCTCGTGGTCAGGGTCGGCACCCGGAAGGCCAGCGCCTCAAGCGGCGTATAGCCCCACGGCTCATAATAGGACGGGAACAAGGCCAGGTCCATGCCGACCAGCAGGTCGTAGTACTTCATGTTGAAGATACCGTCGTTGCCATTGAGGTAGGAAGGCACGAAATAGACCTTGACCCGGCAGCCGACGGCGTTGATCAGGCCCAGTTCGCGGAAGCGATGGGTGATCTGGTCGTATTCCGGGTAGGCAAGGTTGTGGGAGACCTGGGTGGAGTACCGTTCGTCTCCGCCGTCGGTCAGTTTGGCCTGCAGGGCCTTGTCGGCGCCGTTGTGCGCCGCGGGAATCATGATGAAGGCATGGATCTCGCGACCCTTCCAGTCCTGCATCTGGCCCAGGGCGTCGATGAACACGTCGATACCCTTGTTCCTGTACTCATACCGGCCGCCGATGGCGATGAAGATGGAGTCAGACGCGACGTTTTCTCCGGACATCGCAGCCGCCACCTCGTTCAGGCGGGCGCGCGCGGCCGTACGTTTCTCCATATACAGTTCGTCCGTCTCGGGCGTGAAACTGTTCTCGAAGCCGTTCGGGGTCACCACATCGACCTCCCGGTGGAGGAACTGGGCGCACTCGCGGGCGGTGATTTCGCTGACCGTCGTGAAAGCGTCGGCGTTCATCGCACCGGCCGCCTCCATGGAATGCCGGGCCGTCACGCCGAAACGTGCGGCCATCTCGTCGGCATTGTACGTCTCCAGCTTATCGTAGAGCGGGAGGTTGTTGCCGGCGATGCAGCGGCCCATCATGGTCGCATGGGTCGTGAACACCGTCGCGACAGGGATCTTGCAGGACTTGAGATAGAGCAGGCCGGAAGCGGTCTGCCACTCATGGAACTGGGCGACCGTCTTGTAGGAAGGTCCCAGGTTCTCCTTGTAGAAACTCTCGATGACCCGGCCGGCCACGTAGCCGAACAGGGCATTTTCCTTGTAATCCCAGTTGCCGGTGATGGAATCCACCCCGTACTGCTTCCAGAACTCTCCGAGGATCCGGTCGGTATCTGTCAGGAACTGCTTATAGTCGACCAGGATGGCGATCGGCCGTCCGGGAACGTTCCAGCGTCCGATGCGGACCTGGATTCCGTCCTGGGCGGCGCGAGCCTTCCAAGCCTTGAAAAGATGGATGTCCTCCGAGAAATCGGGATTGTCGTCGGTGTTCATCCAGACGTCCGGACCGATCAGGATATGGTGCTGTCCGAGTTCAGACTTGAGGTGCAGGGACTTGGTCGCGATGACGGTGTAGATGCCACCGACTTTGTTGCAGACCTCCCAACTGACCTCGAACAGGTAGTCCGGAACCAATGTTTTCTTAGCCATTATTTCTTCTTAACTGTCTTTTTGCGGGCGGGCTTGGCATACACGGGAACCGGAGCCGCCTCTTTGTTTTCCGTCAGGGCGAAGTCATGGTCCACACGGATGCTGAAATCGCTCAGCGCATTCATGTAATTGATGAATGCCTCATACGGAGTGTCATACGGGTTGAAGTACTTGTGGACCTCACCGTCGGAGAAGAACTTCGTGCACATATAGTAGAAGTGGTCACTCTCCTGCAGGTGGCCGAAGTCGTTCCACAGGTTCGGGGCGTTCACGATGGCCAGTTTCTCGTACAGGCCATAGATCTTGTTGAACGCATCCTGCTGCAGTTCGTTTCCGAGCCAGGCGGTCACGTCGCGCTCCTCGTCGGCCCAGGAGATGGGCTCCGGAACGTCGATGCTGCCGACGGCCTTGTGGCGCTTGGCGATGGCGGCGGGCGTGTCGAACTGGAAAGTACCGTCAGCGATCACGGCCTCCGGAAGCGCGCGCATGAAATCGAAGATGCCGCTCTGGGCGCTCTGGTGCTCGCCGAAGGTCTCGTAGTCCATGAAGAGGTTGATGACGTTGCCGCCGTCCTTGACACCGGCCTTCAGCCAGCCAAGGTACTTTTCGGCGGTCAGCGGCCAGTCTTCCCAACTCTTGTCGGAGAAACGGAAGGCGATGTCGTCGCTGAGGTTGTAGTTGCGGAGCAGGAGCTTGAGTTTCGGCTGGGTCTCGCCGGCATAGACATAGTTCGGGCTCTGCCAGCCCATGATGTGGCGGGCGCCTTCGGTCAGCATGGTCTTGAAGCCCATGTCATAGACCATCTCGCCGATGCCGTTGGAATAGATCAGCTCGGTGTTGCGGAAACTCACGGGCGTCACGCCGAAGTACTGCTCGATCAGTGCCTTATGCTTCTCGACCTGCAGGCGGAACTCGCCCGGCTGGGCCAGGGAAGCCAGGGAATGGTAATAGGTCTCGGCCAGGAATTCCACGCAGCCGGTGTCAGCCAGCTTGCGGAAACTGTCGAGAACCTCCGGAGCATAACGGTCGAACTGCTCGATCGCGGAGCCGGAGATGGAGAAAGCCACCTTGAAGGCACCGTTGTAGCGGCCGATCAGGTCGAGCAGGAGCTCGTTCATCGGGAGGTAGCACTTCTGGGCCACCCGGCGGAGGATCGTCCGGTTGGCAAAATCATCGTAATAATGGGAGTCCTTGCCGATATCGAAGAAACGGTACAGACGGAGGCGGGTAGGCTGGTGGACCTGGAAATACAGGCAAATATCTTTTTTGGCCATAATACCTTATTTTACAACTGATTCGTAAACTTTCTTCATTTTGGCGGCGGCGTTGTTCCACTTGAGCGTGTTGACCTCGTCGTAGCCGGCCCGGGCGGCGAAGGACGCCAGGGCGGGATATTGGATCAGGCCGTAGATCTGGTCGGCCATGGCATCCACATCCCAGAAATCCACCTTGAAGGCGTATTTGAGCACCTCGGCCGCACCGCTCTGCTTGGAGATCACGGACGGCACGCCGGTCCGCATCGCCTCCAGCGGGGAAATGCCGAACGGCTCGGAGACGGACGGCATGACATAGACATCCGACAGGGCGAACATCTTCTGCACGTCGGCTCCGCGAAGGAAACCGGTGAAATGGAAACGGTCGGAAATGCCCAGGCGGGCGACGTGGCGGATGGAGCGGTTCATCATGTCACCGCTGCCGGCCATCACGAAGCGCACGTGCTCGGTCCGCTTGAGGACCTTCGCGGCGGCTTCGATGAAATACTCGGGGCCTTTCTGGAAGGTGATGCGGCCGAGGAAGGTCACGACCTTGTCGGTCACGCCGCGCTCCACGTGCACGTCGTCACGTCCGCTGAAATCCACCGCGTTGTGCACCGTCACCACCTTGGCCGGATCGATGCCGTACTTGCTGATGACGATGTTGCGGGTCAGGTCGCTCACGGTGATGACCTTGTCGGCGGCCTCCATGCCCCGGCGCTCGATCGCATAGACACGGGTGTCGATGTTGTCGACGCTTCCACGGTCGAAGGAAGTCGCATGGACATGGATCACCAACGGTTTGCCGGTCAGCCGCTTGGCCGCGATGCCGGCATAATAGGTCAGCCAGTCATGGGCGTGGATGACATCGAATTCGTCCTTGCGCTGCATGGCGATCGTACCGCCCACCATCGCATAGCGGGCGACCTCTTCCATCAGGTTGGATCCGTATTTGCCGGAGAACTTGTATTTCTCGCCGACATGGACGCGGAAGTCCTGCTCCTGGCGCCTGCGGTCTTCCTCGACGAGGTTGTGGAATTCCTCCGGATCGCAGTACGGGACCATGTTGGTGCCGATGTGCACGAACTGGACCTTGTCCAGGAAATCGGCCACGTCCAGATTCTCGGTGAAGGTCACCGGAACGTCGCTCGCATTGATAATCGTCGTCGCGCTCTGGTCTTCGTCACCGGAAGCGGACGGCATGACGAACAGGGTCTTCACGCCGTTGTAGGCCAGACCCCGGACGATACCCTCGCAGGCGGTACCCAGGCCGCCGGCGATGTGGGGAGGAAACTCCCATCCGAACATCAGAACTCTCATCATTTATCCTCCTTGTATTGGTCCATGATATAGTCGATCGCGAGCAGGGCCGCCGTCGAAGGCGCATAGGAGATCGCTCCGTGCGGCTGGTGCGGCGGATCGCCGTCGTACAGTTCGGAGAAGGCGCCCACGCCATGGTCGCCCAGGTCTTCGTAGAAGCCCTCGCAGAGCCACTGGGCCTTGCCCATGAATGCCGCACCGGACATCTTGAACATCGTCTCGATATACGGTTTCAGCAGGAACGTACGGGTGCTGCCCTGGTGGTAGGCCAGGTCGCGGTCCGTCTGGGAGCCCTCATAGACACCGCGGTACTTGATGTCACGCGGGCTGAGGGTGCGGATGCCGCGGCGGGTCACCAGTTCCCTGCCGATCACGGCCATGACGCTGCTGGCCACCTCGTCGTCAACCGGGCTGTACGGCAGGCTGACCGCCATCAGCTGGTTGGGACGGACGTCCAGGTTCTGGCCCCAGTTGTCCACATAGTCGGCCAGGTAGCCGCCGCGCTCATACCAGAACATCGGCTGGAAATTCTCACCCGCGGCGTCGCGGACAGGCGCCCACTGCGCGATGAACGCGCTGCGCGGGGAGGTATACTTGCGCTCCATTTCGATGGCGAAGCAGAGCATGTTGTACCAAAAAGCGTTGGTCTCGACCTGGTAGCCGGCGCGCTCGGTCACGGGATAGCCGTTGATGTAGGCGTTCATCCAGGACAGGGCCGTGCGGTCCATCTGGGCCCAGAGCAGGCCGTTCGGCTGCAGGGAGACTTCGTGGCGGCGTCCGGGGCCGTAGCTTTCGATGATGCCGCGGACGGTCTCGCCGTATTTCTTCCAGACCTTGCGGGGGTCGGCGCCGAAGGCGATGTACTCCTGCAGGACGGAGGCCAGCATCAGCGGGGACTCCACCTGGGTGGTCCGGCGGAACAGGCGCTCCTGTTCGTCGGCGATCAGGTTGTCGAGGATCTCCTCGAACTCCTTGGCGTCGCCGTTGGCATACAGGGTAAGGCCCGGAAGGGCAAGCAGGGTCTCGCGAAGGAGGCCGGTGTACAGCCAGGAGAATCCGGCCGTGATCTGCTTGTGACCGTTGCGGTCGCGCTTGAGCACGTCGGCGCGGAGCAGCAGCTGGTCATGGAAATTCTTGACCTCCGGACGCTCGGAGACGATCTTCTCGAAGCGGGCTTTCAGGCCGCGCGGAGCGATCTCCTCGACGCAGGCGGAGAACACCACGCTCTCGCCCGGGGCAAGTTCGAACTGGAACTGGCCGGGAACGAACAGGTCTTCGCGGCAGTCGAAACCACGGCGCATCTCGTCGGAATACGTGATGCCGTTGTACCAGTTGGGAATGTACTTGAATTCCGCCTTCGCCGTGCTGAGCTGCAGGTTCAGGTCCGGGAAACCGGGGTACATGTTGAAGGCGACGCCCTGACGGATCTCGCGACAGCCGGTGTTGGCCTGCGGATTCTGCTGGGTAAGGGAATGGAGATCACGGAAGCCCAGGAAAGGCTTGAGCAGTACCCGGACCTTGCCGGGTGCCTGACGGAGCTCGTAACGGATCAGAACCTGGTCCTTGTCGGGAGCCAGGTAGAGAGACTTGGCGAAAATGACCTCGCCGACCTTGTAGACGATCTCCGGAACCGGGTCGGCACCGAAATCCACGATGTACTTGTGTCCCCTCGGCTCATAGATATCGCCATAGCAATGGATCCCGAGATTGAACTGTTTCCCGCCGATGACCAGGCTTTCATCCAGCGAGGACAGCAACACGTACTTGTTCCCGCCGAAGGCATCCACCGGAACGGAAAGCAGCCCGTGATAGCGCCGCGTGTTGCACGTCACGATCGACGTGTTGCAGCACGCACCCGTCTTGTTCGCCAGGATGATCTCCCGCCTGAGCGAATAGGACAGGTTCACGAGTTCTTGCTTGTTAAACTTGAGAAATGCCATATCTGCTTAATTTATCTTCTTCATCACCAACGCAGAACGGCTCGGGAGATAGAGGTATAAAGTATCTTCATAGTCCTGGTTGCCGTTCGGCGATTTTACATGCACCGTGAGATGGCGCTCGTCCGACTTTACGCGGGAGAAACCATTGAATCTCTGCTCGTCGGAATCCAGAACCATCTCATATTCACCCGCCGGTGCCGACACGCCGTAATCGGCGAAAGAACCGGACGGATTGAAATTGAATGCAAAGATATAACTTTTGCGCATGAATATCAATATTTTCTTCTCTTCATCGGCCACAAGAAGGACCGGACGTTCATCTAAAACGTTCCCCTTCTTGACCAAGGAAACCATTTCCTGGTCGAAGCGCATCAGATAACTGTAACGAAGGTAGTCCGGCTTGCACAAAGACCACTGCCGGCGGGCGTGCTTGAACGACCAGCCGTTCCCCTCCCGCGGGAAATCGATCCACTCGGGATGGCCGAACTCGTTGCCCATGAAAGTCAGGTAGCCGTCCCCCGCCGTCGCAAGGGTCACCAGGCGGATCATCTTGTGCAGCGCGATGCCGCGGTCCACGACCGGATTCTGGGAAGCCGTGTTCATGGAGAAATACATCTCCTTGTCCATCAGCCGGAAGATCAGCGTCTTGTCGCCGACCAGCGCCTGGTCATGGCATTCCGCGTAACTGATGGTCTTCTCGTCGGCGCGTTTGTTGGTCAGTTCATACCAGATCTCGCCCGGGCTCCACTGCTCGTCGGAGCGTTCCTTGATCCACTTGATCCAATGGTCCGCGATGCCCATGGCCATCCGGAAGCCGAAGCCCACGCCGCCGGCCTCGAAGGGGGCTGCCAGGCCCGCCATGCCGCTGACATCCTCCGCGATCAGGATCGCTCCCGGGAAGAGTTCGCGGGTCAGCATGCAGGCCAGCGCCAGGTACTCCACGGCCGACTCGTCGACGCCGCCGTTGAAGTAATTGTCATAACCCACGAAGTCCTTGCCCAGGCCGTGGTCCCAGTACAGCATGCTCGTCACGCCGTCGAAACGGAAGCCGTCCAGGTGGTATTCCTCCATCCAGAACTTGCAGTTGCTCAGCAGGAAATACCGCGTTTCGTCCTTTCCGTAGTCGAAGCAGCGGGAGCACCAGGCGGGATGGCGGCCCTGCGGACCGGAGTAGAAGTACAGGTGGTCGGTGCCGTCGAAGTTCGAGAGACCTTCCGCCTC
>JAEEGL015278587.1_pt1 | contig 12001 bp, 11 predicted proteins | sample 9134231 | NCBI WGS metagenome assembly JAEEGL01 (sample SAMN16246548, study PRJNA631951) | gut metagenome | biome: gut microbiome; feature: rumen; material: fiber-attached | host: Bos | place: Iran: Karaj | collected 2018-10
ATGATGCTTTTGATGATCTCGCCGAACGCCAGCGTCACAATGGCGAGGTAATCGCCCTTCAGACGGAGCACGGGGATGCCGATCAGAAAACCGACGATTGCGCCGAATATGCAGCCGGTCAGGATCGAGACAAACAGCCTCAGACCGTCAGACGCGCCGGCCTGCTTCAGTATGAAGGACATAACCACGCCGGAGAACGCGCCGACGCTCATAAAGCCCGCGTGTCCGAGACTGAGCTCGCCAAGAATGCCTACTGTCAGGTTCAGCGAGACCGCCATCACGATATACGCGCAGATGGGAACGAGCTGTCCTTTTACAAGGCTTGAAACACTGCCGGTCAGAAGGAGGATCTGCAGAATCACGAACAGTCCGATGACCATGGCGAACGTGGTCAGCATGTTCTTTGCAGGAGATGATAGATTCTTATATTTCGTCATCGTCTGTCACCTCACACTTTCTCATGGATCTCGTGTCCGAGAAGACCCGTCGGTTTGATCACAAGCACAAGGATCAGCACGGCGAACACGATCGCGTCGGACAGCTGGGTCGAGATGTAAGCCTTGGCGAAGATCTCGATCACGCCCAGGAGAATGCCTCCGAGAAACGCGCCGGGAATGGATCCGATACCGCCGAACACCGCCGCGGTAAACGCCTTGATGCCGGGAAGAGAACCCGTCGTGGGCATCAGCGTCGGGTAAGCGGAGCAGAGAAGCACGCCGGCGATCGCCGCAAGGGCGGAACCGATCGCAAACGTGAAGGAGATCGTCGTGTTGACGTTGATTCCCATCAGCATCGCAGCGCCCTTGTCTTCCGAACATGCGCGCATCGCCTTGCCCATCTTCGTGTTCTGGACGATGAAAAGGAGCAGCGCGATGATTGCGAAGCACACGATGATCGTGACGATCGTGACGTAGGAAATGGAAAGCTGTCCGCCGAACAGTTTCAGCGAGCCGTTCCCGACGACGGAAGAGAATACTTTCGGATTCGATGTCCAAAGAAGCTGCGCGGAATTCTGAAGGAAATAGCTCATGCCGATCGCCGTGATCAGAACGGCAAGAGACGGTGCGCTCCTCAGCGGTTTGTATGCCAGCCGTTCGATCAGCATGCCGAGAAGCGTGCAGATCACCATGGCAAGGAGTATTCCGACGACAGGCGGCAGCGAGAATCTGGTTACGGCAAAAAAGCAGACATACGCGCCGACCATAATTACGTCGCCGTGCGCGAAATTCAGCATTTTCGCTATGCCGTATACCATCGTATAGCCGAGCGCGATGATGGCGTAGATGCTGCCCAGGCTGATGCCGTTGATAAGATAGGATAAAAAGGACATCTTGATTACCTCAGGATCAGTTTGGTTTTTAAAAAGTTACCTTTTATTATACCCCATTCATGCGGGTAGGTATATACGAATTTGCCCGGAATTTTCATCCCGGGCAAACCGTTTTCATCATGAACCGAATGTTAGAAGGCGGAGCGGCTATCAGTCGATGCCGACATAGGTGCCGTTCTGGATCACGACCGCTTTCGGATCCTTGGAAACGGCTCCGGTCTTGTCCCAGGTCATGCCTGTTCCGGTCAGACCGTCAAAGGTCATCGTGGTGAACTGCTCGATCATCTTCTCGCAGACGTCGGAAGCTTTCCAGCTGCCGTCAACGCCGGCCTTCTGGCATGCCTGATAGAGGGCGTAGACGCAGTCATAGGCATCCGCCGCGAACTGGTTCGGGGTGGAACCGTATTTCTCGTTGTATTTTGCAACGAAAGACTTGGTTTTCTCATCATCCGCGTCCGGAACGAACGGTGTCAGAAGCATGACACCTTCCGCAAGGCTCTTATCGAAGTTCTCGAGGTCCAGAATGCCGTCCATGCCGTCAACGCCGAACCAGATGGGAGAGAATCCCATGTCCTTTGCCTGCGCGAGGATCAGAGACGCCGCATCATAATAGATCGGGAGGAACACGAGTTCAGCGCCCGCCGCCTGTGCCTGCGTCAGCTGAACGGAGAAGTCCGTCTGGCTGTCAGAGGTGAACGTGGTGTCGGATACGATTTCCAGACCGTTCTCCGGGCACGCAGCGGTAAAGGTCGTATAAATGCCCTTGGAATAAACGTCGTCGTTCTTCCAGATAATGGCGACCTTCTTGGCAAAGCCCTTCGAGGAGATGTATTTTGCGGAAGCGGTTCCCTGGTTATCATCAGAGAAGCATACCTGATACTGGTTGTCCTTCCCCGCAATAACGGAAGGCGATGAAGCGGAAGGAGTCAGAGCGAAAATACGGTCTTCATTGGTCAGTGTGGAGGTGGCGACGCACGGCGTGGACGTGACCGAACCGAGTGAAACGATCATGCCCCAGTCTTTCAGCGCGTTGTAAGCGTTGACCGCTTTTTCCGCGTCGTGGGTGTCGTCCTCGTACTTCAGCTCGATCTGCATGCCGCCGAGCGCGTTGATCTCTTCGACAGCGATCTCTGCGCCCTGTTTTGCGGCGTTGCCGTAGATCGCGGCGCCGCCGGTCAGAGGTCCGGTTCCGCCGATCTTAATCGCGGCAGGGCCGGATGCGGTTCCGGAAGACGGAGCGCTGCTGCAGGCTGCGAACATGGCAACCATGATAACAGCAAGAATAACGCATACCAGTTTTTTCATTTTATTTCTCTCCTTATCTTTTTTAATTGGAATATCCAATTATATAAAACAGCGGTCCCTTTCCGGAACCGCTGTCATAACCCGTTCGCTTGTCTTATGACCGTTCCGGAATAAAAGCCCCTTCATGCAATAATACGTGCATGGGAAGAAGCAAAATGCTCAGCAGGACGCTGAGCATACGAATACGAAGGTCAACATGAGCAGACGAAGCGTTACAGAACTCAGTTGAAGCTGCAGTATATTGTTCCGTCATTGCCCCGTCTCCCTTTCATAAAAAATATGTACTATGATGAACGATTATATATTCTGTGTCAAGTATTTGCATCAAAAAACTTCTATTATTATGCAGGAAAAACTATTATTCATTCATGAGAACAACTGCATTCCGATCATGCCGGCAAGCACGAAAACGGTCCCGATAATGGCGCCTACGGGGAATTTTTCCCTGTGCATGATCCTCGCTGTCAGCATCGCCACGGGGAAATACAGGCACGAAGCGATGTATACGACCAACGGGTCTCCTGTCTTTTCCGAAACGCTGTTCAGGAGCCAGACGACCCCCATGCTCAGCCCCGCCGCGGCCATTGAGATCCAGTTGCCCGCTTTCAGCCTGCCCGCTTTTTTAAATCCCCCGCCCAGGACGCAGATACAGGCGAGAATTCCGGACGCGACCAGGAAGCGTATAAACATCGCGCAGTCTGTAATGACCGTTCCGTCCGGGAGAAGAAAGTGGTTCACATAATAGACGCCGGTCGACAAAAAGAGCGCAAGAAACGAAAACAAAACCCAGCGAAGAGAGGATTTCCGTTCCGGCCTGCTCTCAAGGAAAACCGTTCCGAGCAGCAAAAGGATTATAAAGCAAAGTTTTCCGACCGATACCCTCTCATGAAGCAGGAAGAAGGAAAGAAACGTGATACAGATCCCTTTCAGATTGATGACCGGAACCGCCAGTCCGATCGCCCCGTGCGTTACGGCGGTAGACAGGCACAGAAGGAACAGGCCTTCCAGCGTTCCGGACAGCAGAGAGTACAGAAGCGTCACGTTGGACATGCGCGGCAGATATTCGAAAGAATGATTGACCGCCATGATGATAAGCGTGAACACCACGGAAATGCAGCAAACAATAAACGCACTGAACACCGGTGCGTTTTTCTTGTTTGCCGATTTCAGAAATCCGGGCACGCATCCCGTCAGGACAGCGGCCAGGACTGCGCAGGTAATATAGTTCATACTCCGATCCTTTGAAGTACAGTTTAACGCAGGCAGCCGGGGAATGTCCGAAACCTTTCAAAACCGTAAAAGAAAGTTCACAAATCTCTGACATTTATGCTCTTTCAAAACTGTCCCGAATACCAAAATATAGAGAAATAATGAATTTACGAACGCTATATCTTGTGATAGTATTTTAATATTACAGAATGCTTTCCAAGGGGTTTTTTATTTGAAAAGATACATCAGTCTGATGCTTGCTTTGCTGATCTGCCTTCCTTTCTGCGGAATGGCGCTGGCCGACGTGGACGATATGAACAAGACCGTATCCGCGCCGGGTTTTGTCTGCATCGACGCAAGCGATCCGACCAGTCTGATCTACGCAAAAAACCCGGACAGAAAGCTCGCCCCCGCAAGCACGACCAAGATCATGACCTGCATCCTCACGCTGGAAGCATGTCCGGACCTTGATGAGATCGTTGAGGTCGACCCGGCGGCGACGCGTCTCGGCTCCTCCAATACTCTGATGGGGCTGAAAAAAGGAGAGAGCCTCCCGGTCCGCGATCTTTTATACGGTCTGATGCTTCCTTCCGGAAACGACGCCGCCATCGCTCTGGCATGCCATATCGCAGGAAGCGTGGAACAGTTCGCGGCCATGATGAACGATAAGGCTGTTGAGCTTGGCATGCAGAACACCAATTTCGTGACTGCGAGCGGCGTTTTCAAATCCAACCACTATTCGACCGCGCGTGATATGGCCCTTCTGACGGCGTACGCCATGCAGAACGAAACGTTCCGCCAGATCGTTTCCACGCCGAATTATACCGTTCCCGCCAACGAAGTCAGGGAAAAAAGCCTTTTCCTTGAGAACACCAACAATCTGATCCAGCCCAAAAAAAGCGAATACTACGAATACGCGATCGGCTGCAAGACGGGATCCACCGTTCAGGGTGGCAAATGCCTTGTCGCCGCCGCTGAAAAGGATGACGTTACGCTGATCGTGGTGCGTCTCGGCCTGACGGAAGGCGGAACCAAGGGTCAGCGGATCCATAAATGCTTTAAGGACGCGCAGACGGTCTTCAGAAAGGTATTCGACCGCTATCAGACACTGGATTCCTCCGAGATCGATCTGGATTCGATCTGCGGCGATCTTTCCATTGAGACAGAAAACTATCGAGACAACGACCCGCAGAACGGTATTCTGCAGTTGAACACGGATTTTTCCGGCCAGCATGCGCGGATATTGGATGAAGCATACGAAGCGCTCCGGTCCGGTTCCGCTGTGCCGGACGTCACCGTTTCCTACGTGAGCGATTCCTTCGCCGCTCCGATCGCGAAAGGGGACATTCTGGGAACCGTCACCGTTTCTCTCGGAGGAAAGCTTCTTTTTTCCTCCGACCTGACCGCTTCGCGCGATGTGGAGGAATTCCGTCCGGAAGATCATCCCACTCCTATCCCTTCTCCCGCTCCTTCCCCGGTCGTTCCGGAACAGGAACCTGAAAGGGAGTTGGATTCCCATACCCTGATGATCCTGATGGTCCTGACCCTGCTGGTCATTCTCCTGATCGTCGCATCCGTTCTTCTGTTTGTGCATATTCGGAAAAACCGCAGCCGTTAATCGCTAGTTCTTTCTCTGTATGTTCCGTGTCTGGTTTTCGATGCTTTGACTGAGTTATGATTCTTGTTTTGAAAACATTCATCAATAGAATCGCACGTTTACTCCCCCGCCTTCATCTGGTGTTTCTCTGTTCTATTTTTGTCGTTCCTTCTGCCGTAATCGTCCGGGCACCGGCGCAGGCAAACGCGTCCGGTTCTTCTTCGTTCCCCGAACTGACGGATAAAAGCGGAATCAAAACAGGGAGTTCCTTTTTTGAAAAGCACAGCATTCTCGTGATCGTACCCCATGAAGACGATGAAATCTGCCTGATGGGTGGCATATTCGAGCAGTTTCTGGAGCATGGCAGTACCGTCCGGATTCTGTTTCTGACCAACGGTGACTTTGAGGGCCCTGAAACCGGAGCCGTCAGAATCAGTGAAGCAATCAGGGCGGCGGCGTCTCTGGGAATTCCCGAATCAAACCTAATCTTTCTCGGATACGGCGATCAGTGGGAAGACGGTCAGCACATCTACAACGCTCCGGAGAACGAAATACTCCTTTCCCATTGCCGTCTTACTGAGACTTATGGAACGGAAAGCCATCCCCCTTTCCGCAGCAAAGCTCTGTATACAAGAAACAACCTGAAGCAAGATCTTGCTTCCGTCATCCTTACCTATCTCCCGGACCAGATCTTCTGCATCGATCTGGACGGTCACAAGGATCACAAAGCTGCCTCTCTCTTCTTTGAGGAGGTGATGGGTGAACTGCTCCGTGCATCGTCCGATTATCAGCCGTCCGTTTTCAAAGGGTTCGGATATAACACCGCATGGGCGGCTGCCGACGACTTCTATTCAGAAAACATCCTTTCCACACTGCGGCCGTCTTCCCTCTCCTACTCCGCGGAAATCCCGTATTATCTCTGGCATCAGCGGGTACGCTTTCCGGTAACTCTGTCTGACGTTTCCCGGCTTATGCGGTCCACATCCACGTTCCAGGCGCTCGCGTGCTATGATTCTCAGTCCGCCTCCAAAAAGGCGGGCGCCGTGATCAGCGGAGACCGGGTCTTCTGGTTCCGTCCGACAACGTCTATTCTGTACCGGGCGGAAATCTCTGCCTCCTCCGGAAACGCAGACGTTTTGAACGATTATAAGATTGTAGACTTGAAAGACGACATTACCGAACGGTTCTGCGTCTTCTCCGGTCACGTCTGGTCTCCCCTTCCGGACGACAATGTCCGCAGGATTACGGTGACGCTTCCCGGTCCGAGTACGATCTCCGAGCTCAGGCTGTACGACAACAACGATCCTGACAGCAACATACTGAACATGCATATCGCTTTCAGTGACGGCAGCAAGCTGAATACGGGTGAGCTGAACAAAAACGGGGAACCGACCGTGATCCGGTTCAAGGAGAAAACAAAGATCACCTCCTTCTCCATGACCGTCACCGACTTTGAAGGAGATAACCCCGGCCTTTCCGAAATAGAAGCCTACAGCGCGGGTCCGGATTCTGGTATTTCTTTTATTAAACTCATGAACAGCAATCAGGACTTCATGTATGATTACTGGATCAATGAAAGCGGTTCGGAAACCCTGAGCCTCTATCGGTATCCCGGTAAACTGGAAATCTTTGAAGACAGCTACCGCTTTTCGTCCAGTCTGAACCCCGGCGACATATCGGTCAAAGGCGACAATATCACCGTTTCCTGCGGAAAGGGCGAGACCTATCTCCTGACCGCGGAATCAATTGACGATCCCATGCTGTTCGACACTGTCCGGATCAGCAATCCATCCCCGGCAAAACGGCTTCTTTCAAAGCTGTTGCAAGAGAAGGAAGCTCTCCTGCTTGCTGGATAATACCGGCGATATCCGCGTATTTTTCACGGTTGATCCTATGTATTTCAACAGGAAGAATTCGGCCTAAAAAGTTACGTTTATCAACTTGACAAGCGGATTAACCGCAATTATACTAAATAAGCACGTGAATTTGCGAAACGCGTGGCGGCGTAGCTCAGTTGGCTAGAGCATTCGGTTCATACCCGGAGTGTCATCTGTTCGAGTCAGATCGCCGCTACCAAAAAAAGCCCTATTTTTAGGGCTTTTTTGTTTTTCTAACATTCTATCCTTATGCTCATTTCTTGATTTGCCCACAATTTGCCCACATCAGACTTTTTTTATGAAACAAATACCCTTCTCGAAATCAATTCTACAGCTTTCTTTTTTGATTCCTCAACTGGATGAGCATATGTCTGCATGGTAAATGCAACAGAAGAATGGCCTGCCATTTCTGATGCTGTTCGCATGTCAATTCCATTGCTAATACTGATTATATAAACAACCAGTTGTACGGAAAGAAATGTTTCACCGTCCCTATGTTCTGATTATTTCGAATCATGCGTGAAAATGAAGGTCTGATTCCCTTACACAGGCAATTCTATTGCGTCTCAAATTGCGCTATAATCAAAATGAGTTTTAACAAAAGAGAGATGTCAATAAAACGTTGATCCCCAAAAGCAGGCGCATCCTCTCTCAGTACATAAAGGAGTCCATTATGAATCTGCCCATGCATCCCGATTTCACCGGCAGGGTGGCGGTCGTCACCGGAGGCGCCGGAGTTCTCTGCTCAGAATTCTGTAAAGCGCTTGCGGCTTGCGGCGCGAAAGTTGCGATCCTTAACCGCACGCTGTCCAAAGCAGAAGCTCTTGCGGATGAGATCAAAGCCGCAGGCTTTGAAGCACTTGCCGTTCATGCAGACGTCACCGATGCCGAGAGCGTCGAAGCGGCACATAAATCAGTTATGTCCGTCTACGGACCGTGCGATATTCTCATCAACGGCGCGGGCGGCAACGATGCCTCCGCAACGTCGGACGATGAGTATTTTTCGATTGAAACGATGCACGATCCTGATAAAAAGAGCTTTTTCGACCTGAAAAGCGATGCGTTTTCCAAGGTGTTTTCGCTGAACGTCCTCGGCGTCGTGCTGCCAACGCAGGCGTTTGTGCGGGACATGGTGGAACGTGGCAGCGGCTGTATCCTGAACATCAGCTCGATGAACGCGTTTACCCCGCTCACAAAGATTCCCGCATACAGCGCGGCAAAATCCGGCGTGTCCAATTTCACCGAATGGCTTGCGGTACACTTCGCAAAATCCGGCATCCGCTGCAACGCCATCGCGCCCGGTTTCTTTGTGGGCAAGCAGAACTATTCTCTGCTGTTCCGTTCCGACGGCTCTCCAACCGAACGTACAAAAAAGATTCTTTCGGCAACCCCGATGGGCCGCTTCGGCAACGTGGACGAGCTGATCGGCGCAATGCTTTTCCTCTGCGATGAGCGCTGCTCAGGCTTTATCAGCGGCGTCGTTCTTCCTGTGGACGGAGGTTTCCAGGCATTTGGCGGCGTATAATAATTGTTGCTCCTGCCATGGAGAGAATAGGTTTCCCTCCTTTCGCAATCACGAATGATCTCGGAGCAGGAGGACAAATGCGTCCGTTCCTGTCCGGATATCACGTGGAAATACTATCAAGCCTTAAACGGAACCTGAAAATGAAAGAGCGGGCTTTCCTCTGCCGGAAAAAGGGGATTCCACATGAACGGTTTTACCCGTCAGTATCTCTGAATGAGAAACCGGAGGTCTTATGCAAAAGCTGATCCTGATCATGGGCGACCTCGCGGCGGGCAAAACGACGCTTGCCGGACACATCTCCACCCGCTACAATCTCCCCGCCTTTACCAAAGACCGAATCAAGGAACTCTTGTGCGACCGCATCGGATTTGCAAACCGTGAGGAGAACCTGAAGCTCAGCTATCTTTCGTTCGAAATCCTCTTTGAACTGTTCGAATCTTTTGCAAAAACCGGCCGCTCTCTGGTATTAGAAAGCAATTTCCGTCAGAACGAACTCGACCGGATGATAGTCGCCGCTCAAAAAAGCGGTTACGACACACTGACCGTCTTCTTAACGGGTGACCTCCACAAGCTGCATCGCAGGTATCTCGAGCGGGCATCGTTCGGGAACCGGCATCCTGCTCATCTGTCTCAGAATCTGGACCGATTTGAGGATTTCGCCGCAGCTTCAACCGCAAACAATCCAAAGAATCTTCTCGGTCAGGTGGTCGTGATCGACACTACGCTTCCCGAAATGCCTTCCGATCTTTCCGGTGATGAACGGATCCGAACATTTCTGTCCCGCTGACACTCACATTTTCCGCACACAAAAACGACCTGCAGCCGAGCAGGCCGTTTCTCTTTATGAATCAGATGATTCCGAATACCTCAAAAACTCGCGCTGATACTTTACAGCACTTTGCTTAGGAAAGATTTCGTCCGTTCTTCCTTCGCATGGTGAAATATCTCGTCGGGGGTTCCCTGCTCCACCACGATGCCGTCATCCATAAACAGCACCCTGTCCGCCGCCTCACGGGCAAAGCCCATCTCATGCGTCACGATTACGAGCGTCATCCCGCCATGTGTGAGACCGCGCATTACATCCAGTACCTCGCCTACCATCTCCGGATCCAGAGCTGATGTCGGCTCATCGAACAGAATGATACGCGGCTTCATGGCAAGAGCCCGGGCAATGGCAACGCGCTGTTGCTGTCCGCCAGAAAGAGCGGAAGGAAACGCATGTGCCTTGTCTGCAAGACCCACGCGGTCCAGCAGTTCCATCGCAGCCTTGTTTGCCTGGTCGGCTGGTATTCCTCTTACCTCCCTTGGACCGATGGACACGTTATTCAGTACCGAAATATGGGGGAAAAGATTGAAGTTCTGGAACACCATACCCATCTCTGTGCGGATGCTGTTCTCATTTTCTGCTGTCAGCGGAACACCTTCCACCAGAATTTCACCCTCTGTAGGCACCTCAAGTCGGTTCAGGCAGCGGAGAAACGTGCTCTTGCCCGATCCGGACGGTCCGATGACGCACACAACTTCATTCTCGCCGATAGTTTCAGTTACGCCCTTTAGGACATGCAGCCTGCCGAAATACTTATGCAAACCTTTTACTTCGATGATTGGCTTCATGCTGCGCCCTCCTTTGAAACGGGCTTATCCGTAGCCATCTTCTTCTCCAGTGCCCTAATGAGGTTGGACGTTGGAACCGTCAGCAGCAGATATACCACCGCTACACCCACATACGCCTCGAACGTGTTAAATGTAGCTGCATTCCAAAGCGCACCGCGCCGCAGAATCTCCACAACGCCTACATATGACAATACCGAAGTCTCCTTGATCAAGCTGACGAACTCGTTTCCGAAGGTCGGCAGAACGATTTTAAGCGCCTGCGGGATGATGATGAGCCGCATAGCCTTTCGACGGCTCATACCAATCGCTCTTGCCGCCTCCATCTGCCCCTTCGGGACCGCCTGAATACCGCTCCGTATGACTTCCGCGACATAGGCGGCGCTGTTGCCTCCGCATACGATAATCGCCGGGATGACCAGATACGGCCACTTAAACTGTATGCCATGGGACTGAAGCAGCTGCGGCACACCATAAGCCATGATCAGCGCCTGTACAATCAGAGGTGCACCGCGAATGACCTCGATATATACGGTAGATATCGTCTTTAATACGATGTTGGAGGACATCTTCATCAGCGCAAGCAGCAACCCGAACAGGATTCCGATGACCAGCGCAATGGCGGTAACGCCAAGTGTCGCCCCGACACCCTGCAACGCTACCTGTATGCCCTTGAGATAAAGCAGCATGTGGAATAAACTCCTTGTTTTTGATTCAGTCACACGAGATCGCGCGCCGAAGGCGCGCAGTCCCTGTATCTATCCGTGTTAACGCTTAGCTGTCACATCAGCTCCCACTTCTTGAGAAGCTCGTCATATTTGCCGTTTTCTTTCAGGTTCTTTAATCCCGCATTGATCTTGTTGAGAAGTTCCGTGTTTCCCTTGTGAACGGCAAAGCCCAGTTCCTCGTAAACTGCCGCATCGCCTACCACCTTAAGCTTGTCCGGATTCTTCTTCATGTAGGCAGTCACGATATCCACGCCTGCCATCACCGCGTCAACGTCCCCGTTGAGCAGTTGCAGCACGCAGGTGTCGAATCCGTCCAGGATCACCACCTCGCCGACCTTTCCATCCTCGTACAAGGCCTGCAGGTCATCGGCGTAGTTCGTTGCGATCTGAGTCGCCACCTTCATGTCCGTATTCAGGGAATCTATCCCGGTGATCGTTTCGTTATCCGTTTTTACGAGCAGAGCGGAGCCGCCTACCCAGTACGCTTCCGAAAAATCGACCCGTGCCTGACGTTCCGGGTCACCGGACCACATGCCGGCGGCAATGATATCTCCGTTGCCGCTCTCGATGGCGGGAATCAGTGCTTCGAATGCCATATCCACAAATTCTACTTTGAATCCCTGGTCCTCGCCGATTGCAGCGATCAGGTCCATGTCAAATCCGACGATCTCGCCGGTTGTCTCATCGATGGTATCAAACGGAGGAAACGTTGCGTCCGTCAGCGCCTCGCATACAGGAATCTCGGATGTTGTTTTCGGTGCGCTGCAGGCCGTGAGCGCCAGTATCATGGCAGCGGCAAGGATGAACGCCGCGAGTTTC
>JAEEGL015352989.1_pt1 | contig 12001 bp, 7 predicted proteins | sample 9134231 | NCBI WGS metagenome assembly JAEEGL01 (sample SAMN16246548, study PRJNA631951) | gut metagenome | biome: gut microbiome; feature: rumen; material: fiber-attached | host: Bos | place: Iran: Karaj | collected 2018-10
ATTTTTTTATTGAGTTGAAAAATACTAAACATACATATTACATTTAGTTTATTCCTTAACCCCCTCAACATGAAGAATCGGCTAGAAGACAATTTGGTTATATTGTTACTTATAATCACTGTAATTATATGTACCTGTTATATATATGGTATCTTAGAACAGATACTACGAAACCTAGAAGACACTGAATGGTTTATAGAAAAAATAAGTTCTTCTTTATAGAAAAAGGAGCAGTAATTGCTCCTTTTTTATATTGTAGTGAATAGTACTAACTCCTTCAATATCACTGTAAGTTTACTGTTCCTGTTAATCATCTACCATTACCTGTAGAGCTAACACTACTTCCAGTAGATATTCATTGATTCTCCAATTCGATGATTGCCTTTTCATTTACCGTATTTATTCATTCTTCCATTATATCCCATATATCTTGCTTACTCCTTCAGTTTATAAATGATTCCCATTTAGCTTGCTTTGTAGTTGGGTTGTATATAACACTCTCCATAAGCTCTAAGTCTGGTCAGTTCAATACTCATAAGTTGTATAGCTCTTTAGCCTGTAATTGTATATCCCTTACATACTGTTGCATATTTGTCTTTGCTTTCGTTGGTCGAATCTCAGTTCAGTATTCTAATACCAATGCCTTTAATTTCTCTGCTGTTGATTTTAAAGCACTATAAGCCTTTATTGTATTATTTATCTTTGATTTATCTGATACTTGGTTAAATAATTCTGGATTAGACACTACAAATCATTCAGGAAGTGTATAGCTACTTCACTTTGTTCATCTTACAGATTTATAGTTGTTATACTGTTTTCCTATGTCTTCAAGAGAATATCATTTATCTATCAGATTTTTCTGTGTTGTAGAATCTAGCTTTCAATCATTAGCTGCCATCTGTTCAAACACAAACTCTAAATCTGGATTATATCCTCATTCATAATTATTGCTTACATTACTACCTCATTCTACAGTTCATGCTCCATCTGGATGATAGTATCAATATACCTTTACTTTCTTAGGGTCTACAGCATTCCTTGTAAATACCTCTCATTCTCATTTCTTGTTAGATTCTAGTGTTGAGAATGTACCATCTTCATTTATTCCTGTAATTATAGCTACATGACCATATTGTTTAGTCTTTGGATTAGGGCTATCCATTACTACAACATCTCATACTTGAGGTTGGTATCATTTTGGAGTGTTTATTGCTGCTACCTTCTTATCGATAGGGTCAGTAAATACTCTTCATAATCCTAGACTTTGTAGATAATCATTTACGAATGATCCACACTGTCCTCATTTACTACCTGTTGGATGGTTGCTAAAGAAAGTTTGTAATCATTGAATAGTTTTCATAGTTACTCAATATTCTTTTCAGTCTATTACCTGTGATGTAACATAATTACTTCCGTTTGGAGCTTTACCTGAGATTATCTCTCCAGTCCTTTTGTTATATAGATTATCTCCTATAGTTCAGTACTCATCTCAATTCAAGTCTATATATTCTCATGTAGCTTTATTATACATTATTCCTCAGTTCATTGACCAATTCTCTCCACTTCAAGCTGCTGTTTGCTGAGCATCCTTAAATGCTTGACTATTCATTATACTACTTATAGCTTGGTTAGGAGTATATCAAGAGTTCAATAAATTCTGAATCTGTGATTGGAATTGTACTCAAGCTCATGGTAAGTATCCATTTAGTGAGTTTGCTACAGCTTGTGCTTGGTAATTTACTAAGTCTTGGAATGAGGCTGAATCCATACCAAGCTGTTGTGCTAAACCTTGTAATTGGTTTCTATTCAAATCCATACTCTCATTCTGGAATTGCTGTATTTGAGCGTTCCTTAATGTAAGATTACTATACTGTAGAGCATTCAGATTACTAAAGTTAGTGATCAGATTTGTTAAATTCTGTTGCTGTCTATTTAAAGCATTATCATATATAGTCTCTGCTTGTGTAATAAAGTTCTGTACATTTTCTGCTAGTTGCTGTTGTGCTTGCATTCATACAGTACCATATTGTTGCTGTATGGCTAGCATATTAGAAGTATAAGCATTCTTAGCTTGTGTTAAAGCATCTTCACTTGCTTTTAATAAGTCTTCATTATTCCACTCCCAATTCCTTAATATATCAGTTACTCAGTCTACCATCTCCTGATTATTCCTATCGTAATTCTTTACCATATCATCTATTATCTGTTGTGCTTGATCTTGTACATAGTTTAATCATTCTATACCTCTCTTAGAGAATCAGAATCAATACTGACCTGAAATAAAGTCAGCATTATGAGCGTTTATATCGTTAGCTTTCTTTTGCCTATCTATCTGTGTATCGAAATCTTGTTTCATCCACTCTATTTGTCTATTAGCTCTATCTAGTTGTATCTGTTTTGCTTGCTCTAGTCTTTCTATCTGTGTGTCATAAGGCTCTGTGATGTCTTTTGCTGCTTTGTCTGTAAGCTCATAATACTCTCAGGCTTTTGAATCTAACCCATTGGCTAAAAGTATCAACTGCTGTACCTGATCCTCGCTCATTCTCATTTGATTAGCTATCTCCCCTGTGGTTAGCCCCTCTGTTTGAAGTCTTATTACATTCTGAGCATCAGCCTTTACTCTATCAGGGTCTCTAAATTTATCCATGATAGAACTTTCTAGTACATTCAACTTAGACATATCACTTCAAGCTCATACAGCTGTTCATAGTATAGCCTGTAGCTGTCATTCTAATAACCCTCTTTGTGAAGGGTCTAATGCGTTCCATGTACCAGCAACAGCATCTAAAGACTGAATAAGTGAATTATACTGATCAGGATATTTCTGTTTTAGCTCGTTTAAATCTTGCATACCAAAAGCTGTCTGTAGTTTATTATTTACAGCAGCAGTAAAGTCTCCCCATTTATTCATATTCTGGTTTATATCCCCTCCTGTTAAGTCTACACTAGCAGTCTGATTAGCTACAGGAGTAGTTGTACCAATATCTCATGTAGCACCTACCTTTCATTCCCATGAATATGTGGCATTAGGGTCAGTCTTGTTTTTATCATACAATACTCAATAGTGGTTGGTATCTTCTTTACTGTTATATATCGTATCTTGATCTTTACCCTTATTCGTTACTTTTTCATAATATCATGATACAGGGTTATATGTATAACTACCTGCTCATTGATTTACATAGCTACTTGTTACAGCATTTTTAGCATTAGCAATCTTTGAGGCAGCAGAATCTATTGCTTTGATAACTGATTCTCCTGTGGCTAGATTAGTTGTTGTAACAGAAATAGGCTTATTATTTTCATTATATGATATATGATGGTTATACATCGTAGGCTCACTACTAGATTTAGAAGTATTTTCATAGTATCATGTAGTAGGATTATATACATAATTACCAGCTCCTTGATTTACATAACTGTTACTAGATGTGTTTTGTGGAGTATAACTTGATATAATCTCTTTAGCAGATTTTCACGATTTCCCTTCTTCACGCATCTGCATAATCTGGTCATCTGAGTATCCATAATCTAGGAGACTTTGATATGCCTTTTGGTTTATTGCCATTTATATTGTTATAAGAATTAAATTAGGTATTTGGTTTAGCTTTATCGCTATTCTTATTGTCGTATAAGTCTTTGTATCAGATTTCCATTCATGATAAGCAGAAATCTCAGTTAGATGTACCATTGAATACTACTTGTATATTCTTCCCTCTTGCTCTCATATTCCCTCTAGTGATAGCATACTCAAATGGTTGTAATCAGGCTTTTTCTGTTTCAAATGCCACCATATCATTAGCCATAACATTAGTAGCAAATCAACTTAATGCCTCCTTGTTCGATTTAATAGTTCATCTAAACGCTGTTGCTCAGTCTACTAATACTGCTACACTTATGTCTGAATCATCATCCTTTTCTCAGTATATGTTTACTTGTCTAAATTCCTTTCTATAGTCTGGGCTACCAACAGATAATAAAGCTGATTTTCTCTCCCATTCGATAGGTACATCATCATCTGTAGTTCAATGGTTATCTTGGTATATGATCGTAGAAAAACTACTACCAGCATAATATTTGTTATTATGAGATGCTACACAACTAAAGTACTTGTTAGTATCTATGAAGAAACTATCAGTATTTACATCATATACTAGCACAATATTAGGTACAGGCTCTCACTTTTGCTTTAGATGCCAATGGATAGTCTTTTCTGCTCTATCATAGTATCCAAAGCTACCACTTTGGTCTTCATCTAGTGTCTCAGTAAAGTCTTTGATACTTAGGTTAGGTCTATGTGATACATCCCCAACTACTCTTTCTGTTACTCACTGCATATAATTCAGACTTTTCATTTGGTTATCTCTAGTCCAGAAGAACACTAGATCATCTGTTTTAACTACAAGTCTAGGATTAGCAGGCTGATTACTTCAAGCAATAGGCACACTGGTCATTGTTAATACACCTCCACTCTCAGAATATGATATTATCTCAATAGAATCCTCAGTGAATACAAATAACTGCTCCCTTGTAGCTGATAACCCCATTATTTTACTCTTGAAGTATAAGGCATCACTACCAGTTCAGTCAAAATCTAATATATTTGTAGGGTTGGTTTTGCTACCTGCCCTAGACATATATAAGATGTTGGATTTATCTTGACCTCATGCTAAATATACATTCTGCTTATATACCTCCCCAAATCTAAAGTAAGCATTTTCTGATATTGTTAGTGCTGTTCCTCATGCTGTAGAGCTAGGAGTAATCTGTGTAGTATCTAGGCTATATCCTTTAGCAGTATTCTCATCTAGGAAGAATAGATATTTCCAGTATTTAAGTACAAACACATCACTACTAAAAGTAGCAGCTGTAGCTTGCTCCATAGTCAACTCATCATCAAACTTAACTTTGAAAAACTTACCATCACATAAAGCATATAGATTATCTCAATCACTGATCATATTATCTATGTATTTGTCTGATACCTCAACCTCTGTAGGAGTTTCAGTTGGTGTCTCTGTAGCTGTTTCTGTTTCAGTCTCTGTTTCTGTTTCCGTTTCAGTAGGTGTCGGTGTTTCAGTATATATTGCTTTTTCTACTACTCTTGAATATCAGTTCCTCTTAGTAGTTGTACCATTCCTAATTCTGATATTCTTAGCACTTGGAGTATACTGTTCAGGCATCAAATGTACTCCTTTATCCATTACTAATCACTTAGAGAAAGGAGCCTTTAATCATGTTAGTTTTATATCCTCTATCATCTCCTATCGTAAGTTATTATTTAAAGGAGTTGTTTTTATCTTTTTTCTAAATTTCTTTGTAGGAGTAGCATAATAACTATACATATCCTCTAAAGCTGAATATCATTGGTTGAGCAGTGCTTTAGCCTTTTCTTGTTCTGAAGTATCTACTAATAGGCTACCAGCAACGATATAAGGCAATATTTCTACTCAAAAGTTTTCAGGTAATCAGCATTCATCTTCATCTCTTTCTAGTGGTTCTAATTTCTTTGTATAGCTTATTGTTACAGGGGATTCTATATTGTAGAATATAGCCACCTTCCTTCACTTATATGGTTTAAGTGTGTAGCATCTTTCCCAGTCTATTCTTTTTTCCCTAAAGTCTATGAATTTTAGCATATCCTCATAGTCTACATCGTAGAAATCAGCAGCCTTTACTATATTCTCAGGTAATAGATGAGCAAAATGTACTACACTTCCTCATTCATGTTTACCATTCACTCAAGCTAGTTGTATAACAGCATTATTAGTTGTATCTAGTCAACTATATCATATCACATTCCCATTGATCTCTATAAATCAGTTGGTTGGTAATCAGTCTAATGTATCTAGTTTGATAGACTTACTGTTTACATCTATATCTTCTATAGTGTTTTTAGCTCTAGGGATACTTAAAGTTCTTTCTTCATACAAAAAATCTAATATTCCTCATCTGATTTTTTCTCATGTAAGAATATTAGTTACATTACATCTACAAATCTTATCTATAGTTGTGTTTATCTTAGGTACTACCGTTCCCTCTTTATCAAATACAGTAGAAGACTGATCCTCTCCTAAGATGTAATAAGTTTTGTCTACTATCTCTTTTTTAGTGTTCATCTATGCCACGATAATTGATAAAAAGAGAAAGGTAAAACTATTTACCTTTCTTTTTTGTAGATTTAGTAGGTTTAACATCTTCGATAGATTCTTCTACCTCAGGTTTAACCTCTTCTACTACAGGCTCTTCAGCCTTTTCTTCTGGTTTCTTTAGCTCTCATGTAACAACATCTCTACCTTTTAAGTATTCCTCTCTCCAACTTCTAATAAGCTCATCTTTATCAGCTTGTGTTTTAGCCTTATTTAGTTGTTCCCATTGTTCATCAGAGAATGGTACACCAAAATATAAACATTGTCCATTAGCATAAAGTTTATTCCAGTCTGGTCACATTAGCATGGTTTAATTCTCATACTATATAAAAGAAAGAGGAGGAGAGTATGTCCTCCTCTTAATTACTTATACTAAGCAGTTTCTGTCTCAGTTTCAGTAGGAGTAGCAGCTGCTTGAGTATATACAGGGTTGCTTTCTGTATTAACTACTTCAACAGCTATTCCTTGTTTAGCTACAGATGCTGTACCTTGAGATCAAGCAATGTAGTTAAAGTTAAGGAATCCTCTTGAGTACCAGAATGAGAATCTATGTACTTCGTTAGCATCAAAGATAACTTCACCAACAGCTTTCAATTCAGGTTTTTTAGCCCATTTAACTTTAAGCTGATTCTTAACTTTTCTGCTATCAAATACAAACCAGTAAGCACTTGTATCAGTACCATCTGATCTAGTTGCTAATCTTGGAGATTCAACAATCTTAAATCTTCCTTTATTGAAGTTTACAGCGTTATCAGAACTTCAAGGTAATTTGTCAGAATTTACTAATTGTTCTGCTTTACCTCTTAAAGCTGGAGATACTAACAAAGTATCATATTTAATACTTTTGTGTTGTCCTAAAGCGTTAGTTCTTGTAGCTCCCATTACATAAGCAGCATCAAGAGCAGCTACAGATAATTCTGGGTTAGTTGTAGCTCCAACTTTAATGATGTTGTTATCATTAGAGTTGAATAGAGCGTATCCTTTTTGTCCAACTGCTCCAGTTGTTTTCCCAAATACATCAGTATAAGGAGATGTAGAGAATCCGTAAAGAAGGATGTCAGCTAATGATTGTTCTATCATTTCCATTCCTTCATCAACGATACTTCTGATTCTTTCTTTCATAGATCAGATTTCGTTGTATTTTTTCATCTCTTCAGTGATAAGTACTTTAGCTCCGTACTTATATTTTGTCATAGTGAAAGTAGAGCTATCTCATGGGTTAGCATCAGGATATTCACTATTTTCAGGGATGAATGATACTCCTGTTAATCCTTCTTCGATAAGGATAGTATCATTTCTGTGTGAGTTAGTTTCTTCATCAAAGATTCTCAAAAGAACTAAGTCATCCAATTTGTCTTTCATACTTTCTTGGAATATCTCATCAATCATTTTAAGATGAGAGGTTTGATCCCAATAGTCAGGTGTCTTTAAAACCATTTTGTCTTAAATTACTAATATAAAATAATTCTGAATTAAAGGAATTTTACCAATGCTTTCTTTCATGGTAAAGCTTCAATAATTTCGATAAATCCTCCTGTTGTTCCGTTGTCAAGAGTTGCTTTATCCTTGAATTTAACAAGTGTACCAACTTGAGATTGTGCCAAATCATCATCACAATCTACGATAAATTCCATAGTAGGATCAACCAATAATCCTAAGATTTTTTTGTGAGCATCTGCTCCAGTGCTTACATCTTCACTAGCAATAACTACTGGTTTAGAAGTGTAATCACTTGATGTAGCAGGAGTTAAGTATCCAGAAGAGAATACCAAAGCATCTCCTTTTACGATAGTGGTAGAGGCAGCAGTTAAGAACTCTCTATCTTTACCACTTGAATGTTTACTTTCTAAGAATGCCATCTTTAAATAAATAAATGAATTAAAAGTCTTTAGATTTTCCATATTCTCAGAATATAGATTGTTTTGCCTCTTGTTCTTTCCAGTTAGCATAAGGTCATTTTTCTGTACTTCAGCCTTTATCAGCTCTAGTACTTCATGTGATCCCAGCACCTGAAAGCCTTGAGTTAGCCTTATTGAGTTCAGCTTGGAACTCATCAGTATCCCTACAGAGTTTTAAAGCCCTTTTAGCTTGCTTTAATACCTCTTCGCTTTCCCATTCCTTTCAGTCCATAAGTCATTCAAACTCATTCATGAAGGTCTTGTCTAGCTTACCTGAGATACCGTACTTGTCCTTAAATTCCTTTAAAGACTGTTGAGCAAACTTTTTGTTTGCGATTTTCTCAGCTCTTTCATCAATTTCTTCTACATCTATTGATTCACTGTTTCAGTACTCAGCCTTAACTTCATCATAAAGTTGTTTAGCTGTCCTTCCAAAGTGTTTAGCGACTTCTTCAGCCTGCCTTTTATCAGAGTTGTAGAGCTTGATAAACTTAGTGTTATCCACAGCGACTTTGCTGATCCAACTAAGTTTCTGAGCCTCTTTTGTGGAAGCGTTGTACTTCCTTTCTAATTCCTCGTACTCTTCAGCACTATAAGTCTTAGGAGATTCAGAATTAGATTCCTTTTCTTGAGCGACCTGTTGGTTTTGCTCCATTTGATTTTCTTGTTCCATTCTCATTGTGAGGTTAGGAATTAAAACTTAGGAATTATCCTAGTTTCATAGTTAAACAGTAAATAAAATAAAAACAGTTATATTTTTTGAATAAGAAAATATAGTTAATAAGCCTGATTATCAAAAAAGCAGGAGAGTTTATCCCCTGCTTATATCCCTACCTGTTGGTAACCTTGTTTAAGTCTGTAGCTGTTACTGTGTTCTTACTATTAGCTTTTGTATCCTTTTGGCTTTTGTTTATCTTATATTCTTCAAAATTATTTTTAAACGATTCTTCTACATAAGGTTTTACATACTTTTCATAATCTGGTTTACTCCAGTATCATGGTCTTTCATAATATGATCATATTTCCTTTAAGTAATCTTTCACATATTTATCAAGTCAATGTTCTTCAAAATATTCTTTCCATTTTGGGTCATCTATAGCATCGGAAGTTATTTCTCAAACATTTTCATAATAATTAGTTTGTCAGTTTTCTACAGCCACATATTGCTCAATAGCTCTTGCTACTATCTCATTTCATCTAGCATAATAATCTCTCAATCTGTTTACAGGATTATATTTTCACCTTAGAATAGCTTTTTGCTCTGATGTAAACAATCTATTATCTATCAAATAATCCATAGCATGACCTAACTCATGGGACATTGTTGTATTAAGAGTGTTAGTTTCTCGTTCTCATGTTCTCTTATTTTTATATCTTACATTCTCTGATCATCCCACACTCACACTAATGTTTTTCTCTCACTCTGTATTAGTAGACTCTCTATATAAACCAGCATATTTTGTTAAGAATGGGGATCAGCCATGAAGATGCACATAAACAAGTCATCTATCTTCTGCAAATTTCTTCATATCTAGTCATAGTGTCTTACCAAAATCCAATATTCACTTTACTATATCTTCTTTCTGCTCCTTAGTAATTTGCTTTCAGTCCTGACTTTTCATTCATGCTCAGATTTTATCTTTTTCTGAGTAGTCTATTCTCTCATCTTTAGCACTAAATGATGTATTCAATCATTTTTCGTATCTTTCTCTGTTATCTATTGCTTTCTTTGCTCATGGTATTTTGTCCAATACTTCTTGTGGATATACATACCCCTTAGATATATCTTTTTTAACCTTTGATATGTAGAAGTTCTTGGCTACTTCTCTTAATGCAGTTTTATTATCCTTATTGTCTACTATATTCTTCCATAAATCAGTAAATTCTTTTGATTTGTTAGACTTAAATTGGAATCCATTATTTCAATACATAATATTCTGAAACTCCTTTTTTAGATTATTGTATCTTATATATACCTCTCCATCATTATATCATTCAGGAGAATATATCTCATCACGTGCCTTTTTATACTCTGCCAAAGTCTCTAAATTTTCAGCTATTTTATTCACTCATTCATCAAATGTAAGTTGCTGTCGTGGTACTCTATCAGGTGCTATTCTTTTTGCTCATAATAGTTTAGCTTCTTGACTTAAAGTTACATCATCAGGCAAAGTCTCAAATTCTGACTGTTGCTCACTTGTTCATGAATCCTCAGAATTTCATTTATTTACACTTTCCCAATATTCTCTTAATTGTTTCTCAGCATTTTCTACTCAATTTTTTAGATTACTATAATCTCGTGCGTGACCTTTGGCTGTGGTATATCATTCAGCACCACTAGAGTCTCATACTGGCACTAGGTATCATATATCAGCCAAATGCTGTTTGTTTTTGTTATTTTGTATAAAACTTAATAAGTATAGTCCCTTTTTTCTTGCAGAAATAATATCTGATATATCCTTATTCTTTGCGTGTAAATCATCTAATGTATTCCTAATAGTAGATAAAGTAACATTATCTATATCGTTTCATAGTATCTTTTTAGCAAATCGTTCTCAGTTTATTTTTACCTGTGTGTCTGTTACATCCTGTATAGTTCATAATCATTTCACATTATCTCAAACTTTATAATCTTTAGATACAGCTGATTCTATAAATGCTTCAGGAGTATCAAATGATTTAGCCTGTTCCTCCATAAAGTTCTCATTAGCAGTTTTATTTGTAACTAAGTTTTTAGGTTTACTTGCCTCCTTCTTAGTTACTTTATTCATTTCTTCCTCTGTAGTCTGTGCTGTTTCGTTCTCTTCCAGATTTCTTATATTGCTTTCCTGTAAATCCTCTTCAAAGATAGTAGGAATCTGAGCCGTTTCGTTGTCTGACTGGTTGTTTTGATAAATTGCCTCATCTTCAAATATACTAGGTGCATTATCTCATAATCTTTCTCTCTCCATATCAAGATATAATTGCTCTAGTGCATCATCCTCATATCACATTTCCTCATACAACTTAATAGCTGCCTTATCTCCATTATCTATAAGAATTTTAAGGGTTTCAGGGTCAATCTCTTCAAATGTATCCACCTTTGCTTGCTTAGTGTTCGTTATTTTATTCTTGCTTGTTTTAGTACCTGTGTTTTCTGTATTGTTTATAGAGACATATTTACTTAGATAAGTGGTATTTAAGAAATCTTTTAGGTCTATTTGCTCTGTTCTTGTTTTACCAGTTCATTCATCCTTCCAATTTAACCATATATCTCCATCCTCTATCTCAAAACTATCTACATTATCCTTATCAAATTCTTGTTGTCGTATATTATCCATGTCTTTATTGTCTCGGTACTCATTTTCTTCTGTCATATATGGATTATATACATAAGTTTCTCAGGTATCTATGTCACTAAGTATAGTGAATGTAAATCAGTTCTCTAAAGCTGATTTCATTTGCTCTTCAAACTTAGCATTTCATTCTTCCTTAGTAAGTCTGATTAGTCCCTCTTTTACTGATGGGATATACTTAAATTCTGAATTAGTATAAAGTAGCACTCCATCAGGCTTAGCCAACCCTCTCTTTCTTGCTTCTGAGGCTTCTTGTAATTCTGGGCTACTTTCTATTACATCTTTAGGCACTATATTCTCCATTCATCTCACAATCTCATCCTTATACCATGCAATAGCCTCTTCTTTATTTGTTGGTTTCTTAACTGCTACAGGCTTGTTTTCTGTTACTTTATTCTTACCTGTATCTGTTGCTTTAGTCTTACTCTCTTCTGAATAGTGGTCTTCATTCTCTTTATTTTCTTCCTCTACCTCTAAATCATATAGATAATTCCTTGCCTTTTTATGTCATTCTACTACTTCTGCTGCTCTATCCATAATCTTTCATATCTGCTCAGCTTTTTCATCTGAAATAGGGTTTTTCTCTAACCGTTCATCCTGCCGTTTTTTCAATAATTTA
>JAEEGL015429107.1_pt1 | contig 12001 bp, 11 predicted proteins | sample 9134231 | NCBI WGS metagenome assembly JAEEGL01 (sample SAMN16246548, study PRJNA631951) | gut metagenome | biome: gut microbiome; feature: rumen; material: fiber-attached | host: Bos | place: Iran: Karaj | collected 2018-10
GATGATCATGAGGTCAACGAAGGTAGGCGGAATCACTTCAATCGGAAGCGTTGCCTGAGTCTTCGGGTCCTTCCACCAAGTCACTTCGACAGTAGCGCCGTCAAGGAGCCACACTTCGCAGCCATTGAGAGCTTCCTTCGGGATTTCCATAGTTTCCTGGGAATCGTTATCCAGGAAGAACCAAGTAGAACCGTCATTGTAAAGGTAAGTCATTTCAGTGAAGGTCACATCGGCTTCTTCAACCGTATCGCCACTCTTCCAGGTGCGTTCCAAGGTGCGGCCAGTCACCAGGTTCTTGATACGAACGCGGTTAAAGGCCTGGCCCTTACCCGGCTTCACGAACTGGTTCTCGATGATTTCGTACGGCTGACCATCAACCATGATTTTAAGTTTCTTGCGGAATTCGTTGGTGCTTACAGTACCCATATTATCCTCTTGTTGATTTTGAAGCTAAATTTAGTATATAATGGAAAACCCAAGGATTGTTTTCACACAAATTTCCGATTTTTTGGAGTATTTAGGAAGCGATTTGGCCGATGCCATCGCCAGGTTTTCCAAATCCGAACTCGACAATGAACCCAAGTTTCCGTTCTTGTGTTCCAGGCACTACGCCGACCTGATCAAGAAAGCAGATGACCCCGTAGCACTCCTCCGGCAAGTCCTAGCGACAAAGGAAGAACTCAAGAGCGTTGATGGATTTGTGGACGATCCGGTAGGTGATCTGCCTGCAGGCAGATCCGACTGTGTCATCCAGAAATACGACGGACGGTTTCTAATTGTCTCAACCGCCACCTGCGGTGTCCGTTGCAGGTTCTGCTTCCGCAGGAATTACCCCTTCCGGGAAGTATCCAATATCGCCCGCGAGGTAAGCGACTGGCTCGATGTACATACCGACATCTGGGAGGTTATCCTTTCCGGCGGGGACCCGCTGACTCTTAGCCCCGGAGCCTTCCGCGAACTTGTGGAAGCTGTCGCCATGCACCCTTCGGTCACCGCACTCCGCATCCATACAAGACTCCCCGTAATGCGTCCAGACCTTGTGATACAACATTTTGAGCTGTTACGTGAACTGCCTGCCCGTTTTAACTGCGTACTGGTCTCGCATGTGAACCATGCTGACGAACTCAACGAAGAATCGGCAACTGTTTTTGCCCACCTCAAGTTCAGCGGATGGACACTACTCAACCAGAGCGTCCTTTTGAAAGGCGTAAACGATAGTGCAGACAAATTAACAGCTATTTGTCGAAAGCTATTCGAACAGGGAGTGCTCCCCTACTACCTGCATCAACTAGACCACGCCAATGGTGTGGCCCATTTCGAAGTGGACGACGATACAGCCCGGGCCCTGGTTGCAGAAGTTCGCTCCAAGTTGCCAGGCTACCTAGTCCCGAAACTTGTCCGCGAAATTGCCGGTGAGAAAAGCAAGACTCCGCTCTAGCCCACTTTTTCTATATTTCCCACCAAAATTATGGACAAAAGCGCAAAAACAGTAGCGGTCGGTCTGTCGGGAGGCGTGGATTCCGCCCTTACCGCCTGGACCTTGCAGCAGCAGGGCTATAATGTCATCGGCATTACCATGGCCCTTTGGGACGGTTCCATCGACATGCCCATCGTAGAAGGCCGCTCCGGTTGCTTTGGCCCCAACGAAGGGGAAAGCATCGAGGCCGCCGAGAAGGTGGCCAAGCGCCTGTCCATTCCCTTCCACGTAGTTCCGGTGGTAGAAGAGTACAAGAAAAACGTGCTGGACTATTTCCGCGCCGAATACCGGGCAGGCCGTACGCCCAACCCCTGCGTGCGTTGCAATCAGGCTATCAAGTTCGGCGCCATGCTCCACGCCGTCCGCAAGATGGGCGTAGACTTCGATTACTTTGCCACAGGGCATTACGCCCGTCTGGATTTCAAGAGTCCCGAGGAGCCCTTCCTGTGGAGGGCCCGGGACACTTTCAAGGACCAGTCCTATTTTCTTTCCAGGCTTACCGAAGACCAGCTTTCGTCCGTGCTGTTCCCGCTGGGCGAGATGCACAAGGAAGAGGTCAAGGAACTGGCCCGAAAGATCGGCTGGGAAGATTTCGCCTCAAAAAAGGAGAGCCAGGACTTTCTGGAATGTGGTGACTACTCCGTGCTTTTCGATGAAAGCGACAATGTTCCCGGAGACTTTGTGGACATCAACGGAAAGGTCCTGGGTCAGCACAAGGGCTTTATCCACTACACTATCGGACAGCGCAAGGGCCTAAACATCGGCGGACAGCCGGAACCCCTTTTCGTGATTGCCATCGACACCAAGAAAAACCAGGTGGTACTTGGCCCGAGAAGTCTGCTCCAGTGTGAAGAAGTCAGCGGAAGCCAGCTGAATCTGATGGTCTCCAAGGATTCTCCCTTGCTGCAGCAGAAGCTACAGGCGAAAATTCGGCTGGGCCATACCTTCGCCGAAGCCACCATCACCGATCTTTCACAAGACAAGGTTTCCATCCGTTTCGATACACCACAATTCGCCGCCACGCCTGGGCAGATCATGGTACTCTACGCCGGCGAAGGCATCGTAGCCTCGGCGATTATCGAGAAGTAGTTCTTACCGCGCAACCACCTGCTTGCGGATTTTTTCCGCAAGTTCACGGCCGCCTAGCTGGGCGATACATTCAAAGGCAAACTCTTCGGCGGTGCCTGCGCCGCGACTGGTGACGATGTTTCCGTCTACCACCACACGATCTTCCACGAACTTGTTACAGACAAGTTCACCTTCGCAACCGGGGAAGCACGTAACGGTACGGTCCACAAGAATCCCCGCCTTGCTGAGCACCAGCGGAGCTGCACAAATAGCAAAAATCCACTTGTCCTGATCGTTGAAATCGCAAATGACCTTTTCCACCTCGACCGAGGCCTTCAGGTTCTTGACGCCAATGCCGCCGCCGGGCAAAAGAATGCCGTCAAAAGCAGCCGTATCGGCACCCGAAAGAGCAAAATCCGTCTGAATTCTAAGGCCGCGCAACCCAATCACTTCGGCCCTGCCAGAAACGCTTGCGAGAGCGACCTCAAAACCCGCGCGCTGCAAGTAGTCAAAGGGTGTCACGAATTCGGTTTCTTCGAAACCATCGGCCATCAAGAATAGAATCTGCATATTGAACCTCTTTTCTGAGAATTTAACAAATTAATCGTTGAAAAAGCTAAATTTACTGCCGTAATTTAACAGGAGTTTCACCTTATGAAGAACGGAATTTTAGGCGCAGCAATCCTTACGGCAGGTTTCATGACCGTCTATGCCGCAGATGCAGCCAGCGTAACGGACAATATGGCCCTCAAGGGCAATGTCCAGACGCAAGTTACAAAATCCATCAACGACAAGGACAACAACTTCTCCAGCGGCTGGATTCGCGCCAACGTAGGCGGGCAGTACAAGAGCGACAACCTGGACGGAACCATCATGCTCCGCATTTTCGCTCCTGAATTCGGGAACAAGAATGTAACGGACATTTCCACCAACGAAGATGGCACCGTCAAGTCCACCAAGTCTGCACAAGACAAAATTCTCGCCGACCTCTACTGGGCTAACTACAAGTGGCAAGCCTCTGACAACGACCAGGTGAACCTGAAAATCGGTCGTTGGAAAACAGACTGGTCCCAATCGACTCACTACGGTACGTACGTCGACAAGGACCTGACCAAACGCGGGCTCTGGATGCGTGATTACAGCCACAACGCCCTGGAACTGGGCTGGAAGCATGGAATGAATCATCTGAACGCCATGCTCGCCACCAAGGACGGCAACGCCAATCAGGGATACCTCCGTGTAGAAGATGACATGAAGTTCACTTTCCCTCTAGACGTGAAGGTGGCCTACCGTGGCAACCTCATTGACGTCATCCAGAATACGGCATACCTCACCCACCGCGTTGCAGCCTACGCCAGTTTTTCCATCATCCCCAACCTGCGTTTCTACGGTGAATACGCCTGCATCTACACACAGGATGATGACCTCGATACCGAAGCTTCCAACTATATCGCTCCGGAATCCAAATATTTCCAGCCGGGAATTTACTACCAGCCCACATATGTCGGCCTGGAACTTCCCGTCAGCCTGGTTCCTGGACTGAACGTGCTCCTTTCCAACCTTATGGTAGAAGGGGAATACATCAATGACAGGCAAATCATGGCCGGCAGCAAGGATGTGATGGATGACTGGGCATGGACCGTAGCCCTGGTTAGAAACATCGGCCATTCCAAATTGCAGTTCAGCGTATACAGCGAAAACGAAGTCAGCGATGTGGCTCTCGCCTTCCGTCTTACCAGCACCATCAAGTAATCAAAGTTTAATAGAAAACGAAAGGGCGAGTCATTTGACTCGTCCTTTCCTATTTCATACAGAATGATATTAGATGCATTACGGCGCTGCCGCCGGAGCTACATTTTCTGCAGCAGGGGCCGCACTTTCGGCAGCAGGCTGAGCATCCGTCGCCGGAGAGTTAGCCTCAGTATTGTCGGAAGGCTCAGCTGTCTTGGGCGGTGCCTGGGTTTCCTGTTCCAGAATCTCCTGCAGAATCTCTGCGGCCTGCTCGAACTCACCCGAAGAAGAACAGGCCTTGCTGTTGAGAATCTTCTGCAGATACTGTTTCTGCATATCGATATTGCCTTCGGCGCTATAGATTGCCGCAAGCTTGAACATAGTCGTGCAAACCTTCTGCCCTTCGGGGAATGCATCTGCAAGGCTCGTAAACACCTTCTTGGCCTTCTCCACCTGGTTAGCGTCAATTAGGCACAAGGCCATCCAGTAAAGGGAATTCTCGCCCAGCTCGCCAGTCTTCATCTGCTCATAGACCTGCTTAAAACCGGCGTAGGCCAGCTTGTATTCACCACGGTGGTAATCGGAACGGGCCGTGTTGAACATAGCCTCCGCCTCTACCAGCTTTTCAGCTTCCCGCTCCAAGCTGTCCATTGAAATAGGAGCCGCAGGAGCACCGCTGACCACCACCTTCTTCGCAAGAATCTTGTCACTCTTGCCAAGCAACATATCCAAGCGGTAGATGATTTCTTCCTGACGGGAATCGTTCCTTTCGGATTCATCCCCCATCCGGCGAGAAAGCATAGTTATTTCAGCCATCATGCGTTTTTGCATCAGGGCCGAGGCATCCAGCTCCGCCTTTAGGCTGTCCATCACCGCCTTGAGCGAATCGTTCTGCACAGAAAGTTTCAGCACGGCAGAATCCAGACCCTGCTGTACACCAGTCTGCACATCGCTACCGACAGCCTTCATCTCCTCTGTGCGGAGCATGGTTATCTTGGAGCAGCCGACAAGCGCAAACGCAATCGATACAATTCCTAAAGCAAGTTTTTTCATGACGCAGACTCCTGCGAAGACTTTAAATTACTGCTTGATGTTCACGCGGAAGTTGGCGCGGCGGTTCTGAGAGTAAGCCTCTTCAGTCTCGCCCTGGGCCTTGGGAGCTTCCTTACCGTAACTCACAGATTCCATACGGCTGTTCTCAATACCGTAGGCAGCCAGGAATTCCTTTACCTTCATGGCACGCTTTGCACCCAAGGTAAAGTTATAGTCTTCCGTACCGCGAGCATCGGTGTGGCCTTCGATGGTAATGGTGAAACGTTGTTCCTTCAGCAACAGTTCTCCCACCTGGGCCAGAAGTTCCTTAGCCTTTTCGGTAAGCTCCGAACGGTCGAAGTCAAAGTAAACGTCTTCGGACATAATCTGGTTGATCAATGCTTCCAGACGGGCGCGTTCCGCTTCCAGGCGTTCCGCATCCAGGCGAGCCTGTTCGGCAGCTAGGGAATCAGCCTGAGCCTGGGTCATAGCAGGTTCTGCACTCTGCGAAGCTTCGGTGGCAGAAGCGGCCTCGGCGGCAGGGTCTGTCTGGGGCTGCTGCTTCTTGGCGCATGCTACCAGGGCAAGGCAAGCGGCACCGGAAATCAAGGCGATTTTAACGACGTTTTTCATTTGGATCCTTCTTTAGGTTGTGGTTTATTTTCTTCGTAGAACCAGGACCATGTAGGCGCAGTATTCTCGCCGGCCTGGGTAATGCGGGTGACGTTACTTCCGTCTTTCCGCATAATGTAAATCTGGTATGTGCCACTGCGGTTGCTGGCAAAAGCTATGAGCTTGCCATCGGGAGACCAGGTGGGATGCTCGTTGTTTCCTGCATCGTGAGTCAGCTGAACGATATCGGAGCCGTCCAGGGCGCAGGTGTAAATGTTCATCTTGCCGTTATCCATAGAGGTATAGGCAATGCGGTCTCCTTCGGGAGACCAGCTGGCACGCTCGTTGTAACGGCCCATAAAAGTCACACGGCGAAGGTCACTACCGTCCTTGCCCATCACGAAAATCTGGGGACCACCACCACGATCACTGGTAAACAGGACTTCGGTAGCGTACGGGCTCCAGGCAGGACTGGTCTGGTTAGACTTCAGGTAGGCGAACTTGCGGGCCTTGCCAGTCTCCATGTTGCCGATGTATAAGTCCGTCTTGCCATCCTTAGAAGAAGAGAACAGCAGTTCTCCATTCACAGGATTCACCGCCGGACTGTAGGTCTGGTCAAATTGAGGGAACAGAGGCTTTTCCGCTCCACCAAAATTCTTGGTATAGAGCCGTGGACGGTTTGTCTTGAAATTCACATAGACCAGTCCCTTGTTTCCGCGGGTCCACACCGGCATCATGCTGATGGTGGTGTCCCTAGTAATCTGGGAACGATGGAAACCGTCATAGTCCGAAACCACCACCTGTTTGAGTCCGTCAATCTTCGAGACGTATGCAATCTTGGTACTGGCCACGCCACGTTCGCCCCACAGCTGATATATCACCTTGTCAAAGAAGGTGTGCATAGCGGCACGCAGGTCCTTTTGCGCCACCGTATAGCGTTCACCCAACAGCAAATCCTTGGACTGGGACACATACAGATAGCATTCCACCTTGAGTTTGCCATCGCTGGAAGGTTCCACCTTCCCCGTCATATAATGCTTAGCCTTGGAGCGGCTGAAAAGAGCCAGGTTAAACTTTTCCGAGGCCACCACGTCAAAACGCCCAGAAAGGTTCGCATCGCGAGTGAGAATCTGATGAGGGCGTTCTTCAATCCAATCTATCCCAGCCTTTTCTTCAAACGGGACAATGCCTATGGGAGTGGTCTTGAAAACGGATATTCCCACATCAACAGCAATAGTATCAATAGAGGCAAAGGCTCCCTGCGGCACAAGGCACACCAAAGCCAGAACCATACCCCAAACAAACCTTTTCAAAAACATCCTCATTCTAGAATCACTCTCTTTCAATTATATAAAATACAAAATCAGTTAGGCGTAAAGTTGAAATGCAGCACCAGGTTCGGGGCACGATAGTTAAAAGGCAGTTCTGGCACCTTGGAAATCTGGATGGCACGCACCGACAGGTGGTCCCATGCCTTGTTGCCCGAAGATTTCTTGAGGATCACAGCCGAAATCTTGCCGAATCGGTCGACAGTAAACTGCACCGTGGTCTTGGCATCGCGGCCGACCTTCAAATCCTTAGGAGGCTTGAAATTGCTCATAATAATCTTCTTCAGCTGTTCCAGATAGACCTGCATCAGCGGGTCCATATCCACAGAACCTACGGGATCCAGACTCGGGGCCTCTAGCGCCACAGGCAGATCCATATCATCCATTGGAAAATCATCTACCGGTTCCGGCTCCGGCTCTGGCGGTTTCGGGTCTTCAAAGACCTCTTCCCGCTTTTCCTCGGGCTCAGGCTTGATATCCGGCGGCAACTTCTTGTTGACCTTCGGCTTGGGCTTCGGTTTAGGCGGAGGAGGCTGTGTCCTGGGCGGAGAAGGCGGCTTGGGCTGCGACACCTGCACCATTTCGAACACAGGGATCTGCTCCGGTTCAGGCTTTACATTCACATAATGGAAAGCAATACAGATAGCCACAATGGCCAAATGAAAGACCACCGCACATACGATAATCTTCACCAGCGTAGAATCTACGTCTGAAGCGAAATACTGTATCCTGTCCTGAAACCTTTTCATTTACCCGGAGTTTCTTTGGGATTCATGGTCAAGAAACCCAGCTTGGTCACGCCCAATTTTTGCACCTGGGTCACCACCTGCATTACCAGACCATAGCGGACGGATTCATCGGAATTGATGACCACTGCCATCTCGCCATTCCAGAGGGACTGGAATACGCTATTGAAACTGTCGAAATCCACCATCATGTCGGCGATGTAAATTTCCTCATCCTTTGTGATGGACACCTTCAATAGCTTTTCCTGCTCCATAGTAGGGGCTTCGGCCTTAGGTAAATCCACCTTGACACCCTGGCTCATAAGAGGTGCAGAAATGATGAACACAATCAGAATGGAGAACACGATGTCGATCATGTTCGTGAGGTTCATCTCCTGCTTCAGTTCTTTTCCGCGGCTACGCTTCACCTAGGCCTCCTAGCCGGCGACTTCTTCAAGAGCAAGCAGGTCGCCACGCTTGAACAAGCTCAGCACCTGAGAACCAAAGTTGAAATAGGAAATTTCATTCTGGCCGTTACAGCTGGTAAAGTAATTGTAGCCTGCAGAAGCAGGAATAGCCACCACAAGGCCACCCACGGTAGTAATCAAAGCCATTGCAATACCGGGAGCCACCACGCTCAGGTCGGCAGAGCCATGCTGGCCAATCTGGAAAAACGCAATCATGATTCCCCACACCGTTCCCAAAAGTCCAAAGAACGGAGCCAGGTTAGAGCTGGTGGCCAAGAAACTCAGGTACTTGTCTTCGGTAAGGCGGAGACCTTCGATGGAACGCTGGATAGTGTCTTCCAAAAGGGAGGCTCGGTGCTGGATGGAATCGTAACTCACGAAGTTACTGAATTTGGAAGCCTCTTTCAGCACCTCAGCGGTAAGCCTGCGAAGGGCACTGTCTTCGGCCTTCTCGCAAAGCTCCTGCAGCTCTACGAACTGGGTCACCGTATTGAACTTGCGGAAGAATTCCGCGTTAGCATGCTTACTCTTGAGGTAGGTAATGTACTTGACAATGATAATTCCCCAGGAACCCAGGGACATAATGGCCAATATGCAAAGGACCACGATAGTTGCAATGTCGGACTGCAACACCATTTGCACTAACGGGATGGAATTGTTCAAAAGAACCTCCAGGTAAAATCGTTGGCTACAATATAGAAAAAAGGCCGCGTCCCGAAGGATACGGCCTTTTGAAAGGTTTCGATTAGGAGAACCGATTAGTCGAGGTCGTCGATAATCGAGGCAATCTTACGAGACTGCGTACCGGTCTTGCCGAGCGTGGTAGAGGCAATCTTCTTACCATCTGCAGAGTTGAAGTACGGCACCACGGCAAATTCAGCATCGCTATTGGTAATAGAACTCTTGTTCTGCAGGGCCTTTTCCCAGAAGGGACCCTTTTCAACAGAGTTATAGGCGATGGTAAGCTTGGTGGTAGAAGCATTCGTGCTAGCCACTTCCACCCAAGTGTTACCGTTCCTGTAGTACACCAGGTAACCAGCAGCGCCGTCCTTGTCGTTGGGGGTGAAGTCTACCACGTAGTTCAGGGCAAAGTAGTCGGCAGTATTGATAGCGGCCTTGTTGGCAGGAGCGCAAGTAGTTGCGTTTTCGCCCGTGCAAGCGAAGCCAGCAGAAGCCTTGAGGGTTTCCACGCTCTTGACAGTAGCGCTTTCCATGGCGTCCATCTTCTTCTTGGCAAGTTCGCCGACCTTGACCGTAATCACGTCGGCACTGGAAGCAATGGATTCACCAGCGGAGCTGAAGGGCAGCACAATAATCTGCACGGTCTTCACTTCCTTGCTGCTGACAGGATACTTCATGTAATCACCATCATTCAAGAAGGTAGAAACATCGATAGGTATCTGATGTGCATTGGCACCCAATTCCTGAACCTTGACGAAGTCAGCATTTTCGTCATTGTCACCCTTGACATAGACGTTGAAGCCCTTGACACCCTTGGTCACTTCCTTCCAAATCAGGTTGATGGTCGCATTGTATCCGATTGTGTCATTACGGGTAGCATAGGTGCGTTCACCATAGAAGCTGAACACCACGTCCTTGTTCTTTGCAGTGTCGAGCCTCACATTCTCGGCCTTGCCCGGAATCTTCACGGTACCCACGGAGAAGTCGCGGTAGCCATCGTTATCCTGGTCCTCGATAGCAGTCTTGGTCCAGACACTGAAATAGACCTTGTAATCGTTGCCATCGACCCACTTACCAGAAGCGGGCTTCACGGAAACAACCTTCTTGTCGGCGTCATAGGAGACAACCACGGCAACCTTCTTGCCAAAGGCATTTTCAACATAGACCTGGGTCGTCTTCACGGAGTCCTTTTCCAGTTCTTCGGAGAAGGTCAACTGCAAAGCAGTAGTGGAGTCGATCTTCTTCAGGTTGGAAGAAAGGAGGACCGGGGTAAGTCCAAGAACCGGAGCGGCCTTGGGGTCGAGTTCCTTGATGACTTCCTTGGCTTCGCCCTTGCGCTGGGTGAACACGTCAATGACAGTCTCGTCATAGACGATGTTGGTGCCTTCCAGAGTGAAGCGTTCACCGCTAACGGTGATTTCCACGTCGGAAGCCATATTCTTGAATTCATAAGAACCGTCTTCCTTGGTCGTGGTGTAGACTTCGTTCGGGTAGATTTCGGCGTCGCCGGTGTACTTTGCGTAGACCTTCACGTTGGCAGCGGGAAGATAGTTGCCAGTTTCAACATCGGTGTAGTAGAACTTACCCTGAATATTCACACCAAGCTTGTACATGGTGACTTCAGGATGCAGGTCCTTCACACGAGCAACGTCGTTCTGGATCAAATCGTCAAAAGAGTAGCTGAAACGCTTCTTGGCGTAGCCTTCTTTCTGGAAATCCCAATAGATATCCGTACCGAGTTCGACATCCTTCCAAATGACCGTACCGGCAGAGTCGGTTTCCTTGGTCTTATCTGAGGGACGGTAATAGACAGACACATTTTCCAGCGGAAGCATGGTGTTGTTGTCCAGAACCATGAACGTCACGGTTGCTTTGTCCTTGATTTCGTCGTTGGCATCGGAAACCGTAGTGTCGCTACAAGCAGCGAGCAGCGCGGCAGCCGAGGCGAGAGTCAAGAGTTTATGTTTCATACATTCTCCTTGTGATTGTATTTTATGTTTTTTTGTTAATAAACTTGTCTGTTAAAGGTTAAGCATCCAGAAGTTGGCACGGGCACCGACATGCCATGCACGGCCATCAGTTTCACTGGTAAATTCCATAGTCTCAAGTATGTCATAGGCGCCATAGATACCTATTTCACCGGCCATGCCGGCAAAGTTGATTCCGTAGCCAAAGCCCAGTTCAACATCGTACTGAGCCTGGGGCTTGTAGACCACGGAGCTAATCTTGGATGAATGGGGGTACAGCACGATATCATCGGAAGTGACCCAGGCGCCGCTAGCACCCAGTTCAACAATAAGGCCGTTTTCCTTCTTGTTCGGCATAAAGCGACCATAGAGGCCTACCCCAGCACGCCAGTAACCTTCGTTCACGCTGCGGTTGCGGGATTCACCCACATAGAGGCGGTTGTATTGCATGGTACCAGCAAGGCGGGCACCGACCACACCCTTAGTAAGAAGGACGCTTGCGCCGAGAGCAAAGGGGAAGTCCTTAAAGTGGTTGTCATCATACTTGACATTGAACATACCGAAACCGGCAGATCCGGTAATACCGAGAGCGAAGCGACCCGCGGCGGCGGCCTTTTCAGCTTCAGCCTTCTGAGCGGCCTCGGCGGCGGCGATAGAATCAGCTTCAGCCTGCTTGCGGGCCTCTTCAGCAGCAGCGATAGAATCGGCAATAGCCTGCTGGCGAGCCTGTTCGGCGGCGATGGAATCGGCGATGGCTTGCTGACGGGCGGCTTCTTCAGCGGCAGCGATAGAATCAGCGACGGCCTGCTGGCGGGCCTGTTCGGCAGCACAAGCGTCGGCGTTGATCGGCTGGCCCAAAGAGTCAACGGCGCAGGGGTCCGCAGCGGGAGCCTCGGCTACCGGTGCAGCAGCC
>JAEEGL016946989.1_pt1 | contig 12001 bp, 10 predicted proteins | sample 9134231 | NCBI WGS metagenome assembly JAEEGL01 (sample SAMN16246548, study PRJNA631951) | gut metagenome | biome: gut microbiome; feature: rumen; material: fiber-attached | host: Bos | place: Iran: Karaj | collected 2018-10
CCCGCACCACGACATCTACTCCATCGAGGATTTGGCGCAGCTCATCTACGACCTCAAGTGTGCCAATCCCGATGCAAGGGTCTCGGTCAAGCTCGTCTCCGAGGCGGGCGTCGGAACGATTGCCGCCGGCGTGGCCAAGGCGCATGCCGACGTGGTCATCATCTCCGGCTTTGATGGCGGGACGGGCGCCGCGCCGCTCACCTCCATGAAGCATGCGGGCCTTCCTTGGGAAGTCGGCCTCGCTGAAGCGCACCAAACGCTGGTGAAGAACAACCTGCGGCACCGTGTCAAGCTCCAGGTCGACGGACAGCTCCGCACGGGGCGCGACATCGTAATCGCCGCCATGCTCGGCGCCGACGAATTCGCCTTCGGCACCTCCATGCTCGTCTCGCTCGGCTGCGTCCAGTGCCGCAACTGCAACCAGAACTGCTGCCCCGTCGGCATCGCCACACAGAAGGAGGAACTTCGCGCCAAGTTCGCGGGCAAGCCCGAACATCTCCAGACCTACTTCCGCTTCCTCGCCGAAGAGGTGCGCGAACATCTCGCCGCGCTCGGGCTCAAGTCGCTGGAGCAGGCAAGAGGCAGGGCAGACTTGCTGAAGTCAAAGGATGGCGTGAATTATGACTTTGGCGAGGTGCTGGCCGTAGCGGAAGGAACCATGGCAGAAAACGAAAGCAAGCGTACTACAGCAAGGGGCGAGACGGCCCTCCCATACGACTTCCGCGAGCTGATACCCGCAGTGGAGAAGGACGAGACCATTCTTGAACGGCGTATCGCCAACAGCGACCGCAGCGTCGGAGCGGGCCTCTCAGGCTGGCTTGTAAAGAATGGAGGTGAACGTACACTGCGCGTTCACTTCTCCGGCGTCGCCGGGCAGTCGTTCGGCGCCTTTCTTGCACGAGGCGTCGCCTTCGACCTTGAAGGCGAGGCAAACGACTATGTCGGCAAGAGCCTCTCCGGCGGCGTGATAACGATCAAGCCGCCAAACGGTCAAACCACCAAACCGGAATCGAACGTCATCGCAGGCAATGTCATCGCCTACGGCGCAACTTCGGGAGCCATTTTCATCAACGGACAGGCCGGCGAGCGCTTCGGCATCCGCAACTCCGGAGCCACGCTCGTCGTCGAAGGTGTCGGCGACCACGGCTGCGAGTACATGACGGGCGGCGTTGCCGTCGTTCTGGGCCCCGTCGGCGTGAACTTCGCGGCCGGCATGACAGGCGGCGCCGCCTACGTCTACGACGAAGCGGCGAGGCTCGACCTCAACTGCAACCTCGACTCAGTCGATCTCACCATGATCGAGGAGGGAACGGACGACGAAGCCGAACTTCTCGAACTCCTCCGCGAACATGGCGGCCGCACAGATTCTCCGCTGGCGAAGCGCATGCTGGCGAACTGGATCTCCTACCGTCCGCGCTTCGTCAAGGTCGTCCCCGTCCGCGACGCCTGAACAGAATCGCGGAGGTGCGGCCTCAGCGCGCCACGAGAACGGGACAGGGAGCCCGGTCGACGATTTGCTGTCGTTGGCGCGCCAGAATGTCACGGTTCGCGCGCTGGGAATCAAAGGCGCCGAGAACGATGAGATCGTTGCCGCGAAGGGCGACTTCGCGTGGAACAGTCTCCTCGCTGTTGCCGCGAACGATGGCCGTCTCGATGGAAACGCCGCCAGACTTGCCGGTGGCGACAGCCGCGGCAAGTTGTCGTCTGGCGCTTTCCTCAAGCCCCTTTTCGAAGTCGCCCATCTCCGGCATGGAGAGAACCTTGACGTTAAGAAGGAGCTTGAGGGTGTCTGTCTCGACGAAGGCAATGGCCGTGACACGGGCCTTCGTGGCCGATGCAAGCATGACCGCAAGCCTGACGGCGCGGTCTGAGGTCTCCGTACCGTCAACGATGACGAGGAGGTGGCGAAATGGCGGGGCGGGCTGCTTACTGCCGAACAACATCTGTTGTCTCTCCTTCCGAAGTCTTCGCAAGTCGTTCCTTTACCATTCGGAGGATGACGAAGTTCTCGCGTTCGCGCTCCTCCAGGCTGGCGGTGATGTAGTCTGTCGTGGCCTGGTATTCAGGTATGAAAATCCGGTTCAGGGCGTTGCACCGCCGCTGCGTCTTGCGCAGTTCTCGCGCAAGGCGAAGAACGGCGCTTGCGATTTCAGCCAGCTCGATGAGAAGCGGGATGAGGTTGGTGAATCGCTGAAGCGCGACATCGGTGTCGGCCGAGGTTCCGCCGACGCCGAAGGGCATGGTGGCCTCACGGGACTTGAGCGCCAGCGTCGGAACGCGGATGCCCATGAGGTTTTGCTCGCCCAGCGCAACTTCATGCCGTTCGCCAACCGCCATGACGACATTGTCCAATGCCGCGGCGCCGATGTCGAGCGTCGACTTTCGAAGGGCGTCGTATGCCGGGACAAGGGCATTGCCCACGCGGCGTTCGATGTCCTTTGCGCGGCCGAGGCGGCTCATGAGTTCGAAGACGAGGATCTGGCGCTTCTGCTCAAGAAGATCGTATCCGTCGCGCGCGAAGGCGAGCTGCCTCGTGAGGGAGAGGTAGTTCGACTTGGTCGGCGCGACGTTGAGCTTCCTGGGCATGGCAGTTCGAGTTAAGAGTTCGAGTATCCTAGTTCTGCGGTTGCACTGCCGCGGAGCCTCCGCGATAGTGCGCCTTGAGCATTTCGTCCGTGACGCGGTGGAGTTCGTCGGCGGGAAGCAGCGAGAGAATCTCCCAGCCAAGGTCGAGCGTCGTGTCGATGGAGCGGTTCTCGTACTCGCCCTGGTTGAGAAAGCGTTTTTCAAAGGCCTCGCCGAACTTGAGGTAGAGCTTGTCAAGCGCCCCGAGCTCTTCGGCGCCAACGACGTCCGCCAGTCCGCGCACGCGCTTGACGCGGGCGTAGCAGGCGAAGAGCTGACTCGCAAGCGGCGCGTGGTCTTCACGGGTGAAGCCCTTGCCGATGCCGTCCTTCATGAGACGGGAAAGGCTCGGGAGACCGGCGATCGGCGGATAGACGCCATTGTGGAAAAGGTCGCGATCCAAAACAATCTGCCCCTCGGTGATGTAGCCGGTGAGGTCGGGGACCGGATGGCTGATGTCGTCGGATGGCATGGTGAGGATGGGAATCTGCGTGATCGACCCCTGCGAGGATTCGATGCGCCCGGCGCGTTCGTAGATCGAGGCCAGATCGGAATAGAGGTAGCCGGGGTAGCCTTTGCGGCCGGGGATTTCTCCGCGCGCGGTGCCGACTTCGCGGAGCGACTCGCAGTAGTTCGTCATGTCCGTGAGGAGGACGAGGACGTGCTGTCCGCAGTCGAAGGCGAGGTGTTCGGCGAGCGTGAGGGCCATGCGCGGCGTGAGAAGCCGTTCGACGGAGGGCGCGTCTGCGAGCGAGAGGAACATGGCCACACGCGGAAGAACGCCGGAATCCTCGAAATTGCGGATGAAGAACTGTGCGACGTCATGTTTGACGCCCATCGCCCCGAAGACGATGGAGAAGTCCACGGACTCCTCGATAAGGCGCGACTGACGGACAATCTGCGCAGAGACGCGGTCGTGCGGCAGCCCCGAACCAGAAAAGATGGGGAGCTTCTGGCCGCGGACGAGGGAGTTCATGCCGTCGATGGCGGAGATGCCCGTCTGGATGAACTCGCGCGGATAGCGGCGAGCGGTGGGATTGATCGGGAGGCCGTTGATGTCCCGCCGATCCGAAGAGAGCGGCGCGGGCCCGCCGTCGATGGGGCGGCCGAGACCGTCGAAAACGCGGCCGAGCATCCGGCGCGAAACGGGAAGGCGGAAGTTCTCGCCAAGGAAGCGCGTCTTGAGGCCGGCGTTGCCGAGGCCCGTTGTGCCTTCGAGAATCTGAAGAACGACATGCGAATCCGAGACCTCCAGGACACGTCCAATGCGGGCGCGGCCGTCGGGACCGACGACCTCTGCCGTTTCGTCATAGCCGACGTCGCGCGTCTTGCCGACGACGACGAGCGGACCGTCGATCTTGGTGCTTCCAACATAAGTGAGGCTATAGTCCTTCATCGCCGGCTCCTTATTTCCTGTACTCGGCGATGAGGGCGTCGAGCTGCTGGTGAAGGGCGTTTTCCAACTCGGCGAGGCCCTTCATGCCGTCGTTGCCGAATGTCGCCTTGGCGCGCATGACGCGCGGCACGCACTCAAGCTGCTGCACCTTGAGAAGAGGGGCGCCCGCCTCGATTGCCTGACCGCCCTTGCGGTAGATGGCGAGAATCAGGCGGAGCAGCGACATCTGACGCTCGGGCGTGCAATACATGTCGACCGGATCGAAGGCGCTCTGCGTCAGAAACCCGTCCTTGATCATGTCCGCCACGAAGAGGATCAGCCGCTGCGAATCGGGAAGGACGTCGGGACCGACAAGCTTGACGATTTGCTGGAGGCGGTCCTCGCGCTGGAGAATCTGAATCGTCTCCGAACGGAGCGAGCCCCAGTCCGGCGCGCGGTGCGCCCACCAGTCCGTAACGTCCTCGCCGTATTCCGAGTAGGAGCGGAGCCAATTGATGGACGGGTAGTGGCGCGCATTGGCGAGTTCGGAGTCGAGCGCCCAGAAGCAGCGGATGAAGCGCTGCGTGTGCTGGGTGACGGGCTCGGAGAAATCGCCGCCGGGGGGGGAGACCGCACCGACAATCGAGATGGCTCCGCGGCCACCGCCGAGGGTCTCAAAGGAGCCGGCGCGTTCGTAGAACTGCGCAAGACGCGTCGGCAGCGTGGCGGGGAAGCCCTCCTCGGCCGGCATTTCCTCAAGGCGGGCGGCCAATTCACGGAGGGCCTCGGCCCAGCGGGAAGTCGAATCGGCGAAGACCGCGACGCTGCATCCCATGTCGCGGTAGTACTCGGCGAGGGTGATGCCTGTGTAGATGGAGACTTCGCGCGCGGCGACGGGCATGTTGGAAGTGTTCGCGATGAGAATCGTGCGCTCCATGAGCGGATGGCCGGATTTCGGATCGACGATTTCAGGGAACTCGCGCAGCACGTCCGTCATCTCATTGCCGCGCTCGCCGCAGCCGATGTAGACGATGATGTCGGCGTCGGACCACTTGGCGAGCTGGTGCTGCGTGCAGGTCTTCCCCGTGCCGAAACCACCCGGGATGGCCGCCGTGCCGCCTTTCCCGATTGGGAAGAGTGTGTCGATGATGCGCTGCCCCGTGACGAGCGGCTCGGAAATGCGAAGGCGCTCGCGCGCCGGACGCGGCACGCGAACGGGCCACTTCTGCATCAGCGCGACATTGCGGTCGCCTGCAGCCGTACGCACAACGGCGACGGTGTCGCGGAGCGTATAGTCGCCGGCCGGAGCCAGCGAGACGAGGACGCCCTCGACATCCGGCGGAACGAGGATTGAGTGGGTGAAGAGGTCTGTTTCAGGGACTGTGCCGACAACGCTGCCGCCCGTGACGCGGTCACCGGGCGAGAGGGGCGCGGGCGTAAAGGGCCACTTGCGGTCGAGGTCAATGGGGCTGAAGTCGCCGCCCCGCCCAATCCATGCGCCGAAGTGCGCCTGGATGGCCGGCAACGGACGCTGGATGCCGTCGTAGATGTTGCCGATGAGGCCAGGACCGAGGCAGACGGAAAGCGGCGCACCTGTCAGGACAACCGGGGAGCCGGGACGCAGGAGCGTGGTATCCTCGTAGACCTGGATGGTGGCTTTGCCGCCGTCGAGGCGTACGACTTCGCCGATGAGACCGTCCTCACCCACCTTGACGACCTCGAACATCTGCGCCGATTCCATCCCGCATGCCGTGACGATGGGACCGGAAACCTTGGTTACGACAGCTCCGGCGAATGGTGCCCCTACATGGGGTTCCTCCGGAACGGAGAATCGCATCTCATTGGAGAAACCAAGCTTTTCAGCGATTTCACAGCGCAGGGCGGGCCACATCCGCTCAAGGCGTACGACGAGACGGTTGTCGCAGAGCCTAGAGCCGTCCCTAGCCGTCACGCACGGGCCCATGGCCCCTTCTGGCAGCGGCTCGTCCGCGACATCGACCTCGTGACCGCAGTCCTCGGAGATGGAGCGCCGCCAGTCGGGATTCTGATCCAGCAGGGCACGATCAGACTGGGAAAGGGAGACGATGCAGTCTGCGTCGACAAGGCGAACGGCATCGGAAACAAGGGTGAAAAGGCGGCTGGGCGTCAGGTTCTCCGCCTCAAGGCGGGCCCGAACGGAATCACGGACGGAATCAAGCACGACTTCCGTGCGTGCCGCGCGGATGCGCGCGACCTCGACGGGAACTTTGGTGAGGATGAGGCCGGCGCGCCTGGCGGCCTCATCGTTGACTTCGCGTTGAACCTTCGCGCGCTCGTCCGCCAGGCTCTTTGCGGCGGCTGCGGCAAGCTCTTCGGCGTCATTGCGCGCCTTGCGCAGCAACCGTTCGGCCTGGCGCCTTGCATCGGCCAGTATTTCCCGCCTGAGGATGTCCTCAGGGTTTTTGCCGGATGTGGTCATCTCTCCTCCTCCTCGCCGACGCTGATGCCGACGGCCTCCTGCACAAATTCGCGGAGGGTCTTGCGTCCCTGCATCGGACCGTCGGGACCCGGAATCTCCGCGATAAGCGGCTGCCCGCATTCAATGCGGATCCGATCGATTTCGGACTGGGCCTCGGACGCAACGACGTCCGTGACAATCAGAAGCCCAAGGTCGGGCATGGCGGCGGCACGCTTCACAGCGTCGACCGCCTCCTGTGCGTCCGACACGGCCACACCCGCGACTCCGGCAAGCCGGAAGCCGCGCACCGTGTCCTCGTCCGCAATGCAGAACAGCTTCACAAAAAGAGGCTAGACGATTTTCTGGACGAGCATGATGGCGATGACGAAGCCGAGAACGCAGAGGCCTTCGGCAAGCGCCACGAAGAGGATGCTCTTGGACAGGATTTCCGGTCTCTCGGCCGCGGCGCCGAGGGCTGCTGCGCCGACCTTGCCGATTGCGGCGCCAGCGCCAAAGACGCTGAAGAACATCGTCGCTGCGGCGGCCAGTGCGATAGCGGCTGTCTCCAGAGGGGTGCGGGCCGCCGGAGCGGCGGCGACCTCTGCGACGGCCTCCTGCGCGAGTGCCGGAGCGGCTGCGATGGCGGCGGCGGCCAACGCGGTAATGCGGATCAATTTCATCGTTTGTCCTCTCTTCCTTTGCCTTAAGGCGATTCATTGATTATACCACCAAACCCATCTTGCTATGGTATAATTTTACCCAACAAACTTGAGGGACACCATGCAGTACATCATCGACTCCGCCAATCTCGCGGAAATTGAAAAGGCGTTTGAATATCTCCCCATGGCGGGCGTGACGACGAACCCGACCATCATCGCCAAGGAGAAGCGCGATTTCTTCCATATCCTGCGCGAAATCCGTGCCATCATCGGCGAAGAACCCTGCCTCCATGCTCAGGTCATCGGTCGCACGGCCGACGAAATGATCGCCGACGCCCTCCGCATCCGCGACGCCATTCCCGGCAACACCTTCGTCAAGGTACCTGTAACCCGCGAGGGCTACAAGGCGATGAAGGAACTCAAGAAGCGCGAGGTTCTTCTCACCGCGACGGCAATCTTCACGCCAATGGAGGCCCTGCTTGCCGCCGAATGCGGCGCGGACTACGCCGCGCCCTATGTCAACCGCATCGACAACATCGGCGGTGACGGCATCGAGGTCGTCCGGCAGATTTGCGAGCTCTACGAAATCCACCAGATGTCGACGTACTGCCTCGGAGCCTCCTTTAAGAACGCCCGCCAGGTGCAGGAAATCGCGCTCGCCGGCTGCCCGGCCGCAACGCTTCCGCCAGACATTCTCTGGAAAGTCGCGGGCCACCCGCTCACCGAAGAGGGCGTCGACGGCTTCATCCGCGACTGGGAGTCTGTCTACGGCAAAGGCGTGAAGGTCACGGACCTCCCCGAAACCAAGGGTCCCGAAACCAAGGGCAAAAAGAAGGCGTCTGCACGCAAATAGCGTGCAGACGCCTTGGATTTCGGAAACAATGCGTTTTGCCCTGCCAGCGGCAATTCTATCGGGACTATTGCTTGCCCCGGCGTTTCCGCCCCTCTCACAAGCGGACACCGCCTTCTTCGCCCTTGTACCGCTTCTCCTCACCCTCCGTGCCTCGGAGCCGAAGCGGGGCTTCCGCCTCGGTTTTGTCGCAGGACTGACCTTCTGGCTCCTCGACATCGCATGGCTCTGGCGGCTAAAGGACAACGGCGGTCCCCTTCCCCTCGTCATCCTCGGCCATGTCGCCCTTTCCGCCGTCTGCGCCCTCTACGTCGGTCTCTTCGGCTACGCCGTCTCAACCCTTTGGTCGGCCGCCCGCAAGCGCGGATCACCAATCCTCAACGGTCTTCTCGCGCTCCTCGCAGAGCCGCTCCTTTGGATCGGCACCGAATATCTGCGCGGCACTGTCCTCTCTGGTTTTCCGTGGAATCCGCTCGCCGCAAGCCAGTACCGCAATCCCGCCCTGCTTCACGCCGCGTCATGGGCAGGAGCCAGTCTCGTCTCCGGCCTCATCGTCTCCGTCAATGCCGGAATCGCATCCTTCGCGTTCCGCCTTTGGCGGGATTTGTTCAAGCACCGCTTGAACAAGGAAACGGGGAACAGGCAACAGGGAACGGAGAACCGCCGCATCATAATCCGCTCGGCGGAACTCGCCATCGCACTCCTCGCCACCGTCGGCTGCTGGATGCGAGGCGTCTCCGCCATACGTGACGACGCCCGCGTCGCGCGGACGATTCCCGCCATTCGCGCAGCGCTCGTCCACCCCGACATCCCCTGCATCTTCGAGAAGGACGACGATTCCGTCCGCGAAGCCAACGAGGCCCTTCTCCGCTACACCTCCTTCGCAGCCGGGGCCGCGCCGGCAATCTGCCTCTGGCCCGAAACATCACTCCCAGGCTACATTCCCTACGACCGGGGAGCGGCGGACCTCGTCACAGCGGCGGTCAAATCGCTCGACGGCTGCCCCCTTCTCGCAGGAGGCGTCGAACTCCGCTATGGCAAACCCGAAACTCCAGACGGCGAAACTCCCTACGACATCTACAACTCGGCCTTCCTCTTCGGCCCCGGCGGCATCCGCGCCATCTACCGCAAGCAGCATCTCGTCCCCTTTGGCGAGTTCATCCCCCTTGAATCGAAACTCCCCGCGCTGAAGAAACTCGCCCCGACCGGCTTCAGCTGCACGGCCGGCGTCGGCCCGTGCATCTTCCCCCTTGACCCCGTCGCGTCGGACGCCGCCCGCGCGGGGGCGCTCATCTGCTTCGAGGATGCCTTCCCCTACCTTGCGCGACGCGCGACCAATGCCGGCGCGGACCTGCTCGTGACGCTCGCGAACGACGCCTGGTTCGACGGCTCCTGCGAGTCGGAGCAGCACCTCGCCCAGGCCGTCCTGCGCTGCGCCGAAAACCACCGCCCGATGCTACGCAGCACGAACCGCGGCGTCTCGGCCTTCATCGACGCCAACGGACACATCCTCCGCCGCGTCGGAAGCGGACGCGGATCTGGTGAACCGGGATTCGCCGTCCATGGCATCCCCGTCGTCCGTGACGCCCCCTCTACTCCTTACGCGCGTTACGGTGACTGGCTCCTCTCCATCCCGTCAGCCGTCTTCCTTGCAGGTGTAGCTCTCGTATCGTGCTTCATGAAAGGAATGGCAAAGTGAAGGTTGCAGTGGGGCTATCGGGCGGCGTCGACTCCTCGGTTGCGGCGCTTTTGCTCAAGGAGGCGGGCCACGAGGTGACGGGCGTCACCATGCGTCTCTGGCGCGAGGGGCGCTACCGCGGCGGTGACGGGGATGCCTGCTTCGGCCCGCATGAGGCCGAGGACATCGCCCGCGCCGCCGAGGTCGCGCGCGCCATCGGCATCGGCTACCAGGTCTTCGACTGCGCCGATGAGTACGACCGCGAAATCATCCGCCACTTCCGCGAGGCCAGCCTCGCCGGCCTCACTCCCAACCCCTGCGTAAGGTGCAACGCGGCGATGAAGTTCGGCATGCTGCCGCGCGTGGCGCGGCAGGCGGGACTCTCCTTCGACCGCTTCGCCACGGGGCACTACGCGCGAATCGTCACAACGTCCGGGGGCCGTCTCGCCGTTTGCCGCGGGGCCGACCACCAAAAGGACCAGAGCTACTTTCTCTACCGTCTTTCACAGGATCAGCTGGCCGAAACCCTCTTCCCGCTTGGCGAACTGACAAAGACCGAAGTGAGGGGCATCGCCGCATCGCGCGGACTCTCCGTGGCAGGGAGGATGGACTCCCAGGACTTCTACTCGGGCGACCGTGACGAACTCATCGGCGAGGCGGCGCGCGAGGGTGAGATCGTCGACCTCGCGGGCAATGTTCTGGGGCGTCATGACGGCTTCTGGCACTTCACCGTCGGGCAGCGCAAGGGGCTCGGAGTCTACGGCCCCGAACCGCACTACGTGATACGGCTCGACGCCTGCCGCAACCGCGTCGTCGTCGGTCGGCGCACCGAAGCCTTCTCCACGTCCTTCTCCGTCGGCGACATGAACTGGATGGCCCTTGCGGAAGGGGCCGGCCCCGTCAACTGCCGGGTCAAAATCCGCAGCACCGGCGATCCCGTCGGTCCGGTGACGCTCGACGGAAACGTCTGCCGTGCGCCCGGCGAAGGGCTCTTCGGCGTCGCGCCGGGACAGTCTGCCGTCTTCTACGGCGACGGTGGCGAAATCTACTGCGGCGGCGTCATCGCGCCGTAGCGCGCTGCCGCTCGTTCGCGGGCAAACTCGCAACAGCTCTTCCACCTGGCCTCAGCGCAGGCGCCGAAGCGTGCCGCCAAGGCCGTGACGTCTGCCGAAGGGAGAGAGAGGGGCGGAGTGAAGCGTGGAAAGGAGGCAAGTCGCAGGGGCTTCTGCGTCGAACGGCGCGTCAATACGCGTCGCGTAGCAGCCTGCAGAATACTCGTCGCCCATGCGGGGCAGCGGGTCGGAGCCGTAGAGGATGCGGCCGCCAAGCGCCAAGGCCTTTTTGTAAAGGCGCGGCGTCGGCCAGAAGGTCGGACGCAGGGCGCTGTCGCCTACTGGAAGGGGCATCCCCTCCCCCGCGGCCACGTCGAGCGCACCGGCGACGATGGGCGCACGCTTGAAGAGCCATTTGCCAAGTCCCCAGGCGAGAATCGGCTGAAAGCCGGCAGCGCGGAGGCGTCCTATCGTCTCCTGCAGTGGAAGGCCGTCGGGGATTTCCGCCTCGCCGAAGAGGCCGAGAGCCTCGATGCGCTCCTTTGCGGCCACCTGCCTTGCCGGGAGAAGAAAGATGCGATGGGAGCTGTCCGTCGCCACAAACGAGCTTTCCGGCCCCTTTTCAAGTTTCCAGCCACGCAAATCCCGCGCCATGAACGGAGCAAGGACGGTTTCAAGTGAAGTCTGGAATCCGCGCAACATGACGGCCATCACCAAGGCGTCGGCCTCCCTGGCGAAGATGTCTGCGTGGGAGGCGAAGGCGGTGAGGAGGACGTCCAGCTCGAATTCAGAATAGAGATGGACGTGGGCGTCGAAGAAAATCACGGAGCGGCCTCCGGTGCGGCGGACGTGCCGGCGGCCTTTTGCGCTTCAACGCGCGCATGGTGTTCGGCGATGCGGGCTGCAATCGTCGGCGACAGCTCGTTGTTGTTGGCCTCGGCCGCGACTTTGATTGCATGGAAGATCGTGCGGCGTGAGGCCGCCCCGTGTGTGACGATGCAGTTGCCGTCCACGCCAAGGAGAATCGCGCCGCCGTACTGCTCGGGGTCCATGACCTTCTTGAGCCGCTTGAAGCTGCCGTACATGAAGAGTGCGCCGATTTTGCACGCGAGACTGGACTTTATGGCGTTCTTCAGCCAGTAGGCGATGCTCATCGCCGTGCTTTCGACGGTCTTGAGGATGATGTTGCCGACGAAACCATCGCAGACGGCCACGTCGATTTCACCGCGGAGGATGTCGTGTCCCTCCATGTTGCCGACGAAATTGACGCCGCTGTCGCGGACATGGGGGAATGCGGCGTGCGTGAACTCGTTGCCCTTGCACTC
>JAEEGL017146468.1_pt1 | contig 12001 bp, 8 predicted proteins | sample 9134231 | NCBI WGS metagenome assembly JAEEGL01 (sample SAMN16246548, study PRJNA631951) | gut metagenome | biome: gut microbiome; feature: rumen; material: fiber-attached | host: Bos | place: Iran: Karaj | collected 2018-10
ACGTCTATGCGCTCTCCTGCGCTTTCGGTTCGGGAGTAGGATTTCTTGTGGCGATGGCGATATTCGCCGGAGTCCGCAGGCGAATGGAATCCTGCGATATTCCCGAAGCGCTCAAGGGACTCCCGATCACTCTGGTCGCGGCTTCATTGGTAGCAATGTCGTTTCTGGGCTTTTCCGGAGTCGTTCACATGTGATTTTTCAGCAAAGGCAGGGTAATTAAATGACAAGTATATGGATACCGGTGCTTATAGTCGCCGGAATAGGAATACTCGCCGGTCTGGGACTTTCAGCGGCTTCGGTCATCATGGCAGTGCCGGTTGACGAAACGGCTGAGAAGCTCACCGCGGCACTTCCGGGGGCAAACTGCGGCGCGTGCGGCTTTTCCGGCTGCGCGGGTTACGCCGCGGCGCTCTCGAAGGGCGAGGCGAAGGTGGGATTGTGTCCCGTCGGCGGCAAGGCTGTGGCGGACGAATGCGCCGCAATTCTCGGCGTTGACGCGGGCGACATGACCCCAAAGGCAGCGATAGTGCGCTGTCTGGGAACATGCGACAACACCTCCGTGAAGATGGACTACACAGGCGTTGATTCCTGCGCCGCCGCCGTGCAGCTTTACGGCGGAATGAATTCCTGCCGCTTTGGCTGCATAGGTCTCGGCGACTGCGCGAGGGAATGCGAATATCACGCGATAGAGCTTTGCAACGAGCTGGCTATTGTTGACCGGAATCTCTGCGTTGGCTGCGGAAAGTGCGCGAAGGTATGTCCAAAACAGCTCATCGAGATAACCGACCGCAAGCCCGCGGCTGTCGTTATGTGTTCCAATCAGGACAAGGGCGCGGTCACACGCAAGGTCTGCAAGGTAGGCTGCATAGGCTGCATGAAGTGTCAGAGGAACTGTCCGTCAGGCGCGATAACAGTCGAAAATTTTGTCGCACACGTTGACCGCTCACTATGCACGAATTGCGGACTCTGCATTGAAAACTGTCCGACACACGCCATTCAGGAGATTTTTTAAGTGCTTCTCCCCTCTTTACCGCAAACTGAAACCGTCCGGTACGTTGATTATGGAAACGTGCCGGACGGTTTTTTTATTATTTTTGAATTAAGGGAGAAAACAATTGAAAAAAAAATAAAATTATTACATAATAAATGTAACGAACGGCATAAAAAATGCATTAACGGAGTGAAAGGGCAAAGGAGGTGAGCCTGATGCGCCGAAACGAAAGCGACGACGATATTCAGAGAAATTATCAGGAATACGCCCGCACGGTCTATAAATATCTGCTTTCGCTGACGCGGGACGAACAGACAGCCGAAGAACTGACACAGGAGACATTTTTTCAGGCAATAAAGTCCTGCGAGAAATACGACGGGAGTTGTTCAATGCCGACATGGCTCTGCGCCATTGCCAAGAACGCGCTGCACACCTATCGCCGCAAGCACCCGCCGCAGGAAAACATTGACGACATTCCGGAGGACACGTTTTCAATTCCATCAGCCGAGGACGGTGCGGAAGCCTCCGACGAAAGAGTACGGCTCTTCCGTCGGCTGCACGAACTTCCTGAGCCTTACAGGGAAGTGCTGTACCTGAGGATATACGGAGGACTCTCCTTCCGCGAGATCGGCGAAGTACACAGCAAGACCGAAAACTGGGCGCGTGTGACATTTTACCGTGGAAAGGAAAAATTAAAGGAGGAATTATTATTATGAATCAGAACAACATTCCATGCGATACTGTGAGGGATCTTTTCCCCTCTTATATCGACAGGCTGACAAGCGACACAACTAACCAACTGATTGAAGCGCACATAGCAACCTGCGCGAAATGCGCTGGCATTCTCAATTCAATGCGTTCGCCTGAAACCGGGTCTTCCGCGATTTCCGAAAAACAGTCAAAAGAAATCGACTTTCTCAAAAAGAACAAAAAGCGGAACATTAAAATTATTATAGGCAGCATTGCTGGAGCCATTGCTCTTGTCATTGCGATTCTTCTGCTGAAAACGTTTGTCATCGGGGAGGCAGATTACAGCGGAATGGTCGCCACCCGTGTGGAAGTGAGCGGAAGCGACGTCACTCTGACAGCCGTGCCGATTGACAGCATTCACGCCATTTCCGACCTGACATTTGAGGAAGAGGACGGCGTTGTTACCGTCCGAGCCAGAGCCGTTGTCATGAGCTTCCTGCACAGAGGCGATCTCCGCAGGGAATTCACCGCCAGCACAAAAATACACCGTATTCAGATCGGCGGACAGATAATTTGGGAAGACGGTGCGCCGGTATCCTTCTTTACGTCGCAGGTCTATAAGACGCGGCACGATTACATGGGTTCAATGACCGACAATCTCAGCACCGCTGAAGCACTCAGCATGAGCCGTTATCTCGGAAGCTTCACCAATGAACTGAAATCCACGAAGAAGCCGTATGTCTGGAGAATCATTCTCGACAAAGCCGTTCCAGAAAAAGAAAGGGCTGTCCGGGAGGCGGACATGGAGCGGTTTGCCTACGTTCTTCTCGGAGTTATCGGCAATCTCGACGAGGTGGAATATGCCTACACCGTAGACGGCGAGAACATCACCAAATCAATTACCGCGCAGAACGCGACGGAATTCTTGGGCAGGAATATCAAGGACTGCGGCAGAAGTCCACGTATTCTCGGCGATCTGCTCAACAAAACAGGACTTGACGCCTACGCTATGGGATTGGCGAAGGAGTACTATATCCACGAAAATCCTAATGTCACGTTGAATCTTGTCAATTTTACTGAGTACGAAATACAGTCAATCATATACTCCATTTATTCAGACGGCAGCCTGATCAGCGGCGGAGGTATTTGCAATGCCGACAACAGTCCCATCAGCAAAAACAGCGAAACTATCCTCATTTTCGAGCGCGGTGATTTCGGTAACGGAGAAAACGTGGTTATTGAGCTTGGTATTGAAATGCCAGACGGAAAAAATTATACTGTCAACAAAAAGATCCGCGTTCCAGCAAAAAGCGGCGCAAAAACCACATTGAAGCTCTGCGGTAATACGAAAGACGGCTTCAGGATAGAACAATAACTACCCGGTAACCCTATTCTGACAAATTATTATCAGAATAGGGTTATTTGCCTTTTGTGCCGTTGATAAGCGGGGTGAGCTTATTGTAAACGGCTATTGTGATCACTGCGCTTACCATTCCCTTATGGTTATTTTACAGCCACTTAGAAAAACAGAAAGAATTTAAAAAAAACACTGTTTTTTTTAAAAAAAAGCTTGACAAACGCAGATCAGTATGATATATTATTAAGGCACTCAGCGAGTGCGGAAAAATTAGATTTGCGAGTGTGCTGGAACTGGCAGACAGGCACGTTTGAGGGGCGTGTGTTGCACGACGTACGGGTTCAAGTCCCGTCACTCGCACCAATTTCTACTTACCCACAAATGCCCGATTTTAGGCATTTGTGGGTTCTCTCTTTTTATACGGGGCTTCATTTGCCCTCAAATGTTCATTATCTTGTTCATTACGGCGATGAACTGCAATGAACACGCCCTCTCAGCCCTTCTTCTTGCCGAGAAGCTCGTTGTAAATGTCTCCGACAACATCCACCGCTCTGGCATTGGCTGCCGCGACCTCATGCGCGTAAATATTCAGCGTCGTGCTAGTTTCGGAATGACCTAAGACCGCCGAAATGGTTTTGATGTCGATCTGATTGCTCGTGATGGCTGTCGTCGCATAAGCATGGCGGAAAGCGTGCAAGCCTTTGAACGCCAGCTCCCTTGCCTCACAGAAGCGTTCCAGCCATGTGTAAGGTGTGTTCGGGTGCATCGGTTCGCCGTTCCACTTGATGAACAGTCTGTCCGTGTCCTGCCATTGATCTCCGCAGTTGACCATCTGCTCATGCTCTTCAAACTGATAGAGCTGCAAGAGCCTGACGGTATCTGCGGAGATTTTCAGTATGCGGCGGCTGCTCTTGGTCTTGGGGGTGCCGGTGTATGTGCCGGTACGGTGGTTTCTGTAATTGGAAGTCCGGTTGATACTCAATGTCTGATTGTCAAAGTCAATGTCCTTCCATTCCAATCCGAGTGCCTCGCCCTTGCGCAGACCGTAGAAAATCAGCAGATGGAAGAAAACGTGGTAGTTCATCGGAGCGTTTTCATTCAAGTCTTTCAGCAGCTCGACGATTTCTTCCGTGGAGTAGATTTCCTTATCCTTCTTCTCGGTCTTGACGGTGATGACATTGCGGCAGGGATTGTCTGTTATCAATCCGCAGCGTATCGCGTAGGTCATTACGTCCGAGATGAACGTCAGGTAATGCTTCTGGGATTTCTGCGACAAGCCCTCGCCGTTGTGCTGATTGACGCCCTTCGCGCTCAGACTGACAATGAATTTCTGCAACTGGCTGTAAGTGATGTTGTCGATATACAGATTGCCGAGAATTTCGTAGGTGCGCTCCCTGCAACCCTTCATACGTTCCAGAGTGCTGATTTTGATTTCCTGCGTCTTCTCCATCAGATCCAGCCATTCGTCCGCCACCTCTTTGAATTTGGCGCGGCGGTTGATTTCGCGCTTCTCAAGCCTGAACGAGAGTGTCGGCGCGGACAGAATCCGTGAATATGTGTGGTACATGGAAACCAAAACGCCCCTGCGGGCTGTGGGTAGCGACAATCCCTATTATCTCGGTGAAAGCCGCGGCACGGGATACTATGAATTAGTCTTGGATTTAGCTCAAAGATTAGTCAATCACGGTGTCGATGTTGTGCTTGACAAATGGGATTTGAAAGGAGGACAGGATAAGTATGCATTTATGGAACGTTGTGTAAATGACTCCGAAATAACCAAGGTGCTAATATTCTGTGATAAAGCATACGCTCAGAAGGCAAATGATCGCACTGGAGGAGTAGGAGATGAAACTGTTATTATCTCCAGCGAGATATACGGAAAAACACAGCAAGAAAAATTTATCCCTATCATTGCTCAAAGGAACGAAAACGGTGAGCCGTATGTCCCAATTTATATCAAAACCAGAATATATATTGATCTTTCAGATGAAGATAAATTTGAGCAAGAATACGAGAAGCTCTTACGAAACATTTATGACAGGCCACAATATGTAAAACCTAAACTTGGGCAGAAACCGGAGTGGCTCGATGAACAACCCACAGATTATTTTCAGCTAAAAGACCTAATTCGACAAATTAAGGGAAGTACAACAGAAAGCAAACAAAAACACTGTATAAACCGATTTAAGGATGCTTACATTGAATGCTTGAAGGGATTCTTTGAGCAAGGAGCGACACCAAAACGTATATTTGAGATATTCCTTAGTACTAAACCAGCAAGGGATTATTTTTTGGATTTTGTGGAGGCAATTTCGGAAACAAGTCAAGACTATGCGGAATTGTTAGTTGATTTTTTTGAAAAAATGTATAATGATTTGACTTGCCCAAACACTTTTATCATATCGTCTCTCTCCGACGATGATATAGATGTTTTTAAAAACCTTATTTGGGAATTATTCATTGACGTTATTGCATTTATGCGATACTCCTCAGATTATAATTCAATTAATCTTTTGCTTACAAATACCTATTTTTTGAATGATAATGGCATTAATAAGCCTACAAATTACACTGCTTTTAGACATTACAGTACTGTTATAGAAGAAAGATACAAGCCACAAACAGAGAAGAACCGCAACTTTACTCTCATGGGAGATGTAATATGCAACCAGAGAGAAAAACTTCCAATCTACACTAAAGACTCTATTGCAACAACGGATTTATTTCTGTATCAAGTATATAGAGCGTATGATTTTGGCGATAAAGATTTTTCCTTTCCACCATATTGGTTTCCAACATGTTATGTATATGCTAAGAATATGCCTATTGAGTGGGGAAAAATGGTTTCTCGTAGATATTGCGATAAAATGACGCAAATGTTCGGAGTAAATGATATTGATGAATTAAAAAACGCTATTAGTAAATGTACCATAGAAACCGATATCCAATACGCCGGAAGCTTTAGTCCTGCTCTTCCGATTTTGAGCAGTATAAAAATCGAAGAAATAGGCACATTGAATTGATTCAAGTTATTATGCTTTTAATTTTAATAAATTATAACAGTTATTGAATAAAATTTTAGTTAAGACAACCGGTGACGCTTTATGAGGAATCAGGCGTCACCGGTTTTGATTGTGCTGAAAGTGAAATAATTATTTTGCTAAAAAGCTGAGCAAGTGTATCACAGAACATAGAAATTCAACTGCTCGCTGATGAATAACGATAAGCCTGGGCATCCGAACAACTCCTACAGATTAAGCTTTTTTATGCACTCAATCCATGCCTGAGCAATTGTACGATGTCCGTTTGCCGTAGGGTGGGTTCCATCAAGTGTTTCATAGGGCATGTTCAGTGCGCTTATATCTGCAAGAAGGCATTTTTGCTTTTTACAAGCTTTTCGTATTGCCTTGTTATAATCCTCAAATATAGCTCCAGCATATTCTTCCGGAAATATCCAATTTATTCTATCCCTGATAAACGTGCGCATTAAGGTTCCGCATACAATTACAGCGTCAGGATATTGGCGTTTCAAAGTACTCAGCATTATCTCATAAGCATCAGCAAAGACCGATCTGTCATTTCCGCCCATTGAGATTAATCCGTCTTTCCAAACCTTGACACCATATCCAAAGTCATTGAATCCAATATAAATCAAAATCATGTCAGGGCTGTATCTTTCTGTATGCAAATTCATAAGCCGTTCCTTTGATATAGCTGCCGGAAAGCATTCTCCTGTCACACGACTACCGGAATAGGAATTGTTGACACAGATATACGCTCGCAAATACTGATTTACTTTTGCCCACCAAGTATCATACACATCGTTCAATCCGTTGCGGGCACACATTTCTTCGTCATAATAAACAGCATATCCGGAGGGATTGATCCCTTTGTAAGTGCTGATAGAATCACCCACTATGGATACCATCATTTCTTATCACTCCGTTTTCTTCATAATTTATCAAGCTCCACTGTATCCCGCTCTGTTTTCAGATATTTGTAAAAATTTTCAGATGTAAAATATCGCCGGAAAATCCGGTAAAGCTGCTTTGATGGAGTTTTATCCAAAACAGCAAAGTCGATCTTCCGGAACAATTCGAATATCCTCTTCCCGTCATAGATAGACTCTATCATAGCTTTGTAAAACAGCCCCGCCACGACTTCCGGATCATTGCCAAACGCACCGCATCCCCATGCGCCAAGCACAAGATGATCGTACCCAAAATGAGCTGCACATTTAAAAATATTGGCAATTCGCTGAAATAAGATGTCCTGATACTGCTCGTTGCTCATACCATACAGATCATCTGTCACCATAGGAGCTGAACAAGTCAAAACCGCCACTGTATCCGTCATATTCTTTAACAATTCGTCGTTCTCATCACGAATAATCTCAACCTGTGGAGAGATTATCATGGCGTCAGAAGCCAGATAGGTACGAAGATTATGATGATAATTGTAGAATTTTTTCGAAGGATCACTTTCCAATGACAGCAGCAATGAACTTTTGTGACACAAATCCTGCTCCTGAGATTTTGCACCAGTCCACACGCCTCCGCCGGGTTTCAGAGGACTTGCAAAATTCAGAACCAAAACCGGTTTGTCAGAATGTGTGAATGTTTGCATATAATCCTTGTACTGCCGTCGAGCAGCCGATAATGAATCCATATTTAAGCATTCAATACTGCATCTGCCCTGATTGTATATCGTTCTACGAATTTTACTATTTCCCATTTGTTGAATCTCATCTGGCAAAATAACATATGCTTGCTGCATTTGCGCTTTTGTAAGCTGCAAAGTAACCTTCGCTTCGTCTGAATAGTAATAGCCGCGATTCATAATTGACAAAGTTTCTTTGAGCAAGGCGATATTTTTCTCTGACATAATACAGTCACTCCAATCATTTCATTTTTTAATAAAATGGAGCAATGCCCATGTTTTACGATGGAACATCGCTCCAAATTATCATGTTTTCACACAATAAGGTCAGATGGTCAAAAATCTCAAAACAACTATACCTTTCTCTTCTTGCCAAATACAACGAAAGCAATAATCGCTATGAGCAGAATAGAAAGACCTGCAATTGAGCCAATAAACAATGGCGTATTGTTGAACCAGCGAACAAAGATGTTGGTTGACACAAGGAATACATAACTCTTTTCGCTCTGATTTCCCGCTGAATCTACTGCTACCACACGAACATACTGCTTAGTATTGCTCTCAGGAACATTGAACGAAATTTCTCTGTGTTCTAGGTCAACAACATAATCATTGAGTCCGAGTGTCAGAGGTTTGTCATCATCATTCAGATAAATCTTATAGTCGCTGAATTCGCTCAGCGTTCTGTCCAGATTATCCCTGAATACAATGGTAACCTTTTTGTTCTCTGTGACATATTCCTCATATTGATTCTCGTTCAAATCATTTGTTGCAATATGGGGCGCTTTTTTATCAACTCGGAAGTTGATTTTCGCCTGCTTGCTCTCCTCTACACTCTTGGTAACATTTCCGTCTTCATCTACAGATTCTATCGCAATCGAATAGTTACCGTCGGAAGCGAACAGATCCTTGCTCAGAGTATAGGTGTATTCGTTCCAGCCATTGGATTCTCTTTTGGTTACTTCAAAATAGTTGCCGCCTGATGGCTGGGGTTCGTCCGGCTTTCTGAAAAGCTCTTCTGTCTTATCGCCAACCGTCACCATGATCTTCACTTTGTCAAGGTCAAGCGGACGCACACTTTCCTCATTGATGACAATATCAGACGTCAGTGCTTCATTGATATGGCGCGTATTGACACTTCCGAGCGATTCGATGTTGAATACAGAGCCCTGTCTGCAGACAAAGATATCTTTTATCTCCTTCGAAGAAGTATTGCCTGCCTGATCTGTAACATTTACCTTGAAGGTATATACATCATCGTTCTCAATATTGTCACAAGTAAATCCTCTATTGCCATAGGTTGCGGTTTTAGCCGGCGTTCTTTTTCCTGTCAACGTGACGGTCACTTTGCCGGCAAAGTTAGTTTCTTCAATGCTCACTTTCGGCTCGATCTTTTTGCTCTCGAAGTCTCTTCCGAACACATCACCTTCCTTAACATCCTTGATTGTTATCACGGGCGGCTTTGTATCAATCACAAACGTATCGGGCTTGTAATCCTTCGCCTTGTTGCCCGCAAGATCAGTGTAGTCAATATCGAAGGTGTATTCCTTGTTGTCGGCAAAAGTGATCCTTGCAGTGTGGGCATTGCCGTTGCCGGACCAGTTTACCGACTTGTGCGCACCGTTAATACGGATATCAATGCCGTTTGCGCCGCTGAAATTATGCTCGTTAATTGTAATGGTTGCTGTACGGGCTTTGTTGTAATACTTTCCGTTTTTGACATTCTTGTTGTCATAGGAAACGCTGACGACGGGCGTGGTTTTGTCAACTGTAAATTCGGTAGGAACGACGCCAGTATAATGAACCTTATTGCTTGCGGTAAAGTTTCCGGCAAGGTCAGTGCAATCCATAGAGAATGTATAATCACCGTCTGCGTTATAGACAATGGTGGTTCTGTATTCCGTATCATCACCGTTGCCTGTGCCCTTTTTGCTCATGACCCATTTTGCGTTCTTGGGAATGAAGCCGTGGGGATTTGCAATATTGAGCTTTGTGCCTTCGGGATCAAAGTTTCTTTCTCTGACAACGATTGTTGCGGTACGGTCGGACTTGAAATATTTGCCGTTGCTGACATTATTGTTGTCGTATGAAACAAACATTTCAGGAGCAGTTGTGTCGATCTTGACAGAAGTTACCTGTTCACTTTCATTTCCGGCATTGTCAATTGCATGAACGATCAACCTGACGTCATTGCTGTTATTCTTTTTGCTGTCAACGGTAACCTCAAAGCTTTTGACTCTTGATTCGTTTATTTTTTCCTGAGTATAGTCATCTCCGAATGCAAACAACGGCTTCTCAGGGGATTGGGTGGGCTTATTATTTCCGCTGCCGTAATCATAAACCTCGTACCAAACCTTTTTCAAACCGGAGAAGACCCTGTTTTTGACTGGATCATTGACTTTAATCTCAAATACCACATTTCCCTTATAAATTCCGTTAATTGGCTTCGGGGATTTAGGCTCGACACTGATCTCAGGAGCGACCGATTCAAGCTCAGGCATCTGGTCGTCAACAATAAGACCGTTGGTTGAAAGATAAGTAATGTTTCCGGCATAATCAGTGATCTTGAGGTAAACAACAAACTGCCTGTTGCCGTCTCTCACTGCTTCTACTGAGAACGGGGCAAACTGATTCCAGATAACCGATTCTTTCAGTTCTTTTTTACTGAGGAATTTCTGGTTTTCTCCGTTTTCTCTTTTGCCGTCCTCGAAATAAGCCACATAATACTCAACACTGTCTATCGGTGACGTTGCGTCTTTGTGAGCCTCAGTAAACGAAAGCTTTTCATTGGACCAGAAAGCAAACGTCATATCTTCTTCCTTGGCAGCATACTGCATCTTATGATTATTGGTATCTGCCGCGGTAATGCTTCCTTCGGGGGCGTCCATATCAACCGTGAAATGGAAAGGTGTAGCGGTTTCAACGAGACTGCCGTTCTTCTCATATGACGTCACAATTGCAGAATTGGCATTGCCTGCCTTGTCGGTATAGGATATGCTCAGATCATAATTGGCATTTCCGTTAAACGTCACCTTGGCGATATGCTTACAATCATCGGCGGTTTTGCCTGTCACATGATTCCAGATATTGCCGTCTTCCTCAACAAAATTGTAAGAATCAGCAACATTATCGCTTTCAATATTGAGCGCGGCAATGGCAAGTTTTACATCGTTTTCGTCAAAATGATTGCTGCGTTCCGTGACGACAATGGTCGCCGTTCTGCTGTCAGGATAGTAGCCTCTTTCTTCAATCACCTTATTGGGGTTATTGTTGTCGAATTTCAGCGAAATAGCGGGAGGCGTAATATCTATGTCAAGTTTAAGCAAGGTTTCCTCTGACACATTACCTGCGTTATCAACAGCGATTACATGTACTTCAGTATCGGAATGATTGAATATCTTCGAATCGACTGTCATATTAACGGTCTCATCGGACGAATTAAACCTTTCGGGTGAGTATGTGGTTACTTTTGATTTAATTTTTCCGTTGTTGGCGGTTATCCAGTATCTGATCTCTTTAATTCCGGAAAAAGCCTCTTTGCCGAATTTATCATTGACAATCACGCTGACGCTGACGTCGGCATTGTAGATTTTTCCCTCAACCACTTTTTTGTCATTGACTTTAAAACTGACTACCGGTTTGTCCTTATCGACAATTACGCCCTTATCCTGCGCGATATAGATGTAATTGCCAGCGTCGTCTGTAATTCTCAGATAAACCACAAACTGCTTATTGGGATCAACTGTAAATTTACCTTCGTAAGGAACAAACTTCAATGTTTTGTTCGCGACAAGGGCGTCCATCTCAGCTTTGAAGCTGTCTTCATTTTGCAGTGATACCGGCTTTTCGCTCAGACAGTATTCTATTTTTGCGGAAGAAGTCGCATCACTCGCCGTAGCAGACACCGTAACGGTTTCTTTGCTGTACAAGCCGAATGAAATAAATCTCATAATAGACTGCCAGATATTTCCGCCTGAAATTCTCAGTTCACCCGCAGGATCAGTCTGATCTACGGTAAACGCTTTGAACGCGGGCTTCTTTGCCGCAAGATCCGCTTTATTGGTGTAGGAAACAGCAAGAGAGTAATTAGCATCTTTGTCCAATACAATTGTCGCCGTTTGGTTATCCCAACTGATCAAATCAGATGACAGTTTAACAGGCTCGCCATTTGCGGTCAGTTGAATGCCGTTTTCGGCGTTTTCCTGACTGAATGTGAAATCAGCATCATTATAAGTAATAATGACAGTTTTGGGCTTATTATAATAATCGCGTTTTTCTGTTTCCTTTACAGCCTGTATTTCATC
>JAEEGL010088577.1_pt1 | contig 12000 bp, 10 predicted proteins | sample 9134231 | NCBI WGS metagenome assembly JAEEGL01 (sample SAMN16246548, study PRJNA631951) | gut metagenome | biome: gut microbiome; feature: rumen; material: fiber-attached | host: Bos | place: Iran: Karaj | collected 2018-10
AAAACAACCCGCTCTTTGTTTCCTTTGCCGACTACCCGCAGATGGTCTTCATAAATATCGGTTACGTTGAGTGAAACAAGCTCTGATACACGAAGACCACAGCTGAGCAAGATCATCAGCATGCAGTAGTCTCGAATCCCATAAGGTCCGTCACATACATTCAACAATGCTACACATTCGGACTCTTCCAGATATCGCGGCAAAGAAGCTTGCCGCTTAGGCATGTCAAGTTCTTGACAAACATTGAAATCCAATAAATGACGTTTCACAGTTAAATAGGAAAAGAATGACTTGACGGAAGAAGTACGCCTGCAGCGGCTGGCTGCAGAAAGAGCATTGGAAGAGTTCATCATTTCTGGAGAGAATGACTGGTAACGATAAAGCTCTTCAATTTTTGTTTTTTTAATAAAATCAATATCCACATCAGTAATGTCTATTTCAGAAAACGGAACTGAAGGATCAACGAGTTTACGTCTTCGCTTTAAAAAACGAAACAAGATTTTCAGATCAAGATAATATGCCGCGACAGTCTGATCTGAATGACCGCGAACAGTCGAGTGATATTCGAGAAACTCCATCAAAATGTCTGGAGCATCGGTGATTTGATCAAGGTTCATAAAACCGCCCTCCGAAGTTCGTTTAATTTATATTATGCGAACCAAGTATTGCTTTTTGATACTATATTCCCTTTTTTATGATTTGTCAACAAAAAAAGGAACCCGAAAAAAATTCGGATTCCTTTTTTGTTTTATGAGGTCACTGTTCTTTTGATAAGTTTGCTTTTTTCAGCAATGATGGTGTCGTTACGCGGATGGCATTTAGCAGGGTTGCCAGTGCTGCTACTGTATCAATGAAGACAACAAACCAAAGATTCGAATAGCCAATAATACTCAGGAAAATCAAAATAGCTTTGACAACGAAAACTATAATTGCGTTCTCGGCTATCAATTCTTTCGTCCTATGTGCAATCTGAATTCCCATGGGTATGTTCATGTATGACTCAGGAATCGCAATTGCATCCGCATACTTCCCTTTTCTGCTTACCCGGATATCAAGATCTGCAGCACTGTGACCCTCAATACCATTGGCATAGATGAATGCAGTTTTATTTTGTCCGGCCTGACTGATATCGCTGATCATGCGAAGTTTCTTATCCATGTCGCATTCGCCAAACACTTCTGTAAAGTGAAGTGCATCAGCTGTTGCCTGACTCTGTTCATTGCCATCTTCCGTTAGAAGAATATTACGGGTCACCCCAGCAGCAACCATCTCATCCACGAGATTCTCTGCTTCCTGGTTAATCTCAGAAGATACTGCTACACGGCCAACATATCTTCCTGCAACTGTCATGTAATAAGCTACTCCGTCAGAAAGTGCACGTTCTGGTACAGAAACACCAACAGAGTCAAAATAGCTCTTTGTTGCCAAAACCACCGGCGCATGACCGATCTCAAGAGAAACACCGCTTCCAGGAATATCGGAAAAGTTGTTGATCAAATCCAGACGATACTCCTGATTGTAGTAATCCGAGATCGCTTTCGCAAACGGTTGATCCGAATAATATGCAGCATGGGCAAGAAAGTTCAGAAAAGTCTTTTTGTCCAACACATCGGACTGCAGACCGATAACATGCGGTGCTTCCTCAGCGAAAACCCCTGCCTTATCAAATAGGGCTACATTCAACTCGGTAGTCTGCTCCATCACTTCCGAAGAATTAAAAATAACTCCGTTTCGCGCGCTGAAGCAAAGACCGCTTACTGCTACAACAGGAAAAGATACAATTACAGAAACCGGAGACGAAACCAGCAAAATCATCAGTGCTCTGTGAATAGAGACTCGAAAAGTGATGCCGGAAATGAAAGGTCCTGCCAGAGCATAGAGAACGGCAAAAACCAAAACAAAACGAAGGACAAACACCGCGCTGTCCTCTAGCGTCTTCTGAAGCTTCATCTCATCTGCGTGTTCCATGGAGAGGACCTCATCGATCCTCCCACGCACTTCTTCATCCTGATAATCAACAAGAGCGCGGGCCGAAGCGATAGCCTTCTTCTTGGTATAGTCAATCAGGATCCCCGAAAGCTGGAAGATAATCACCATGACGGCAGCTTCCAATGGATAACCCACAACAAATGCTAGGACTGCAGAAAACAGAACTACGATACCGGGTGAAAAATACTTCTTTACAGCAATCGAATCAACTGCAGACAGGAAAATATCGTAACCGGCAATAACGGCGGAAATTACCAACAGGAGTGTGCGTACTAGCACAGGCATTTTGAACAGCGCAGAAATGATCACCAGAACCAATGCTATTCCAATGCGGATCGGTAATGCGATCTCAAAGCTGCCCTGCTTACTTTCGGGTTTCTCCGCGCTGTGTTTTGCGCGTCTACTTTCAGGGCTCACTTGATGCCTCCTCCTTTCGGGTTACATGCCGTTATGCTTTACCGTCGCAGCCGAGAACGTCAACGATTTTGTGCTTGACCATTTCACGGATGGCATCTCTTGCCGGTCCGAGATACTGGCGAGGATCGAAATGATCGGGATGCTCATTGAAATACTTTCGAATGCAGGCAGTCATCGCAAGACGAAGGTCAGAATCGATATTGATCTTGCAGACAGCCTTCTGAGCGGCCAGTCTCAGCTGCTCCTCGGGAATGCCGATGGCTCCTGGCATATTGCCGCCGTTTTCATTGATCAGTTTAACAAACTCCTGAGGAACAGAGGAAGAACCATGGAGAACGATCGGAAATTCGGGGAGACGCTTCTCTACTTCTTCCAGAATGTCAAGTCTCAGTTTGGGATCCGTACCGGGCTTAAACTTATATGCACCATGAGATGTGCCGATGGCAATAGCAAGAGAGTCACAGCCGGTGCGTTCGACAAACTCCTGAACATCCTCAGGACGGGTGTAAGAGCTGTCCTCTGCTGAATCAATCACTTCATCTGCGATGGCGGCAAGAGTTCCCAGTTCAGCCTCAACAACATCACCAGGATCGTGGGCGTACTCGACAACCTGCTTGGTAAGAGCTATATTTTCCTCAAACGGCTTTGAGGAAGCATCGATCATAACGGAAGTAAAACCACCGTCAATGCAGGATTTGCAGAGTTCAAAGGAATCACCATGATCCAGGTGAAGTGCTATGGGAAGACCAGTGTTGATGACGGCGGCCTCAACGAGCTTCATCAGATAGGTGTGGTTTGCATACTTGCGAGCACCCTTAGAAACCTGAAGAATCAGAGGAGCGTTGAGTTCCTGTGCAGCCTCAGTGATTCCCTGGACGATCTCCATATTATTCACGTTAAAAGCACCGATCGCGTAGCCTCCGTGATAGGCTTTTTTGAACATTTCAGTGGTGGTTACCAGTGGCATTTTACTACTCTCCCTTAAAAAAATTCAAAATTTGTACAAAAAGCATATTTACAAATTTGTGATTATATTATATCCTCAAATCATCCCATAATCAATAAGGATATTTAAAAATTTAGAAAAAATTTGTGAGGGGTACAAACATGTCTGAAAAATTAGTTGGTTCCTGCATTTTCGGTCAGTCGGGCGGTCCGACCTCCGTCATCAACGCCAGCGCTTACGGTGTGATTAAAACCGCACTGGAAGCAAAAGAGATCACCAGGGTTTATGGCGCATCCCATGGCATCGTCGGTGTCCTGAATGACGAGCTCTTCGTGATGGACGAGGAAGATCCGAAAGAATTGGAGTATCTTCTCCACACTCCCTCCTCCGAACTCGGATCTTGCCGCTATAAAATAAAGGATCCTGAAGTCGACGATACCGATTACAAAAGAATTCTTGAAGTATTCAAAAAATACAATGTCCGCTATTTCTTTTATAACGGCGGGAATGATTCTATGGATACCTGCAATAAAATCAGCCGTTATATGAAATCTGTCGGTTACGAGTGCAATGTTATGGGTGTTCCCAAGACCATCGACAACGACCTCTTCGGAACGGACCACTGCCCTGGCTTTGCAAGTGCTGCAAAGTACATTGCAACCTCTTGCATGGAAATCAACAAGGACGCCCGCGTTTATGACAACAAGATGGTTGTCATTGTTGAAATTATGGGACGTCATGCTGGCTGGCTGGCCGCCAGTGCTGCTCTTGCAACAGCATACGGTTCTGGTCCGGACCTGATCTATCTCCCTGAATGCGATTTTGATATGGATCGATTCCTGGCTGATGTAGATGAACTCTACAATAAGAATGGCAAGGTTTTTGTCGCTGTTTCCGAGGGCATCCATTATGCAGACGGTAGCTTCGTCTCCGAAGCAAAGACCTCTGCAACTGACGGTTTCGGCCATGCTCAGCTTGGTGGTCTTGCTGCCATGCTGGCTGAGATTGTCAAGAACCGCACCGGCGCTAAGGTCCGTGGAATTGAGCTGAGTCTGCTTCAGCGCTGTGGTGCGCATCTTGCCTCTGCCACTGACGTGGAAGAAGCATTTACTGCCGGCAAGGTTGCTGTTGAAAAAGCCATCGAGGGTGAGACCGGTTATATGGTCGCTTTTGAACGTGAAATCGTTGATGGAAAATACCACTGCAACTATCGCCTGCTGCCACTGGAATCCGTTGCTAACTATGAGAAGAAAGTTCCCATGGAATGGATCAACGAAGAGCACAACGGTTTGAATAAAGAGTTTATCGATTATGTACTTCCTCTGATCCAGGGAGAAGCGAATGTTCCCAAGGAGGATTCTCTCCCCCGCTATGCGAAACTTAAGAAGGTCCTCGCTCACTGATTTATAGTAGCGGTCGTCTTTTTGTCAGCCGCTTTCTCATCATAAATCAGACAATAGAGAAAGAGCAGATGTGTGCTGTTCCGGCACACATCTGCTCTTTCTCTGATGAGAAAACTTTATGGGAGGAGGGCTTCAATAGCAGCTTTTGGCTGAACACCGACGCTGGAATTGACAACCTCACCGTTGACGAAAACCTTCAGCGTCGGGATGCTGGAAATGCCATATTTTGCGGCAATTTCAGGCTCTTCATCCACGTCCAGCTTGCAGACTTTAATGACGCCGGAGTTTTCTTCGGCAATCTTTGCAATAGTCGGAGCAAGCATCTTGCAGGGACCACACCAGGTCGCCCAGAAGTCAACCAAAACAGGAATCTCAGACTTCAGCACTTCTTTTTCGAAGTTGTCCTCATTCAATATTACTTCGTACATTTGTTTTCTCCTTTCGGTTTTTTGATTACATATTAATCTTTCAGCAGTTCTTCCGCTGCATACAGAATACCAATTTTACCGGATTCATAGGTGATACCACCCTGTACATACACATTATACGGTTCACGGATCGGTCCGTCTGCAGACAGTTCAATGGATGAGCCCTGTATGAACGCCCCTGCTGCCATAATAACCGGATCTTCATAGCCTGGCATCGCCCACGGTTCCGGTGTAACAAAAGAATCTACCGGAGCTCCTTTTTGGATTCCTCGGCAGAAACGCTTCATACGTTCCGCAGAACCAAGACAAACAGTCTGTATGATATCTGATCGGGCTTCATCTACTCCCGGGAAGCTTTCTATTCCCATCTGTTCCATCATAGCCGCACAAAACACCGCTGTTTTCAGTGCTTGTTCGACAACGTGGGGAGCCATGAACAATCCCTGATATAGAAGTCGATTGTTGCCAAGACTTGCACCGCATTCACCGCCGATTCCAGGAGTAGTAAGACGAAACGCAGCACGCTGTACCAGCTCTTCCCTTCCCGCTATATAGCCGCCTGCAGGGGCCAGTCCTCCACCTGGGTTTTTGATCAGAGAGCCTGCCATCAGATCGGCCCCAACATGTCCCGGTTCCAGTACATCCGTGAACTCACCATAGCAGTTATCTACCATGATATTGATCTCGGGACGAACACTTCGGACAGTTTTTACAATCTCACTGATCTCCTTCATTGACAGTGCTTTCCTGCTTGCATAGCCACGGGAGCGCTGAACCAAAACAGCTGTGACCTTCGGGTTTTGACACGCTTTCGCTATGGCAGAGTAGTCAGGTCCGCCGTCACATGCCAGTTCAATCTGATCATATTCAATTCCGTAAAAGCGTAGAGAGCCAAAGCCTTCTCCACGGATCCCGATCACTTCCTGAAGCGTATCATAAGGCAGTCCGGTCACGGAAAGAATTGTTTCGCCGGGTTTTGCCAGTGCAAACAAAGCGGCAGATAAAGCATGTGTCCCGTTTACAAATCCGATTCGGACAATTGCAGACTCTGTTCCCATAACCTGGGCATAGATTCGATCCAGTGTTTCACGCCCCAGATCATCATACCCGTATCCAGTGGTACCGGCAAAGCAAGCCTCCGCTACACGTTGTGCGCGGAAAGCCTCCAACACTCTCTCCGTGTTCTGCTGGGCTATCCGTTCCAAAAAACGAAATCGCGCTGTACAGCGTTCCTCCGCTTGTTCACTCAGATGTAAAATGGTTTCGTTCATTCTTTCAGCTCCAGCACATATTGCCGAAATGTATTTCCACGCTCTTCAAAATTCCGAAAACGGTCAAATGATGCACACGCAGGAGACAGAATTACAATATCACCTGAAGAAGCAATATCGGCAGCTAGTGTCACTGCTTCCTTTAAAGACCCAACCTGATAAACCGGCAGGTCTGAATGAGTTTTCTTCTTTGCCGCTGAAATAGAGGAAGCAATCTTTTCCGATGTATCACCGGTCAGAATAACGACTTTTGCTCTGTCGCAAAACTCTTCCCCCAAAGAATCAAAAGGAAGGTGCTTGTCGTAACCTCCTGCTATAACAATCGGTTTTACTTTGAGCGCATGCAGACCTGCGATGGTTCTTGTGGGACTGGATGCAATAGAGTCATTAATATATGTTACCCCATTTAGCTGACGAATCTCTTCCAGACGGTGCGGAACGCCGGGGAATGCCATTGCTACTTCCCTGCAAATCTCCGGTGTAACATAGTCTCTGACCGCCTCAAATGCTGCCAGCATATTCTGAACATTATGCTGACCAGGAATCCGTATTTCATCGGCAAGCATCACCGGTTTTGCTATACCGTTTTTTACCAGTGATATCACGCCATCTTTATAAACACAGCCATTCTGTAACGGGCTTCGATCAGAAAAGTAGGAGATTCTTCCCGGCGCCTGTGCTGCGTAATACGGAGTGTGAGGATCGTCCGCATTCAGAATCAGCCTGTCCTCAGGTTGCTGGTTTCGGAAAATCCAGGCTTTCGCATCGATATAGTCCTGGAAATCCTTGTGTTTGTCCAGGTGATTCGGTGACAGGTTTGTCATCACGGCAACATTCGGTCTGCACTGCATGGAATGGAGCTGGAATGAAGAGAGTTCAAGAACGACAAAGTCATCCTTCTCCATTTCCGGAAGCTTGCACAGCAATGGAGTGCCTATATTCCCGCCCAGGTGAACACGATGTCCGGCAGCCTTCAGCAGCTCTGAGATGAGAGTAGTTGTCGTAGTCTTGCCATCGCTTCCGGTTACGGCAAAAATCCTGCAGGGACATAGAGAAAAGAAGACTTCCATTTCCGAAGTAAGAGTACTTCCCTGCTCCACTGCTGCAACAAGATGTTCATCAAATGGCATGAGGCCAGGAGTACGGAAAATCAGGTCTTCTTTTAGATTTTCAAGATATGATTCACCCAAACGGAACTTTGCGCCGAGAGATTGGAGCTTTCTGCCGGTGTCTCCAAGCTGTTCCATGCTTCTGCGGTCACACGCGGTAACATCACAGCCATGGCTTAAGAGGAGTTCAATCAGCGGAAGATTTGACACCCCGATTCCCAATACGGCAATAGAGCGTTCACGAATAGAGTATATATATTCATAAAGTGTCATAAAAAAGCCTCTAAATAGAAAATGAGCTGACCTGTAAGCCGGGTTCTGTCGAGAACGACCATCTATCTAGATCTGACGTTGCCGCCAGATTCAAGCCACCTCCTGAGAACGGCCGGGCAAGCCATATGTCCTCCCACGGTGTTGCTCCGGATAGAGTTTACAGCATCAACATGTCTCCATGCGACGGGTGAGCTCTTACCTCACCTTTCCACCATCCCCTGCGATAAACGCAGGAAGTCTATTTCTGTTGCACTTGTCCGAGGGTTGCCCCTGGCGGGTGTTACCCGTTATCCTTGCCCTGTGGAGCCCGGACTTTCCTCATGCACCAGCTTTCGCTCAGTGCCCGCGGTCGTTCGGTCAGCTCATAATCTTTAATATTATTTCCCTTTGAGAATGCTTGACGAAAAGCGATAAAAGAAGCAATCGACATAGAATTGTGCTCATTATAGAGCAAAACAATAGGAAAGTCAAATCTTTCCCATGACAGCATCTACGAGCTGGATAACAGATCAGATTTTATTGATTTTCCCATTAAAACATACTATAATAATAAACAACTATACAGTTTGGAGGTTCCCGTTATGAATATCATTTGCTTTGATCTGGAAGGTGTGTTGGTCCCTGAAATTTGGATTGCGTTCTCTGAAGTAAGTAATATCCCGGAATTGCGCAGAACCACCAGGGATGAACCCAACTATACAAAACTGATGAACTGGCGCCTTGAGATTCTCCGTGAGCATGGACTCGGACTTAAGGAGATTCAGGAAACCATTGCGCAGATCGACCCTCTGCCGGGGGCAAAAGAGTTTCTGGATGAACTGAGGAGCTTTACTCAGGCTGTTATTATCAGCGACACGTTTTCTCAGTTTGCAGGGCCCCTGATGAAAAAGCTCGGCTGGCCAACTCTGTTTTACACTGAGCTGACCGTCGGGGCTGATGGCATGATCGACGGTTTCCGGCTGCGTATCAAAGATACCAAGCTCTCTACTGTACGGGCATTTCAGTCTATCGGATACGAAACTATAGCCGTTGGTGACAGTTTTAATGATCTGGACATGTTGAAGGCCAGCAAAAAGGGTATTTTATTCCGCAGTACAGAAGAAATCATAAAAGCGAATCCGGAACTTCCATGCTGTGAGACTTATGATGATCTGATGAAGCTGATCACGACTCCCTGACAATAATAGTTGCATTAAATTAGAGAAGCGAGTATTTCCTGACTGGAGACAGCCGGAAATACTCGTTTTTTATACTGCTGCAAGAATATGCATATTCCGCAGTGTCGCATCTTTAATTTGGTCGTTTACGATATAGGCTTGTCGTTCAAGTTCATTCAATGACTGATTCGTCAACCCCTGATTCAATAAAGCAGAGACGATCTCTTTTGATATTGCTTCAATTTGTACTTCTTTGCATTCTGCCATTTTGCTTTCATTTCCTGTCGCTATCAAGCTATACAGCGGATTACATAGATGACTGAGCTGAGACAGTTCCCTCAGTGTACGAAAACACCACTTATAGTAAGGCTGATATCTTCGGTTCAGAAGAAAAACAACTGATAGCGCACTTTTTACAAACTCCACGGCAGACATCTGAGCAGCCTCCTCTTCTCCGTGCAGCAGGCAGCGCCGATAATTGTATTGTCCGGCTTGTGCCATCAGAAGAAGATTCCCCGCCAGTCGTTTGAGCCGGATATCCTCCGGAAAGTACATAAGTGAGTTTCGGATTCTGCTCACTTCTCCCCAGTGATCAAAAAAAATGCGTCCATTTGTTGCTTCTGCCAAGGCTTCTTCCGGTATGCTCAGCCACTGTTCCATTGTCAGTTTTCCGTCTTCAGCTCCGACCGCTTTCAGAAAAAAATCACTGATACGAAAAACTCCGTGTCGAGCACCCCCAACAGGTAGTATTTTTGTTCTGGGAATTCCTCGATACTCCGTCGGAAGTTTAGAGTAAGCGCGCTCCAGAAGAAACTCTTTCCTTCGATCAACGATCTCTTCCCCGGGCAGGAAGATACAGAAGCAGGGTTCGTAATCATGATCCTGAGAAACGATATCATCGTATCCAAAGCATTCAGAACCACTTCCAAACAGTCCGGTTGCCAGGTATGGCATCAATTCAGGAAACTGTTCTTCCAGCATCGGTTTTCCATATTCTTCAAAAAAGGCATGTGACAGATCAAGTCCTTGCATAAATTTCTTCTGCCTCCTTTTGAAGTTCATCCGCAGCCGCAAAATATCCGTAATAGGAGAATCCGGGAGCACACTTTTCACATACAAAAGCATAGTAACCGTCTTTGGTTATTGCTCTGTCATGCAGCAGATCGTATGACCGGTCAAGAAGCGCAAAGATCTTCTGCTCGCCTTCCATTAGCCCGTCTCGTGCAGCAATTGCATCTGCCATATTCAGACAGGTGATTGCCTGCTCCAGGGCACCTCCCGGTACTTTTTCCATCTCATGCAAAGCCATGTCATAAAAAGAAAAAGCATCGTCAAACCGTTCCAGTTCTTTATATGTTAATCCCATATTGTTGTAAAGACCGCCGAGCAAATGAGCGGGTACTTCCGGGTGTGAATCATAGACCTCCTTTGCCTTTTCGAACAAGGTAAGAGAGCGTTCATATACTCCGAATGCATTCAGCGCTGTTGCGGCATTGATATACGTGGTTCCCGCTGTTACAGTATCTTCCAGGCCTTGCTCACCAAGCAAAGAAATTGCCAGATCGCAATAATATAAGGCCTTATCACGTTGGTCTGTTTTTCTGTAGAAGCCAATACATTCGTTGCAGACCATCAGCTTTCCACGCAAATCATTCTCGATTTCCGCATCTTGCAGCCAATACAAAAGATGCTTTTCAGCACCGGAATAATCTTTGTGCTTCATGTATTCTTCAAGCTTGTCTACGACTCTTTGTTGAGGAATCGACATATTGAATACCTCCTGCTAAACAATCTATCAGATAAAAATACCAGTTTATCTGTTTGTCCTGATCTTCAAAGCATTTCAATTACAATTGCTGCTCCGTCTTCGTCGTTCGCAATCGTAATAAAATCCGCAATGGCCTTGATTTCATCCGATGCGTTGCCCATGGCAACCGAAGTTCCTGCGCATTTCAGCAGACTGATATCATTTCCATTGTCCCCTATTGCCATAATCTGCTCATTTCGTACTTGAAGATGCTCCGCCAATTCTAAAACTGCAATTCCTTTATCTGCCGCCGGATGGCCGATTTCAAGATCTTGTGCCGCCGTCAAAACCGTATGGACATTCCATTTTTCTGTGATCTCATGACAAAGGAAATCGCGCGCTCTCATGTCATGTGCTATAAGCCAGATATTTTCCACGCCATATACAGCATTCTTTATCATATAATCCATATGATTCGTAATTCTTCGACTTTTACGAATATAGGTCTCAACAGGCTTATTCTGAATCAATTTAAGATGTCGTTCATATGGTTCCAACTCAATATAGCCGACTCCATCTATAAAAACAGCATAAATCAGATCGAGTTTTCTTGGAATCTCAACAATGTTGAGAGCGGTATCGGCATCGAGATTAGCCCGTCTCAGAGCGGTATTTGTTCGGAGATCTGTTGTGACAGCGCCGTTGGATGAAATCGCATAATCGAGCCCGGGAATCTCAAGCAGATCTTCGGGTATCCCATATAAAGGTCTTCCAGTGACAAGCACGATTTTGATTTCCCTTGCTATGGCTTCTTCCATCGCTTTTCTGGTTCTGATCGTCAGCTTTTTATCTGTTGTCAGAATCGTGCCGTCAATATCCAAGGCAAGAAGCTTTATAGAACTCATTTTACTCCCCTGTTCACGAAGTCAAACCTAGTCTCTTGAATCAGTTGTTCTTATTTCTCTCATTTTGAATCAGTTAAGCATGTTCCTCGGAATTCCAACTCATTGCGTGTCTGTAATTACATTATAATCTATCACATTTTGCCGGGTTTTCCAACATGCATTGATTATTATTCATAAAAGCAAAAAAAGAACCACACCTTACAGTGTGGTTCTTGTGGTGGACGATACAAGACTCGAACTTGTGACCTCCCGCACGTCAAGCGGATGCGCTACCAGCTGCGCCAATCGTCCTGGTGGAGATAAGCGGGATCGAACCGCTGACCTCTTGAATGCCATTCAAGCGCTCTCCCAGCTG
>JAEEGL010701873.1_pt1 | contig 12000 bp, 8 predicted proteins | sample 9134231 | NCBI WGS metagenome assembly JAEEGL01 (sample SAMN16246548, study PRJNA631951) | gut metagenome | biome: gut microbiome; feature: rumen; material: fiber-attached | host: Bos | place: Iran: Karaj | collected 2018-10
CTATATAATAAAAAAATCATTTTTATTTACATTTATATCAAGAAAATTCTTAAATTAATTCACCAAATAAATTATTTACGTTTCCAAGAAATTTATATAAATTTTGGATAAAAAAAGATAAAAAAAAAGTTAAATTTAAAGATTTTCAATATAATTTTAAAGAATCTTTAGTTGAATATATTGAAGTAAAATCATACAAAAATTATAATAAAATAAATTCATTTATGAAAGAAAATCAAAAAGTCGATACAAGTTGTTCTTGTATGATTTTTTAATTTTTTTATAAATTTTTTGTTAATAAAATTTTTTTAATATGAAAGGTTTTTATTGATATAAATGTAAATAAAAATGATTTTTTTATTATATAGTTAAATTATTATTTAATAATAAAATAAGAACATTTTTTATATTTAATATTTATATTAAATATAATAAAATATTATTAATATAAAAACTTTTATAATATTATTATAAAAATCATAAAATTTAATTTTTATATATATTTTTATTTTAATTATATTTAACATTTTATATTTAATTATTATTTTATTAAAATAAATTTGAAAAGATCAACAATAAATAAATTAATTAATATAATAAAAACTAATCAATTAAAAAATTAATTATTATTATAAAAAATAAGGCCTTTATTTATAAAATATTAATAAAAATTCTTTATAAATATCTATTAAAAAATGTGGCAAAATTTAAGTGATTCAAATAATAATCAATATCCACAATTTAATGTTAATAATAATGATTCAACTGCAAATAATGCAAGTAGTTTTTACACAGAAGAAAATATTTTAAATAATAATCAAAATTCACAATTAAATGTTAATAATACTGATTCAATTTCAAATAATGCAAGTAATCTGGACCAAGAAGAAAATATTTCAAATAATAATAATAACAATAATAATAATAATACATCAAATATTAATAATGAATCAAATAATTCAATAACATTTAATAATACTTATGAATATTCTAATATTTTAAATAATCCTATTATTAATAATGATGATAATAATAATAATAATACAAATACATTAATTTTTGATAATATTAATACAAAATATTTAAATAATTCATTAAGTAATTTATCGAATAAAGAAAATAGTGAGAAATTTTTAAATTATTCAGAATTAACAAATTTTTTAAAAATTTTTAATAAATCAAATGATGAAAAATTATTTGAAAAACAAGAAAATAATATTTATAGATGTAAAAAATGTTCTTTAATTCCAATGGTAGAAAATTTTTATCAAGGAGATAAATTATTTATTAATTATCGGTGTGAAAATAAACATTATGATTATGAAGAATTTAATGAATTTTATAAAAGAAATAAAATAGGATTTAAAAATAATGAAATAAATGATTTTAAATGTCAAATACATAATAAAAATTTTGAATTTTTTTGTAAATCTTGTCTTTTAAATCTTTGTCAAAATTGCCTTGAAAATCATAAATTACATAAATATATAAATTTAAATTATTTTAATGATAATGAAATAGATTTATATAAAAATTATATATCAAAAGCTGAAGAAAATTTAAAAGATTTTTTAACAAAAAGTAAAAAAATTTTAGATGAATTAGATATTTATTTTTTAAATATTCATGATATTTATAATCATTTTTCAAAAATAAATTATAATCAAATATTTTATACAAAAGATTTAATAAAAATATATGAAAATTTTAAAAATGAAAATAAAATAAATTATCAAATATTATTTAACATAAAAAATTCAATAGTATTTAACCAATTAGATACAAATTTAGATGAAAATTTTAATCTATTTACAAAAGTCCAAAAAATTTTTTCAATAATAAATTGCGAAAACAATTATTTATTAAAAAAATCAAAAATTGATATAAATTTTGACTCAGAAATAACAGAAAATGAAATAAATTATTTAAGAAAATTAAATCCTTTGAAAGATAACATAAGAGTTAAATATACTAAAATAGATGGATTTAGCAATGCATATAATGGAGAAATTAAAAGTAGTTCAAAAGAAATTAAGCATGGAAGAGGTTTATTTATAATAAAATATTCAGGAAAATATTTAGGATATTTTGAAGAAAATAAAAGAAGCATATATGGTCTTTTGTTATCTTATAATTTTTCATATAGAGGCCAATTTAAAGAAGATTTAAGGGAAGGATTTGGAATAGAAAAATTTAACAATGGTGAGATTTATAAAGGTTATTATTCAAAAAATTTATTTAATGGTTTTGGAATGTTAAATAGTATTAATGGAGATATTTTTATAGGTGAATATAAAAAAAGAATTAAAGAGGGTTTTGGAATAAATTATTTCATGAATGGAGATAAATATATAGGTGAATATAAAGAAGGAGTTCAAAGTGGATTTGGTATAAAATTTAATGGAAATGGAGGAAAATTTATAGGAAATTTTAAAAATAATTATTATATTTTTGGAAGTGAAGAAAGTAAAATAAAAGAGAAATATATAGGAGAATTTAAAGGTTTTGATAGAGAAGGTTTAGGTATATATTATCATTTAAATGGATTTAAATTTTATCAAGGTGAATTTAAATCTAATAAATTTAATGGATATGGAATACTTTTTCATCCAAATGGGAATATTTTAGCTCATTGTACTTTTAAAAATAATTTACAAGAAGGATTTGGATTTTTTTTTTATGAAAATAATAAAAAATTTTATTTTGGAAATTTAAAAGATGATGAAAGAGATGGTTTTGGTGTTCATTATAAAAGAAATGATGAAATTGAAATTGGAATGTGGAAAAAAGAAGTTTTAGAAGGTTTAGAAATTATTAAAAAAAATAATGGAGAAGTTTGGTATGGTACTGTTTATGATGAAGAATTTATAGGATTTGTTATTATTAAATATCCAGATGGTTCAAGGTATGAAGGAGAAACTAAAAATAATTTAAAACATGGATTTGGAATAATGTATGATTTATCTGGGAATAGTAAATTTGGAGTTTGGAATAATGATGAATTAATTGAATAATAAATTTGTTATTTATTTTTGATAAATATTTTAAAAAATCAAAAATTAAAAATTTTAATATTTAAATATTTATATTGAAAAAAATCTATCATTAATATTATAATGAATAATAATTTTAAATATGAAAAATAAAAATAAATATATATTCAAAAAATTATATAATTATTATAAAAAAAAGCATAAAATTAAAAATAATAATTTTATATCTATTAATTATTCAATATCTTTTTAGATTAATATTTATTTTTTAATAAAATTAATATTTTTATTTAAAAAAAATAAATTAAAAAACAAAAAAAATATTTTATATTTATAAATATGAAAATAAATTATAAAATAATTAAAACAAACATAAAAGATTTTTAGATAATAAAATTATGAAATTATTTTACATTTATTGGATTAAAATATTTTTTAATATCATAAATTATTAATATCTTTTTTATTTAAATTTTAATTAATATTTCAATATAAAACAAAATGATTTTAAAAACTACAATAAATAATTAATTAATATAAAATAATAATTTAAATATTTTAATTTAATATAATTTATTATATATTATTACATTATTTATATAATTTATATATTTTCTTCTTCTTCAATAACTTCTTTTTGTTTATCACTTGTATCTTCTTCAACAGCAGCAAAAACTTTATATTCAGGAGGAATTTTTTTATAATTTACAGGAAATTCAGTAAAATAAATTCTCCTTATTCTACAATTAGCATTAATTTGTACTCTTTTTGTTTCTTTATAATTAGTTCCAAAAGCTTTTCTTGTAAAATCATCTAAACAAATATGAACTTGATTCCAACCATCTTCCAATTTCATAGGAAGTGAACAAAAATTACCTTTTACTCTTGTTAATGTTTGAAAATTTGAAGCTTTGAATGTTCTTTCAATTTTTTTATCATCTATTATTGTAACAGAAAATTCAAAATATTTTTGTAAATGTTTAATTAATAAAACAATTGTTGGCATTTTAATTCCTAAAGATTTTTTTGGATCTTGGGGTGTGAATATATAATTAACATCTACATTTGCTCCGATTATTTCAATTGAAGGACTTTGAATGTCTGGATCTAATAATCTTTTAATATGACCATTTTTAACTGAAAAATCCCAATTTTGTAAAGGTTTTGTACCAATTGCATATAAAATAGATAAAAATCCATTATCTTTTGGATTATTTTTGCTACTCATTTTATTAAAGTTATAATTTATTAAATATATTAATAAAATATATTAATATTTTTATATTCAATATTATTAATTAAATTAAAAACTTATAATATGGAAGAATTTATAAAATTAGAATGGTAAAATATAATAATAATTATAAAAATTTTTTAAATATAATAGTTGTGATGAAAAAAATTTATTTATTCCAAGACCAGTAGTAGAAATTTCACCATATATAAAAAGAGAAATAAAAAAAATAAAAGAAGCAGGTAAAAATATAATAATTTTAAATAATTATATATAGAAGAATATATTGATGATGGAAAACCAGTTGCAATAAAATTTGATGATATAACAGGAAAAACAATGGATATTGTTATGGATTATTTAAATCATAAATATTATTATGAAAATATGAAAGATATAAATTTAGTTATAAATGAAAATTATAAATTAGAACCTGAATCCGCTTTAGATGTTTTAATTGCTTCAATAAAATTAGAAATATAAAATAAAATAATAATAATAATAATATTAATATTAAATATAATGTAAAAAATTGTTCATAAAATTATTAAATATTAAAATATATTTAAATATTTATTTTTAATAAAAAATATTAATAATAATATTTAGAAAATATTTTATTATAATAATTATATAAATATATAATATTTCATATACAAAATATTATTTAAAACATTTTAAAAATTTTTAGTTACATTCTTCAGGTAAATGTTCAGAAATCCATTCTAAAGCTTTAGAATAACCTATTTTTTTCATAACACTTACCATAAAAATTTCCATTGGTCTGGTTTCTTTAGCTATAATTTCATCATAACCAAGAGCAGCTTTTAATTCATCTACATTAACAGCTCCATTCATATCTATTTTATTTCCTAATATTGCAATAGGAATATTAACTAATTCTGGTGTATCCAAAATATTTTCTAATTCTTTTTTAGCTTCAGGAAATCTATTTACATCTACAGAATCTACTAAAAATAAAATAGCATGAACTGCAGGAAAATAATCTTTCCAAATTTTTCTTGCAGTTTCATGTCCACCTAAATCATAGGTGTTTAATTTTAAATTTCCCATTTTTAATTCTTCAGATGTTGGATGAATTGTTGGTCTAGTTTGTGTTACTCTATCGTTTTTTAAAACATGTAATAAAGCTGTTTTACCTGCATTATCTAATCCAAGAAAAACTATATTTGCTTTTTTATTGTAAAGTCCTAAATAACCAAGAACCGAATTCATCATTCCTTTCATGTAGTTCCAAACAAACATTTTTATTTTTAAATATTAATAAATATAATTTATAAATTTTAAATAATTTTTAATAATTTTATTTATTGTTTTTAATACGTGTTTAAATTTAATTAAATATTTATTAATATTTTTTAATTAAATTTTTGAAATAGTTAAAAATCAAAAATTAAAGAAATTGAAATTATTTATAAAAAAACAAATAAAAAATTTTATTTTAAAAATATAATTTAATATTAATTATTTAAATTTAATTTATTAAAAATAAATTTGATTTAAATAATGACAAATTTATCAAATAATTCTAATATAAATAAGAATAATAAATCATTAAAAACAATAATATCAAATATATCAAATTTATTTTTTCAAAAATATTATATCAATGAATTTGAATATGGAAGAAAAGTTATAAATGATATAATATTTAATGAACCTTCACATATAGTTGCATTATTTAAAGACTTTTTAATTATAGATGATTATTCTGAATTTTTAAAGCGATTTTATAAAAAATATGAAAGTTTAGAAAGATTACCTCAATTTTGTTTATATTATGAAACTTATAGTAGAATTTATCCTAATTATACACCATTAAAAGAATCTATTTATATTTATAAAAATATTCATAAAAAACAAAAAATGATTGATTTACAAATTCAGTTGGATTATAAAATTCAAAAACAAAATTTAAAAAAAAAATTAAATAATTATATTCAAAATTCACTTGATGAATCTAATAAAAAAAAGTTAGATAATCAAGTTTTTAGTACAGATATTTATAATTCAATTGTTAATAATAGTGATAATAAAGAAGATCTATATTATTTATTTGGAATTGATAAATTTAATAATAATAATAATAATAGTATTGAAGAAATAAAAAAAATTATAAAAAATATTAGAAAAAATGATTTAAACGATTGTTTAAAAGATTGTTCTAAAAGTATTATTTCTGATAGTAGTTTATTAATTATTAATCAAAATAAAAATAATAATATTGATCATAGAAACAATCGAAGAGAAGATAATAATAATAATAATAATAAAAATAATAATAAAAATTATCAAAAATCAAATAAAATATTCAGCGATTTAACTAAACAATTATTTTCAATAAAATGTGATAAATTTAGTCAAACAACAAATTTAAGTAAAAATAATTCACAAATTAAAATATCAACAAATCAAAGTTTAATAAATAATTCAATTAATAATTTAAATAATAAAAAAAAAAATAAAATATTAAATAACGCATTATTATATGATTTAAAATTAATAAATAAAGTAAAAAATAATCATAATAAAGAAAAAACAAATTATAATTACAATAAAAAAAATAATAGTATTATTAATCAATTTGGAAAACATCATAATTCAATAAGTTCAAACAAGAAAAAAATTTTTTATATTAAAAATCAAATGTTTGAACCAAGTTTAAAAAATTTATTTATTAAAAAAATTTATCCTTACACACAAAGAAACGAAAATAGAATAAATAATAATAGTAATATTAAAAAAACTAATAAAAGTAATAGTAATAAAAAAAGCAAAGAAAAAAAAAAGATTAGAAATAAAACAAACAGTCCAATTAAAATTAGTCCTTTTTCAAAAAAAAATAATTATAATAATTGTAATAATTTAAAATGTGAAAGAGTAAAAAAATATTCAAATATAATTAAAAAAAAAAAAAATCAATTATTATTAAATAAAAAAAAAATAAAATTAAAAAATTCTTCACAAAAAATTATTAATAATTTTTATAATAGAAATAGAAATATTTTATTACATAATAAAATTTATAGTTATACAAATAATAATTCTATTATTAAAACATCAATAAATAATTCAATTAAAAATAGTCAAAATAATTCTCAAAAGAAAATTAAAAAATCTAATAATTTTATTTCTTCAAATTTATCAAAAAAAAATTTATTTAATAATTTTAATGAAATAAATGATTTAAAAACAGAAAGATGTAAAAATAAATTTGATTTTAATTTATTTTCTAATAATAATAATTATAAAACAATAAATTTAAATAAAACAAATAGTAATAAAAAAATTCATTTTGAAAATAAAAAAAATTTTAATGGTTGGATTGTAACAAAAATTATTAATGATTCAAGAAATCATTCAAATTCTAATGAAAAAACAATGAAAAAAATAAATTTAAAAAAAATCTATTCAAATAAAGATATTTTATTAAATAATAAAAATTATAAATATAAAAATAATATTAATAATAATAAAATTCATAATATTCAAAAAATTAAAACGAATAATAAAAATAATATTTATAATTTAAGTATAAATAATGGAATATTATTTCATAAAAAAAATAATGATAATAATAATAATATTATTAAAAATAATAATATTACTTATTTATTTAATAATTTTTCACATAATAAATATAAATTTTCTAAAAATAATAATAATTAATAATTATAAATAATTTTTTATATATTTTTTTTAATATAATAAATTATTAAAAAAATTAATAATAATTTCAATATTCTTAAAAAATTAAAATAAAATATGCTTCAAGAAAAATATTCAGATTTAATTGATAAAAATTCTAATGATTTTCATCCTTCAGAATCACCTGAATATTTAAATGAAAATAATAATTATTATTTATTTGATTCTAAACTTTTAACAAGACATTTAAAATCAAAACCTTCAAAAGAAATGTATTTATATTTTCCAAATGAAGAAGAAATATGTGAAATAAATCCAAAAAATGAAAAAGATGTTTTAAGAAGAATGTTTACTAATGTTAAATTTACAAAATATGAAAATAAAAAAATTATTGAATTATATGAATATTTAAGAAATGAAAATAAAAAAGAAAAAAAAAATAAATTTTTATTTCCTAAATATTGGAATGATGGAGAAACAGTAAGATTTTTACAAGCAAATAATTTTGATATAAAAGATACAAAAAAAGCTATTCAAAGTAATTTTGAATTTTTAAATAATTTATACCCTTTTAATATTAATTTAAAAACTAAAGAAATATTAAATTCAGGATTAATTTATATGTATGGAAGAGATAAACATTATAGACCTATTTTAATTATAGAAGCAAATAAAAATTCTGAATTAATAGATAAAAAAAAATTAACTTTAGATGATATTTCAAAAGCGATTATTTATTTTTTAAATTATATTATTAATAATGTTTTAATAAAAAGTCAAATTGAAAATTGGACAATTATTTGCGATTTGGAAAATGTTGGTGTGTCTGAATTCAATAAATTTAAAAAAATATTAGAAGTTCTAAATAAATTTCGAGGAAGAGTTTATAAAAATTATATAATTAATATGGGTAAATTTTTAAGTTTTGCAGCAAAAGGATTAATGAGTTTATTTGGAAATAGTTCAAAAAAAATAAAAATTTTAGGAAAATCAGATATTAAAAAAGAAATAACATTAATTATAAACCCAAATCAATTACAAAAAAAATATGGAGGATTAGGAGAAAATATTATATATGGTAATAATAATTTATTCCCTCCTATTATTCCATCCGATGAATATTTTTTACCTTCAGATAAAATAAATATAATAACTGAAGAAGAATATAAAAAAATGTGTTTAGAAGGAATTCCTTTTAAACCATTTGAAATAAGTGAAGAATTTATGAAAAAATGGGAAAATGAAAGAAAATTAAAAGAAGAAGAAGAACTTTTAAAATTAAAAGAAGAAGAAGAAAGAAGACAAAAAGAATTAGAAAAAGAAAAAGAAATAGTTAGAATTAAAACAATGAGAGATATTGAATTTAATGAAAATGAAATAAATGAAATTTTAATTCATTTTCAAAATAAACCCACAAATAAAATAAAAAAATATTTTGTTCCTAAATTTCAAAACATAAAAAAAGTGGGAGAAATATTAAATTTTAATTATATAAACAATAATTCACCTTTTTAAATATTATTTAATAATATAAAATATATATTAATTAAAAATAAAAATAACTGAAAATAAAATCATATAAAATATTTATTTTTAAAATAAAATATTATTAATATTCATAAAAATTTTTTATAAATGTGTAGAATCATAAAAACTTCTAGTAACTGAATTAACATTATGATTTTCACCTAAATTATCATAAAATTCTCCCCAGCCATAAACAGATGAACTAACAATAGGATATTCATATTTATCTTTAATTTGAGTTTTTTTATTTTTATGAGGACAAGGAGTCATTTTGCTTGTGCAATACATACAATAATCATTTTCTTCATTATCATTCATTATTGCTCCTGAATATTTTTTTAAAGTATTTATTTTATCTTCTTCAATATCTTTTTTATTTATTTCTGGATATTTTGTATTACACCAATATGTGTTTTTTTCTTTTAATTTTTGGGCATAATCTTGAAATTTTTTTTCGGAAACTTTTCTAAAAGAGACATCTATTTTTTTTTGAATTTGTCTCCAAGCTTCTAAATCTTGAGCAGGTGAATTTTTATATTTTTTTATTTCTTCTTCTTCTGACATATTTTTAATTTATATATTAAATTTAATTTAATATATTTTAATTATAAATATTATATATTAAATATATATATAATATTTTATTATAATTATTATTTTTTATTTCAAAAAAAATAAAATAAAAACTAATCAATCAAAATGAGATCGTGGCTAGTAAAATTATTTTTAATTTAAAATAATAATAATTTAGAAATGTTGTTTTCCATCAAATAGAAATGAATTACCAGTGAAAGATAAATCAGTAGAAATAAAAGAAGAAAAAGCTCAACCAGAAAGTAGTTTAAGTAAAATTTAATTAAATAAATTTCAAATTTTAATTAATATTATAGCAAAAGACCAAGGAGATTTAATTCATAACGGAAGTGAAGATCAAAAATTAGATGAAAAAAAAACTCAATTAAAATCTAAAAATCCAAATAATAAATTAAATAATGTCGAAGAAGAAAAAAATAATGAAATAAATAATAATGAAGAAATAGAAGAAAAAAAAGAAGAAGATCCAGTTATTAATTATATAAATTCAGCAAGAGAAATAACACAAGAAGAAATAGATAATGCTGGAATATTAAATTTACGAGAAGAAAGTGGAAACATATTTAATAGCACAGTAATTAAAATAAATGCAGCTGGAATGATAGGAGGAAGAAATACAAAAGATGGTGTTGCAATATTTGGAAAAAATGACCCAACTAAAACAGAAAATTTCAAACCAGATTTTGAATTAAATTACGAAGAAAAATTAAATTATCCTTATATTTTTGCAATATATTTTAATAGAGAAAATAAAACATTTAATATAAGAGCATATAGTGGTAAAGGAAGTGATAATAGAATATTATTTATTAAATTAACAGGTAATATAAATTTACCTTTGAAACAAAAAGAAATTATAAGTGCTGGAAATGTTATTTTTCAAATTACACCTATTGAAGATAATAAATTAGAAATTGTTAATGTTTCAAGAAAAGAATTAAATCCTGAACCAAAACAAATTTTTGACCCAAGCACTATTAAAGAAGTTACTATTGGAAGAGAAAAAAATTGTAATTTTGCTTTTCCAAAAGATAAAAGTTTTAGTAGAAGACAAACCACTTTTGAATATGATGAAGATAATAAAGAATGGGTTATTATAGATGGTACTAAAAATAAACCAAGCACAAATGGAACATGGATTTTTGGAACACATAGTTTTGAAATAAAAGATGAAATGACTGTTGAAATATTGACTTCAAAAGTTAAATTTAATTTTGAGAAAAAAATTAATTAAAATATTTTTTTTATGATATTATCAATGATTTTTTCGATTTATAAAATTATATAATATATGATATTAATATTATTATGTAGATATATTTTTATTTATTTTATAAATAAATAAATATAAATGTTTATTTGCAAATTATTAATATTATTAAATTTTAAATTTTATATATAAAAATTATTTATTATTATTATTATGTTAATTAACAATTTACAATTTCAATATTTAAATTCATTTCTTTGTTATTATTGTTTAAATTATAAATTTTATAAAATTTTTTTATTTTTAAGTTAGATATTATTATATTAATTTGTTGTTGTTCATTATTTTTATTTATAAAAAATATTATTTTTAAATAACTTTTTACATATATTTTAACGACTATTTTTTTATTTTTATAACAACTTTTTTAATTAAAATTTTAAACACATAATAATATTTTATTTTCTTCATTAAATATAACATATAATATTTACTGAAATAAAAAATTAAAATTATTTTGTTTTTGAATAAATATTAAAAAAATTTTTTATCAAAAAATTTATATATGTTTTTTATTATATTGTTTATAAATAATTAATTAATAATTTGTTTATCTTCTTTTTATTTATAATTTATTATTTTAATTTTTAATTAATATTATTTAGCTATTTATTAAAAAATAATAATAAATATAATTAAAATAATTAAAATTTTTTTATAAATAAATATTAATTTTATAATAAAAAAATTTCAAAGTAATCTATACAAAAAAA
>JAEEGL010913279.1_pt1 | contig 12000 bp, 7 predicted proteins | sample 9134231 | NCBI WGS metagenome assembly JAEEGL01 (sample SAMN16246548, study PRJNA631951) | gut metagenome | biome: gut microbiome; feature: rumen; material: fiber-attached | host: Bos | place: Iran: Karaj | collected 2018-10
AAGGTCCACTACCTCTCCACGCACCCCACGCTGACCACCGACCGGAAGAAGATGTTCATCGCCGCGCACCTGGATGACCGCTACGAGCAGGGATGCATCAACCTCGAGACCGGCGCGTGGGAGAGCTGGGGCACCACGCCGTTCTACGCCAACCACGACCAGCTCAACCCCGTGCGCGACGACATCGCCCTCGTCGCCTGGGAGAAATGCTGGACCACGCCGGACGCGAAGGCCTACCAGGAGAAGACCGGATGGTATCCGCGCATGTGGCTCGCGTATCCCGACGGACGGCGCGAGATGCAGTCGAGCCGCATCCCCGACCACAACTACGCCACGCACGAGCACTGGAACGAGGACGGGAAGGGCTTCTACTGGTGCGCCTCCAGCGTCCACCACCAGGACCTCGCGACCGGCGAGCAGAAGACGGTCTGCCCCTGGAAGGCTGCGCACGCCACGATGTCGGCGGACAACCGGCTGGTGACGTTCGACTGGGCGGTGGGCAAGTGGTACCGCGGCTGCCAGTGGCAGGTCGGATTCTGGAACCGCGACGCGAAGCGCGGCGTCTACATCCACGGGTTCCGCCCGAGGCTGTGCGACAACGACGGTGGCTGGCACGACCACCCCGATCCTCACCCGGCGTTCGTGTGCAACGACAAGTACATCCTCTGCACGATGAACGGCGAGGACTCGCGCATGAACCTTTCGCTCACGCCTGTCGCGCCGCTCGTCGCGCGCACTTCCGTCGACCCTGACTCGTACTTCGCGGACCTCCCGGACGAGGCGCGTCCCGAGGTCGTGGCGAAGCGGCTTGCGGAGCACTTCCTGGAGTGCCCCGCAGACGACTACAAGCCGAAGGGATACAAGTACCGCAACTACGGCGGGAAACTCGTGGAGTATCCGCTCATTTCGCTGTGGGTCAACGCCCTTGCGAACGCGCGACTTGCCGGCGACGCCGAACTGGAGAAGCGCCTCATCGAACACTTCGAGCCGTTCCTCGGCGAGAAGAAGGTAAAGCAGTCCCCAGCCAACCACGTCGACTACAGCGTCTTCGGCGCGCTGCCGCTAGAGATCGCCATGCTCAACGGCGACGAACGCTGCCGCAAGCTGGGGCTTAAGTACGCCAACAAGCAGTGGTCGCCGCCGGACGAGAGCTCGATCGGCGCCAAGCACGCTCTGCCCGCGGAGCGGCAGCAGGAGCTCTGGAAGGCGGGCTACACGCCGCAGACGCGGCTCTGGATCGACGACATGTACATGATCACGCTGCTCCAGCTCCAGGCCTACCGCCTGACGAAGGACAAGAAGTTCCTCAATCGGGCGCTCCACGAGATGTGCCTCTACCTCGACGAGCTGCAGGTCAAGGACGGACCGGCGGCGGGGCTCTTCTACCATGCTCCCGACGTGCCGTTCGTGTGGGGACGCGGGGCAGGATGGATGGCGGCCGGAATGGCGCTCCTGCTTACGGAAGTGTCGCCGCAGGCGGAAGAGTGGCACGTCGTGATGGAGGGATACCGCAAGATGATGGCGGCGCTCTTGAAGCACCAGCGCGAGAACGGGCTGTGGGGGCAGCTTGTCAACGACCCGGAGAGCTGGGACGAGACTTCCGGAAGCGCAATGTACGCCTACGCGTTCGTGACGGGCGTGCGCAATGGCTGGCTGGAGCCCGACAAGTACGGGCCGGCGGCCCGCAAGGCGTGGCTTGCGCTCGTCGGCCAGCTCGACGAATTCGCTAACCTCAAGGACGTCTGCATCGGAACCGGCAAGAAGAACGACCGCGCATGGTACATGGGCCGTCCGCGCGAGGTCGGCGATCCCCACGGCCAGGCCGCCATGTCCTGGATCTGCGGCGCGCTGATGTCGCCGCGTCAGCAATGACTGTTGGTTAGCTGGCTGGGGGCGGACAGGATGACTGTGGCCAACGACGAATAAGCGAGATGTCGATGAGATTCGGAAAAATGGTTGTGATGGATGTCGGTGCGGCGAATGCCGTAGTCGGCGTGTCTGGACGCGGCGTTGTCTTGCGCGAGCCTGCGGCGATCATGCTGCAGGCGCAGACGATGCGCATTCTTGCGATTGGCGGCGAGGCGTGGAAAGCGCTTGAGCGAGTGCCTGGCAACATCGTGGCTGTGCGCCCTCTGTCCCAGGGTTTCAGCGGATGCGACCCCGATGTTCTGGAGGCGGCACTTGGCTTCTTTTTAAAGGAGGCGTGCGCAGGATGGAATTTTGTCCGTCCGCGCGCGGTTCTCTCCGTTCCCTCCTGCGCAGCCGCATATAGCCGACGCGTCCTTGCCGATGCCGCAGTCCAGGGCGGATGCAGCCTTGCGGCGAACGGCGTCGCGCTGGTCGACGAAACGCTTGCGCACGCCGTCGGCATGGGGCTCTGGCGTCGCAAGGGATATTCCGCCGCGCTTGTCGTCGGCGCGCGGTGCTGCCAGGCGGCGGTCTTTTCGGACGGGGAGCTTGCGCTTTCCCGCTGCGTCCATGCTCAGACTCCTCTTCTCGGCGCAGGAGGAGACGCCTTGGACGCAGCGGTCGCCGGGTTTTTCGAACGCGAGTGTGGACTTGTCGTCGGCACGGAGTACGCCGAGCGCATCAAGCGGGCCGTCGGCGTGTCCGAGGCTTCGGCCGGCGATGTCGAGCCTCCGCCCGGCTGCAGGCTTTCCGCCGCGCAGGTCGCCGAGGGGGCGCGAGCCGCGATGTCCGCGCCGATCGAGAGGCTTGCCGCGATGTTCGGCGAACTGCTGGAGGACGCGTCGCGCAAGTTCGGCGAAGCGGCGCTTTCCGAGATCGCGAGCGGCGGCGTGATGCTCTCAGGCGGCGGAGCGCAGCTGAAGGGACTGGACGCGATGCTAGGCGAGAAGTTCAAGATGCAGTTTGCGCTTGCCGAAAGGCCGGTCGACGGCGCGGCGGAGGGAATGCTCGAGATGCTTCAGGCGGGACGCATTCCGGCGCTGCCCATGGAGGAGGGCTTGAAATGAATCTCTTTGGAACAACGGACGTCGCGATCGACATCGGCCCCGAGACTTCGCACGTCCTCGTGAAAGGGCGCGGCATCGTGTTCAGCGGACGCACTGAGGAGTTGCGCGCGTCGTCCGGCGCGGGCACGTTGCCGGAGTTGATCTCCGAGTGCCTTGGCCGGGCGGGGATCCGCCGCGGGGTGTTTCGCCCGAAAATCCGCGTGGTGATGGCGATAGACCACTGCAATGCCGATGTGGAAAAGCGAAGGTTTGAGGAAGCTGCGACCTTGGCTGGCTCCAATGGGACCTGGCTTTTTGAAATTCCGATGGCCGCCGCGATCGGCGCAGGAGTGCCGGTGTCCGAACCTCGCGGGAGCATGATCGTCGAGATGAGGGGCGGTGGATGCCAGATTGCCGTGATCTCCCTTGCGGGAATCGCCGCCGCCCGCGATGTGAGCGGGTGCGCTACGGCAAGCTCGGCGAAAGGGGAGGAGCCGAAGGTCGAGCGAGTCGACCAGGTCCCGAAGGAGATGGTTGCCGACGCGATGAAAGACGTGCTTGCCGAATGCGCGGCCAAGGGGCTTCGGAACATCGTTTCGGACGTCCTGGACTGCGGTGCGGTGATGACGGGCGGAGATGGCGTTGACGAGGGCCTTGCCAAATGGCTTGCCGAAAACGTCGGCTTCCCCGTGCGTGTGGCGCACAACCCCGTAACCGCGGTGATCGAAGGCGCAGGCGTAGTCCTCAACGAGCTGGATGTCCTTCGCCCGTCTCCATGACCATGGAAGCTCCGTTCGTGCAGGCGCCAATGCAATTCCCTTGTCCCGGGGAAGGGCGGATGCGGTGATGGTCGGACTGGCGGGAATCGGACCCGCGACACCCTCATTAAAAGTGAGATGCTCTACCAACTGAGCTACAGTCCGGAGCGGATAAGCGGCTATGCCGCAAAAAACGCGCGTATTAAACCATAATTCCGCGCCGAAATCAATTGCAAATTCCGCATGCAAAACGCATGGTTCACGCGGGGCGGTTTTTATGGTAAAATATTCTCCCAATGAGAAACATCGTCATACTCGGAAGTGGTCCAGCCGGACTCACTGCCGGCATATACGCAGCGCGGGCTGGGCTCGCGCCGCTGCTCGTGGAGGGCATGAAGAGCGGCGGACAGCTTACCCAGACGTCTGACGTGGAGAACTTTCCCGGCTTTGCGGAGCCGGTGGCGGGTCCCGCGCTCATGGACGCCATGCGCAGGCAGGCGGAGCGCTGCGGGGTGGAGTTCATGATGGACGAGGTCCAGTCCGTCGACTTTTCGGGCGACGCCAAGAAGCTCGAGACGATGATGAACGGTACGCTTGAGGCGAAGGTCGTGGTCATATGCACCGGCGCTGACGCCAGGTGGACCGGACTCCCCGGCGAGGCGAAGTACCGCAGCCGCGGGATATCGGCGTGCGCCACCTGCGACGGCGCCTTCTTCCGCGGCGCGGACGTGGCGGTGATAGGCGGCGGGGATACGGCCGCGGGCGACGCGATCTACCTCGCGCGCCTGTGCAGGTCCGTGACGATCGTCCACAGGAGGGACGCCCTCAGGGCGTCGAAGGTCATGGCGGAGCGGGTGCTTGCAGCAGAGAACATCAAGGTAGCGTGGAACAGTGTCGTAGACGAGTTCCTTGGCGACGGCAAGCGGCTTTCGGGGCTGAGGCTCAAGTCGACGGTGGACGGTTCCACTCGCGAAATCGCGGTGTCCGGCGCGTTCGTGGCGATAGGACACTCGCCCAACACGTCGCTGTTCAATGGCATACCAGGCCTCCTAGACGAAGCGGGGTACATAGTCGCCGACAGGGGAAGGACCCCGGTGAGGGGTGTGTTCGCGGCAGGCGACTGCGCGGACCCCTATTACAAGCAGGCCGTGGTTGCGGCCGGATCGGGCGCAGTGGCTGCGCTCGAAGCGGAGAGGTTCCTAGCATGAAGACAGGCAAGGGCATAAAGTACAGAAAAGAGTTCTTTGACCGCGAGTACACGGCAAGGGAGGCCTACGGGCGGCTATGGAGCTATGCGCGCAGGTACAGGTTCAGGATATTCGTCGGGATACTGTGCGGCATGCTCACGGCCGGCACGCTCATACCGCTGTTCCAGGTGATCCAGCCGGCGCTCGACAAGGTGGAGTCCTCGGAGGTGCAGGAGGCGGTCGCCGCGGCGGAAGGGGTGTCCGAGGCGCCCAGGCACGCCAAGGCCGTCGACAAGTCCCAGAAGAAGGCGAAGGGGCTGCTGAAGCAGTACGACAAGGTGAAGTCGTTCGCCGCGAAGTTCGGGGTCAAGCTGCAGGACGCGGACGACGAGCTCGGCGCGCCGCTGATGTTCGCGATCCTCGTGATCGTGCCGCTGGTGGCGCTCCTGAGGTGCGGGCTCACGTTCCTCAACCACTACTGCCTCACATGGGCAGGAATGAACACCGTGAAGGACCTGCGGTGCGACATCCTCCACCATGTCCAGCGGCAGTCGATGCAGTTCCACGGCCGCATAGACGTGGGGCAGCTGATGTCGCGCTCGACGAGCGACCCGCACCAGGTCCAGATAATCATCCAGCATGTCCTGCAGGAGCTCGCCCAGGCGCCGTTCGAGATCGTCGTGTCGGTGGGCTTCATAGTCTACACGGCGATAGAGAACCGCATGCTGCCGACGCTCGGGCTCATCATAGTCGGCTTCCCGATGTTCATGCTGCCGGTGGTGTTCCTCTCGAAGAGGATCCGCAAGTGGTCCAAGCGCGCGCTCGAACGGTTCTCGGTGGTCGGCTCGCGCATACACGAGATCCTCACGTGCGTGAGGGTGGTGAAGGCGTACCATACGGAGGAGTTCGAGAACAAGAAGTACGACGACGCCAACCGCAACATGCTCAAGGCGACGCTGAGGTTCGTGCGCTGGGGGCTTCTCGTCGGGCCGGCCGTGGAGACGGTCGGCATAATCCTCCTCTGCGGGTTCGTGGTGTGGTGCTTCGTGGAGCACGTGAAGCTCTCGGCCATCGTGCCAATGCTTGCGCCGCTGCTCGTCATCTACAAGCCGATCAAGCAGCTCTCCAAGCTCCAGGTTCAGATAGAGCAGGGGCGCGCCGCGCTCGGGCGCATCTTCTCCATACTGGACGTCGAGATGGAGCTTCCGGAGCGCGCGGACGCCGTGGAGAAGAAGTCCTTTGACGACAAGATCGTGTTCGAAGACGTGTCGTTCCGCTACGACACGGCCGACCGAGATGCCGTGCACAACGCGTCCTTCGAGATCCCGCGCGGAAAGGTCGTTGCGGTCGTCGGGGGGACCGGCAGCGGCAAGTCCACGATGAGCGGCCTGCTCGCACGCTTCTACGACCCGTACAAGGGGCGCGTCACGCTGGACGGCATCGACATACGCGACCTCAGGATCGCCGACCTGCGCTCCCTCATCGGGTCCGTGATGCAGGAGACGCTGCTGTTCAACGACACCATCGAGGAGAACATCAAGTACGGATCCCCGCACGCCACGCACGAGCAGGTGGTGGCGGCCGCGAAGCTCGCGAACGCCCACGACTTCATCATGAGCCAGCCCGAGGGCTACTCGCGCATCGCCGGCGAAAAGGGCTTTTCGCTCTCCGGCGGCGAGCGCCAGCGCGTGGCCATTGCACGCGCCGTGCTGCGCAACCCGCCCATCCTTGTGCTGGACGAGGCCACGAGCGCGCTCGACACGGTGACCGAGCGCCTTGTGCAGGATGCCATAGACAACCTGATGGAGAACCGCACGACGTTCGTGATAGCCCACCGTCTGTCGACGATACGCAACGCCGACATGATCCTGGTGATGAACGACGGCGAGATAGTGGAGCGCGGGACGCACGACGAGCTGTACGCGCTCAACGGGGCCTACCGGAGGCTCTGCGACATGCAGAAGACAAGCTGATGGACCGCACGAATCCATACGAGGTGGCCCAGGCCATAGGCAAGCTGCGCGCCTGGCGGACAGCCGCAGCCCACAACTGGGCGCTCCTCCCCGCGGGATGCGGGGAGCCGTGGCTCGTGACGGTCTTTCCCGGCGACGCAGGCAACCCCGCGAGGATGCTGTTCTTCCACGGGTGGCGCGAGTTCCACTGCTATCTCATCAGCCGGCAGGACGGCGACTTCTGGGTCGCGGCGTCGCCCGAGGACATAACCCACCTCGAGGCAGTGTTTCCGCAGGGCGCCCAGCCGGCGCTGTTTTCATGCGTCGAGGGCTATGTGCGCCGCGTCGTTGACAAGGAATCCGAGCCGCTCCTAGCCTCCATGCTCTACGAGTGCTTCGGGCTCTTCATGCGCTTCGAGGGCGATCCCGACCTCGCGATGAAGTTCGCGTCGGAAAGAGCGCTCTTCGCAAGGCGGCAGGACGACGACGGCAAGTGGTCCGACTGCGCGCTGCCGCTTCCGGAGAAGCAGCCGCAGTTCGTCGAGCAGGTCTCGCTGCGCAAGGACATCCTCGCGCGCGCCAAGGACCTGCCGTTCGACGCCTCATGGAAGCTCGAGCTCGACTTCGGCCGTCTTCCGAACGTGCAGACGAACGAGCCGCATCCGCGCGCGATCTACCTTTTCGCCGCAGTGAACCAGTCCGGCGGCTCCAGGTTCGCCTGGCGCACAATGGCGGTTAGCGGCCGTCCCGACGGCCTTGTCGCCCTCTGGCAGACACTCGCGCCGCAGCTGCTCGACCACATCGTGGCCGCCGGGAAGGTGCCCGGCGAGATACACGTGCGCTCGATGCGCATGGTGCGGTTCCTGCGCCCGCTCGGGATGCACCTCCCGTTCAAGCTCGTCGTGAACGCCGAGCTCCCCGCGCTCGACAACGAGGTCCGCAGCTCTCTCAGGGAAAAGCGGATATGAGTGCGTCGTTCATGGAGCTGCTTTCGCCCGCCGGCGACTTCGACACGGCGCGCGTCGCCTTTGCCGCCGGGGCGGACGCAGTCTACTGCGGGATGACGTCCTTCTCCGCCAGGGCGGACGCGAAGAACTTTACGCCGCAGGACCTCCGCGACCTCGTCGCCTTCGCGCGCAGCTTCAAGCCCGCGAAGAAGGTCTACGTCACGTTCAACACCGTGATCGACGAGGACCAGCTTCCGTCCGCCGTCGAGGCCCTTGCGGAGCTTGCGGACATCGGACCTGACGCGCTCATAGTGCAGGACCTCGGCGTTGCGCGGATAGTGCGCGAGAACTTCCCCGAGCTGGAGCTCCACGCCTCCACGCAGCTCGTCGCGCACAACCTCGAGGGCGTGCTTGCCATGAAGGAGCTGGGGTTCACCCGCGTGGTGCTGGCGCGCGAGCTTTCGGCGGCCGAGATCTCGTCCATAGCAAGCCGCTGCGGCGTCGAGCTCGAGGTCTTTGTGCACGGCGCGCTCTGCTACTCGATCTCCGGGCTGTGCCTCTTCTCCGCAATGGAGAAGGACCGCAGCGGAAACCGCGGCCAGTGCGCCTACTGCTGCCGGCTCGGCTACACGGACGCAACTGGCGCGAAGTCCCTGCCTTTCTCGATGAAGGACCTCAGGCTGGACCGCCGACTCGCACTGCTTGAGGATGCCGGAGTCGCCTCTCTCAAGATAGAGGGGCGGATGAAGAGCTCGGTGTACGTCGGGTCCGTCACGAAGCACTACCGCCTCCTGCTCGACAGCCTTGGCAGCGGAAGGCCGTCCGCCGGCGACACGTCGCGCGAGGACATGGAGACCGTGTTCTCCCGCCGCACGACGGAGCTGTACATCGCTGGAAGGCCGTCCGCCGAGTCGCCGGTCGACAGCGAGTCGCTTGGGCACCTCGGTGCGCCGATAGGCAAGGTGAAGCGCGTGACGCGCGACCGCGAAGGGCGCGCCTGGCTCCGATTCCACACGAGCCGCGCGCTCGAGAAGCACGACGGCCTCCAGTTCCTCGTCCCGGGAGGGAAGCCGTGCGGGCTGGGCATCTCGGCGATGAGGCTCGCGCTCTCGCGCAAGCCCGTGTTCGAGGTGCCGGCCGGGAGCGACGTCGAGGTGCTGGTGGAGCATCCCGACGAACTCGCTGTCGAGAGCGGAGCAACGGTCTACTGCTCTTCGTCGAACGCCGTGAAGCGCGAGTTCCCGGTGCCGCCGTTCCGTCCTTCGGACTACAGGTCTGGCAGGCAGGTGGACGTCGAGGTCGTGCTTTTGAAGGACGGAGTGGAGGCGGTTGCACGTGTGGGCGCAGCGGGCGAGCTGGCGAAGGTCGAAGTACGGCGCGAGCTTGACGCGGCGCGCGACGCCTCGAAGACGTACAGCGCGGTGCGCAAGTCGTTCGACAGGCTGGGCGAGAGCGGCTGGAGGCTCGGGCACCTCGATGTCACCGACCCGGAAGGCCTTTTCGCGCCGCCGTCGCTCCTGAACGACCTCAGGCGCGACCTCGTGGAGAAGCTGGATTCAATTGCCGCCGAGACGCGGCGCGCGCGCGTCGATTCCGTGCTCAGACGCATACAGGAGCAGCAGGGGGAGGGACACGCTCCCGCGTGTCCGATTCCCAGGACCATCCTCAAGGTCCGCGCCGAACAGCTTGGCAAAGTCGACCTGTCCGGGTACGATGAAGTCGTTGTCGCATGGAGCCCGTCGCTTGACGAGGCTGCGCTGGCAAAAGACATGCGCATCGCGCTTCCGGTCTTCACGCCGGAGCCCCAGTTCGGGAAGCTCCGCGCCGCTGTGAAGCGCCTTGTGCGCGCCGGATTCGCGAAATGGGAGGCGTCCGACCTCGCGACGCTCCGCCTTCTCAGGCAGATAGCCGTTGCCGACATAACGGCGGACTGGTCGCTCTATGCGTTCAACACCGCCGCAGCCGCGGAACTTGCCGAGGCGGGGGTTAGGCGCTTCGTGTGCTCGCCCGAGAACAGGCCGGCGAACCTTGACGCGCTTGCGGGCGTATCCGCGCCGCAGCCGGAGTTCCTGGACCGGCAGTCGACGCCGCTCTTCATTTCCCTTACGCCGCCGAACTGCGCGGACCCGTCGCGTCTGACAGGGCCGAAGGGGGACGAGTTCTCGTCGTATCTTTTGGACGGGCTTTGGGTAACCGTCAGGGCGGCTCCTCGCGACTTCCGCGTTCCGGAAGGCGCGAGCTTCGTCCGAACGGACCTTTCATGGGATGTCACGGGTCAATCAACATAGGGGGCTACGATGAACAGACGAGAGTTTCTTTTTGGTGCCGCAGCGGCAGGTGCTGCTGGATGCGCGGGCATTGGCGCGGGCGATGCGGTTCAGCCTCGCGCCGAGGGGACCGTCATTCCCGAGGGCGGTGGAATACGGGTGCTGTTCCTTGGCAGCGGGGCCTCTGGTTGGAAGCCTGAATGGGCGGAGAAGAACCCGAACATGCGCAGGCAGTCGAGCGTGCTCATCGAGGGGAAGGTGCTCATAGACTTCACGTCCTGCGGGTTCGACAAGATGCCGAAGGACTGCCGTCCGGAGGCCCTGTTCCAGACGCATTCGCACGGCGACCACTACAGCCCGTACGCGGCGGTGAAGTCAGGCGTGAAGCGCATGTACGTCCAGGAGACCTGGGCTTCCGCGGCGCGCGCGGAGGTTGCCGCTGCGGCTCAGAGGCTTTCGCTTCCGGCGCCTGAGGTGATCGCGCTGCCGTTTGGGCATGCCGTGGAGGAGTGTGGGATGAAGTTCACAGGCGTTCCCGCGAACCACAGCACCTCGCGCGTCACGGACGGCGTTCTCGAGAGGACGTCGCTGTATCTCGTCGAGAAGGGCGAGTCGAGGCTCCTCTACGCGACAGACACCGGCGGCATACCAGGCGATTCTGCGCGCATGATCGGCATAGACCCGCACGTCAGGAAGGAGAACTGGCAGCGCTACCCGCAGTCGCCGTTCGTCCACGAGCCGAAGCCGATAACGGCCTTCGTGATGGAGGCTACGGACGCAGACCTCGACGAGGACTTCCGCCTTTTCGTGCACTCCAGCGTGCAGACGGTCTCGCGCACCGTCAACATGCTTCTGGCGAACGGACGTTACACTCCGCCTCCAGGGCAGCACGCATACCTGACGCACCTCGGGCTCAAGTACCGCGACTGGCCGGCTGAGAAAATAGACGCCATCCTGCCCGAGCCGCTTCGCGCGGCCTACGACGGACTTGAGGTCGTTTTGGGGTGATTCTGCCGCAGATTTGGCCGATGAGTGATTGCAAAACGCGGCGGAAAATAGTAAAATATCCGCCGTTTTTTCCAGCAAAGGAATAGTCATGGCCGAGAATACATCAGCATTGGACCCTCTCGCGTCGCTATGCAAGCGCCGCGGATTCATATACCATTCTTCTGAAATATACGGCGGAATGCCGGGATTCTGGGACTACGGTCCGCTCGGATGCGAGCTCAAGAACAACGTGAAGCAGGCCTGGTGGCAGTTCACGGTGCGCGGTCGCGAGGACGTTGTGGGCCTTGACGCCACGATCATCATGCACCCGAAGATCTGGAAGGCTTCGGGTCACCTCGACACGTTCGCCGACCCGATGACGATGTGCAAGGACTGCAAGAAGCTCATGCGCGCCGACCAGGTCAAGGACATCTACGAGGACCAGAAGAAGAAGCCCCAGCCCAAGGTCGCGGGGTCCGAGTTCTTCTGCCCGTACTGCGGCGGCGAGCTCACCGAGCCCAAGCCGTTCAACCTCATGTTCAAGACGGTCGTCGGTCCGATCGACGACCCGTCGAACGTGGCGTACCTCCGTCCCGAGACGGCCCAGGCCATCTTCGCGCAGTTCCTCAACGTGACCGCGACCTCGCGCATGACCGTTCCCTACGGCATCGCGCAGATGGGCAAGAGCTTCCGCAACGAGGTGACGCCGAGGAACTACACGTTCCGCTCGCGCGAGTTCGAGCAGATGGAGCTCGAGTTCTTCATCCGCCCCGACGAGGCGATAGAGCTCCAGTACGGGCACGTCGTCACGCTCGCCGACAATCCCGACCTTAACGGCCCGGTGCAGGACGACTGGGGCTGGGAGGTCTGGCACAAGTACTGGGTCGAGCAGAGGAAGAAGTTCCTCAACGCGGTCGGGCTGCCGACCGAGAAGTTCGTCGAGTACTG
>JAEEGL011289677.1_pt1 | contig 12000 bp, 8 predicted proteins | sample 9134231 | NCBI WGS metagenome assembly JAEEGL01 (sample SAMN16246548, study PRJNA631951) | gut metagenome | biome: gut microbiome; feature: rumen; material: fiber-attached | host: Bos | place: Iran: Karaj | collected 2018-10
GTAAGGTGAGCGATACGGTAGGAAAATAAAGCAACCTGACTCTCAGGAGAGCCGGTGTCCTTATTGGACTTCCCGTACTTCGCGAAAATCTCTTGCTTTTTCTCAGGCTGTAAATATTCTGCCATGATGCAATGAGTTTTGGTAAATTGGTTAAACTTCGCGGGGCCTTCCCGCAAAAAAGCCTGCAAATTTAGGCATAAAATCCGACAAAACAAAACTTTTTCGTTTTTGAAAACTTATCCCCCTTCACCTTGTCCGTTTGGTGGATAATCCGTAAATTTGAAGCGTGAAAAAATGCCAATATCGAAACAACCGTATAACTATGGAGAAAAAACAGCTTTACACGGCCCCGGCCGTCCGTGAACTGGCCGTCCGTTTCGACGCCAGTTTCCTGCAGTCCGCCACGACCGGCCCCATCCAGGACTGGGGCGATGACGACGATCCCATCAACTTCTAAGTAAGACCCTTTAAGAACAGAATGATGAAAAAGTCCCTTTTCTTCGCGGGTCTGGCCGCGGCCGCCCTTGCGTTCGCCGGCTGTAACAAGGAAGCCGACGTCCGCGGCCTCGACGGCGTGCCCGTCGGGATTGTCCTCAGCAACATCGACACCAGGACCGTCAATGACGGCATGGCGACCAAGTGGGTGGAGGATGACGCCCTGAATGTCTTCTACGCTCCCGCCGGCACCCAGACGTACTCCGACAACACCAAGTTCGTGGTGGATGACGCCGCCGCGAACCACGCCACCGGCACGGCCGAACTCACGGCCGAAGCTTATGACTGGTATCTGCTCTACCCGTACGACAGCCACGTCAAAACTCCCGCCAATACGAACGCGGGCTTTCTGACAGTCGGTTCCGCCTCCAACAAGACGCAGACCCAGGCCGGTCTGAACAGCACGGCCCATCTCGCCGGAAAGAATCTGCCGGTGTACGGTGTCGCCAAGAATGTCGCCGTGGCCGAGACCCCTTCCGTGCCCATGAAGCACGTCAGCTCCGTCGTGGCCGTCAACCTGACCAACGGAACGGACAAGCCCCTGACGGTCAGCTCCGTCTCCTTTACCGCCCCTGAGGACATCGTCGGCACATATTACATCGATTTCTCCGGAGATGCGCTCGGCTTCACGGGCAGCGGCGCCAATTATGTCTCCAAGACCGCCACGCTGAATGTGACCGGTGAGGAGGCTGTCGCCGCCGGCGCCTCCGCCAAGTTCTACATCGCGATCAAGCCTTTCACGGCCAAGGCCGGCGACAAGCTCGTCGTCAAGGTCCTCGCCGGTGACGATGTCTTCGAGAAGGAAATCACCCTTCCCTCCGCCGTCGAATTCAAAAGCGGCATGATCAAGCAGCTCAACGTCACTTATGACGGCGGGTCGGAAATCACGCCTTCTTCCCTGACCGAAATCGCCGCCATGGAGAATGGCACCGATGTCCTGACCAATGAAGTCCTCGTCGTCGCCAAGTACGCCCGTGGTGTCATGCTTGCCCAGGACGGCTTCTACCTCCTCGCTTTCAACAGCAACGGCGTGGCGGCCAAAGTCGGTGATATCGTGACCGTTTCCGGAAAGGTGGGCGAGTATGCCGGCCTCAAGCAGATCTCGAGCCCGGCCGTCGAGGTCATTTCCTCCGACAACGAGGTCGTCCTTCCGGAGCCCAAGGTCCTGGAAGGCCTGGACAATTATGCCTCCGACAAGATCGAACTGATCCAGTATTCCGGTGTCCTCGCCGTCTCCGCCAGCTATTTCAATGTGAATGTCGACGGTTCCACCCGCCAGGGCTCCATCCAGTATCCGCTCGACGCCGATGCCTTGAAGGCCCTCGACAAGAAGCTGATAACCGCCACGGGCTTCTTCACCGGCCTCACCGGTTCCGACAAGTACGTCAACATGATGTCCACCTCCGTCGAGGAGAAGGCGGGCAATGTCTTTGACGCGACCCCCACCCAGATCAATGTCGCCGCCACCGAAACCTCCGCCGAAATCAATGTGACCGGCAACGTGGACTGGACGGCCGAAGCCTTCGGGGGCGTCACCCTCGACAAGACCTCCGGCACCGGAGAGGCCGTCATCACGGTCTCCTTCCCCGCCAACGAGGACCAGCAGAACACGAAAGAATACACCGTCTTCGTCCGCACCGAAGCCACCGGCGTCAACGATGAAATTGAGATCAACATCACCCAGGCCAAGGCCGATGCGGCCGGCATGAAGACCGTCGCGGTCGATTTCTCGGAGCAGGGATATGCAAACGCCAAGGCGATGGAGTCGGAGACCATCGACGGCATCACCTTCACCTTTGCCGCGGGAACCAATTCAAACGGCCCGAAGTATTATACGTCCGGGACGGCAGTCCGCCTTTATGGTGATAATTCAATGACGGTTTCCGCGGGCGGCAAGACCATCGTTTCCATTGAACTGGCTTTCGGCTCCGACGATGGAAAGAATGCGATCACGACGGATGTCCCCACCTATGAGGAGCCTCTCTGGACCGGTGAAGCCGCTTCCGTGACCTTCACGATAGGTGGCACTACCGGCCAGCGCCGTATCAAGGGCGTCACCGTCAAGTTCAAGGATGACGGCACGACCCCGCCCGTTGCCACGCTGGAGTCCATCTCTGTTTCCGGTCAGAAGACCGTATTCACCGTGGGTGACACTTTCGTCTTTGACGGCAAGGTAACCGCCTCCTACAGCGACGGTACCACCAAGACCGTTTCCCCCACCAGCGTCTCCGAACCGGACATGACCACCGCCGGCACCAAGGAAGTGACCGTTTCCTACACCGAGAGTGCAGTCACCAAGACCGCCAAGTATGACATTACGGTGAATGAAAAGGACACCTCCCTGCATGCAATCGTCATGGAGAATTTCGCCAGTGTGAGCTTTACCAGCGGTGTTTATTCCGTTGCGGCCGCGAAAGCTGATGCGGCGAATGATCCGGTCTATAACGCTTCAGGCAAGGATCTCCGGGTTTATGCAAAGGGTATCCTGACTGTTTCCAACAGCAAAGAGAACATCACGAAGATTGTTTTCAATCTTTCTGCTCAGGGAAAGAAACGGCTTGCTCCCATCACGGCTTCTACCGGCACTATCGAGACGCAGGCTGCCGGCGACTCCCGTGTTACCTGGACAGGAAGCGCCCGCGAGGTCGTATTCACTGTTGGTGAGACCGCGGAATACGGTACAGAAAATACAAAGCCCGGTCAGCTTTGTTTCACGTCTATGGATGTAGCCCCCTGGTCTGATGGCGACGTCCAGCCGAAGACGCTGTCCGACATCGAACTCAGCGGTCAGAAACTTGCTTATACCCTCGGCGAGGAGTTCTCCAAGTGTCAAGTCACAGCTGTTTACAGTGACGGTTCCCGCGCTGATGTCACGGATGCGGCTACCTTCTCCGGGTTCGATATGTCTGTCGCCGGAGAGCAGGTGGTGACTGTTTCTTACACGGAAGGCGGAGTGACGAAGAGTAAAACATATGCGATTACCATCACCGAGCCGATAGTGGGGGGCTTGTCTTTTGATTTCTCGGACAATACCGTCAATGGACTTGACCAATGGCCGAGCAGCAAGGAAACTTCGACGGAAGGGACGTTTGTTTATGTTCTGGATGGCGTGAACTATTCCTTTACCACCACGAAGTCCGGAAACGGTATTTATATGAATAGTAGTTACTTGTTTATCAACAGTGGCTGTTATCTCGGACTTCCTGCCATTGAAGGCAAGAAACTCGTTTCTGTTTCAGCGACACTGAACGGAGGTGGGAATCCTTCCCTATCTTCGCAAGGAACGATTACTTCGGATACGGAAGGAACTGTCGTGTCGGGAGGTGAAGTGCAAACGTTTGATACCAAGGGCGCTGCGAAAACTTTCAACCTGACGGGAACCTCCGCGAATACCGTTTATTATCTTGCCATTGCGAACAAGAACTTTCAGTGCACGAAGATTGTTCTGATTTACGAATAACAGATTCCTCGCAGTGCGGATGATGATGGGGCCGGCTTTGAGTCGGCCTCATTTTTTTTCGAGGTGTTGTTGTCGGTTTCTCGGTGGCGCAGGTGGTGTATGTTCTTGGCGCAGGTGTGGAAAAGGGGTGGGGACCTGCGCCGCGGATCGGCCGCTCACGCTTTCCAGTGGCGCAGGTCCCCCGGTAAAAACCTTACCTGCGCCAAGAAGTGGAGGTACCTGCGCCAACAGGGACTTGCGCCGACGGGGAGGGGCGCCAGCTCCGGCGGGTGCGGCTATGGCGCTGACTATCATTTGATTATACAAAAGACCCTAGGGAAAACTCACCAGGGTCTTTTCGGTAATACGCTGTAAGTCAATGGTTTGTCCGAACCGGGGGGGCGGAAGGGCGGGACCCGTTTGACGGCCCGGAGGGTGGGCCCGTTACAGCCCCCAGTCCGACGCGCTGAAGGTGGTCTTCGGGGCGTTGGGGACGTTGGGGAAGTAGGTGACGCCAGTGATCTTTTCCAGGTCGGCGACGGACATGAGTTCTTTGCGGGAGACGGGCTGGCGGACGTTCACGTGGGAGCGGACGAAGGCGACGCACTGAATCTCACTGGCCGCGCAGTCCTTCAGGGCCTTGCCGGTGTTGCCCTTCCTGGTGCGGAGAAGGACGTAGTAAAACATCGTGGGCATGGCCACATCGTTACGTCCGCCGAAGGTGATGGTGGACGGATACTGGGTTTCGCCGTAGGCGTCGGTGTACTTGTCAAAGTAGCAGCCGAGGACTTCGTAGAGGGTGTCGGCGCAGACTTGGGAATCCACGTAATCTTCCAGCACGTTCCAGCGTCCGCCGCCGGTGTTGAAGTTGGCGGAGAGCTGCGGGGCGATGTTCGTGTAGTAGAAGACGTCGCGGTTGGTGGCCTTGGTGGAAGTCCTTTCAGCGGAGCCCAGCATGTGGCCCTTGTTGCAGCCGCCGCCGGTGCTCTTGGAATTGTACTGGATGGCGAGGGGAATGTCCGGATCCTGCCGATAGGCGTCCGTGCGGCCGCTGCCGCCTACGTACATCGAATGTCTCGGCGCCGCCACCCAGACCGGGCAGTGATACTTGCCGCTGTAGCAGACGGTGTAATTGCGGGCGGTCTTGCCGCCGGGACCCTTTTCGCCGCCGGCGCACATGTGGATGGCGTAATACTCGGTTTCGTCCGAGGAGTTCATCATGTAGCCGCCGCTCCGCCGGATGTTCATCACCGGGGTCTCGCACCAGCCGGGCTGGTCTCCGCCGATGACAATTTCGCCGGCCGGCGTGGTGAAGCTCCGGATATCGCCATAGTAGTACACATAATCGCTGCCTTCCAGTACGGCGATGTAGGCCCGGTAGTAGTAGGTGTGGCCGGCGCCCAGGCCGTTGATGCCGACTTTGAAGGAACCTCCGTTGACGTATTCCGCCTGCCAGTCTTCGGAGAGGTCACTCTCCGAAAGACCCCATTCGACACCTCCGTAAGTAGGAGTTCCCGTGTAGGAGGCGGACAGCGTCGCTTCCGTCCGGGTGACGTTCGTCGCTTCGCCCGTAGTCACGGTAGGCGTGACAGGCGTCGGTCCCGTGCCTCCGCCTCCGGACGCATCGCCGTCCAGTTTGAAGAACGTTACATCTTGCTGGGGACTGGTATAGCAGCGGAACTGGAAGGAGCCTGCGTTATACTGGAGGAACCGGGCGCTGAAGCCCAGGTTATAAGCTCTGAGAGCGTCATCCTCGGTCCGGAAAGTCCAGCGATAGGTGTCCAAGGCGGGCTCCATGGTGCTCACATTGAGAGCGTTCTTGTTATTGTTCAGCCCATAATAATAGTCGCCCATCTTCATGGACCAGCCGTCTCCGGACTTCTCGATATGGATATTGTAAGCCTTGGCCGACTCATAGGCGATCTTGCCGTCGTTGATGGTCACCGAGGCGTGCGTCTTGGCGTCACCGTCGCTGTCCAGGACCAGTGCGTCGGGTTCATACACGATGAGGTAATCTCCCGTCCAGTCCGCCGGCGCTTCGGTCACCTTGACATAGAATTCGGGCTCCTGCGGTGCGGAGGATGTCTTCACCGCCCCTTGCATGCTGATTCCCAGGATGTTCCGGGCGTTCTGCGTGAAGGTTTTGACGATGTTGGAGAATACTTTCCGATAAGTGGCTTTATCCGTCGTGACCGTGACGGTAAGCTCATTCAGCGTGACTGGGAAGACGCTCACCCAGAAGCGGAGATTGCCGGAGGCGTCGACGGACAGATTGTCCGCCCAGACTGTCACGCGGGGGACGCCGGAGGTGGCGAAATCCTCGGGGCTGGCCAGGTCGACGGTGACGTCGCCGGTGAGTTCGGCGCCGTTCTGCGCCTGCAGGACGATGCTTTGCACCGTTTCACCGGACTCGAGGTCCAGGTTCTTGAGGGTGATGTCGGCATGGGCCGTCAGGCGCTTCCACTTGAGCGGAACGGGCGAGGCGGGCAGGCTGCGCCAGTCCTCGGACTGTCCGGCCATGAGGTCGGCCGCCGGATCATAGGATGCGGCCGAAGGGGTCTGGATTTCCGGAACGGCCGTGAAGACATCCGGTGCGTCGCCGAAGTCCGTGTACGACACGGCCGGATAGACCGCATAGAACCGATGGACGCCGACCGCGGAGGAACTGAAGTTCCCGGGCACGGTGAAATGCGCCGTCGGACCGCCCTCGGCGAGCGGTGTGGAGGGATACAGGTTCGGACCGGTCCAGACGCCGTTCACGGTGTAGGCCATGCTGATGGCGTCACCGGCCGTCCATTCGATGGTCTCTCCGGTCCAGCCGGTACGGGTCGCGGGGGATTCGGACGTGAACGTGAGGCCGCTGACGACGGTCTCGACGCTCTTTTTGCAGCCGCAGAGGGCGAGGGCCGCCAGGGCGGCGGTCAGAAGCATCTTTTTCTTCATCAGTCGAGGTCTCCAAGGTCGATGCCGGGATCATAGCCGTCGTCGGCCCTGTCCGTCCCGGATGTCTGGAGCAGGGCCTGTTCGAACCGGATCTCCGTGACGCGGAGCGCCGGCGCCAGATACTTCTTGCGGTCTGTCATATCGCAGTGAAAAGATACAAATTCCATTCCTCTTCCTATTTGCAAAGATAGCATTTTCCAAAGATTTTGCCCATCTTTGCATACTATGAATGTGGAAACGAAACTTTACAGGTTCGGGGGGCATACAATCCGGGTGCGGCTTGAGCGGCCGTGGACTTTCAAGGCCTTGACGCAGCGGCAGTTGGAACTGACGGCCCGGCTCCGCCGGGGCGAGGACATCGGTGTCGAATCAGTTCCGGCGGACCGGCAGGAGCAGCTTTCCGTCAATGAAAGCCTGATGGGCATGGAGGAGATGACCCGCGAAATCTGGGACACGCTCAGCAAAACGGAGCGCATGGAGTACCGGCACGCCCTGGATTTCCTGCAGTATGCGCCTTTCGAGGTGTCCGAGGGCGATCCCGTCTTCACCCTGACCGTCCGGGCGGAAGTCCCCGCCTGGCTCGAGGAATCCCGTCCGGCCTGGAAAATGGTCACGGCGGTCGACGAACTGCCGCCCTATTACTACGGCTATACCTACGAAGGAAAAACCATTTATGAATACCTGATGACCCGGGAGAGCCGGGCCGGCTATTTCGTGATGGACAGGGACTATACGGAGGGGGATTATTACCCTTGTCCGCGCGTCATCGGTCGGGTGACCCAGTTCCAGATCAATACGTCGCTGATGATTCAGTACACTTTCGCCACGGCCGGACTTTCCACCCTGCTGCTCCATGCTTCGGTCACCCGGTACGAGGGCCGCGGCAACCTCTTTTTCGGGGTCAGCGGCACCGGAAAAAGCACGCACAGCCGCCTGTGGCATGACTATGTGCCCGGATCGGACCTGATGAATGACGACAATCCCGTCATCCGTTTCGAGGACGGCCAGTGTCTTGTCTACGGGTCTCCCTGGAGTGGGAAGACGCTCTGTTACCGCAACGTTGTAGCTCCGGTGAACGCGCTGGTCCGTCTGGAACAGTTCCCCGAGAACCGGATTTCCCGCCTGGAGCCGCTCCAGGCCTATGCCAGTGTCATCGCGGCCGTCTCCACCATCCGCTGGAACCATGACATCATGTCTCTCCTCGTCCCCACCATCGAGCGTGTGGCCATGACCGTTCCCTGCTTCCAGCTCAAATGCCGTCCCGACGAAGAGGCTGTGGCGGTATGCAAAGCCGCCGTTTACCCATCCGGACATTGATTTTACAACATATGAAGATCGGAATCTGCAACGACCACGCCGGCGTGGCCTACAAGAAAAAACTGATGAAGATGCTGCGGGAGCGCGGCATCGAGGTCGTCAACTACGGTACGGACACAGAAGTGAGCTGTGACTATCCCGACTTCGCCCATCGGCTCGCTCAGGCGGTCGAGAGCGGGGAAGTGGAGCTGGGCATCGCCCTCTGCGGCACCGGCAACGGCATGGCCATCACCCTGAACAAGCATCAGGGCATCCGCGCCGGCCTCGCCTGGTGTTCCGAAGTGGGCCGTCTGGTCAAGGCCCACAACAACGCGAACGTCCTCGTGCTTCCCGCCCGCTTCATCTCCTACCGCGTCGCCTCCAGCATCGTCCGCATCTGGCTGGACACCGCTTTCGAAGGCGGCCGCCATCAGCGCCGCATCGACAAGATGCCCTGCTGATGACGCCTTTCACCCACGACATCGCCGATTATCCCGACGGAATCGTCCTTCCCATCGACAAGCCGTTCCGATGGACGTCCGCCGATGTCATCCGGAAGGTCAAGTTCGCCGCCATCCGGCATTTCCGGAAGAAGAACCTGAAGGTGGGCCATGCGGGAACGCTGGATCCGCTGGCGACGGGCGTGCTGCTCGTGTGCATCGGCCCGGCCTGCAAGCGCGCCCAGGAGTTCCAGGACCATGACAAGGAATATGTCGCCGGCATCCGCTTCGGCGCCACGACGCCTTCCTATGACCTGGAGAAGGAAGTGGACCGGACTTTCCCTTTTGATCATGTGACTGAGGAGGCCGTCCGTGCGGTCCTTCCGTCCTTCCTGGGGACGCAGGAGCAGATCGCTCCGCTGTTCAGCGCCAAGTCCGTCGACGGGGTACGCGCCTACGAAATGGCCCGCAAGCTGTATCGCAACGCGCAGAAGGGCATCCTGGACCCCGACTTTGACGCCGCCGCCCTGGAAACGCTCCATCATAGCACCATCACCATTTCCGAACTGGATCTGTTGAGTTTTGGTGCGGCGGATGCCACGTGCTCTGAAACGACCCTTTCAAACGACAACCCTGTTGTCATTTCGAGCGAAGTCGAGAAATCTGCTTCGTCCCGTATTCATGTAACGGACACATCCTCCCTGGGCCTTCCCGAGGCGAGGATCCGCATCGCCTGCTCCAAGGGAACCTACATCCGCGCCTTCGCCCGCGATCTCGGAGAGGCGCTCGGCACCGGCGCGCACCTTTCCAGCCTGGTGCGCACAAAAACAGGCGCCTTCCGGCTGGAAGACGCCCTGTCTTTGGATGATGCGCTGGCTTTGCTGGCCGAAAACTAGATCCGTCCCAGCCTGTTCGCGACGAAAGTCATCCGCCGGGCGAACTCCTTGCGGCCGATCAGGGAGATGATGGCGGCGATGCCCAGGCCGGAGGCGCTGCCCGTGAGGGCGAGGCGCAGGCTGTTCATCACTTTGCCCATCGGATATCCGCGCATCTTGATGTATTCCTCGAGCTCCTTCTCCAGGGCCGGGACTTCCAGGGTGCCTCGATAGACGTCCAGGTCGTCAAAGCCGAATTCGCGGCCCGTGATGTGCTGGCACACTTCGAAGCAGTATTCGTACCACTCCGGTTTCCAGAACTTATCCACGTCCTTCGCGAGGAATGGAGCGGTCGCCGTGTCATCGTATACTTTGGCGCGGGGGTCGGCTTTTTCCGGTGCTGCGCCGCCGGCTTTCACATCGAAAACGGCATAGTCTTCCGGGGCGACGAAGAGGTAAGGGGCGCTGTCCCAGAAATCGGCGACGAAGGTGGCGCGGTCGCGCAGCGTTTCGACGACGCGGGCGACATAGCAGCTCGTGAAGATATGGTTCTCGAAATCATACCCTTCGGCGGTCAGCTCCGAACCGGCCACGAGGGCGCAGGCGGGGCAGTCCACGACTTTGATGCCGTGCTTCTCCAGGACGGGGGCGTACAGGGCGGCCAGTTCTTCGGCGGGTTTGGCCCGGAGGTATTCCTTGTTGTACCATTTGGCCTTGTCGGCGTTGAAACGGGCGCCGGACTTGATGACGCGCTCCAGCGAGAACACCGGAATCAGTTCGTCCAGCGTGTAAAGCTCGGTGTCGTCACCCGGATTCCAGCCCAGGAAGGCGAGCATGTTCACGAAGGCCTCGGGGAAGTAGCCGTCCTCGCGGTAGCCGCGGGAGACTTCGCCTTCGGCGTTGACCCATCGCAGCGGGAACACAGGGAATCCCAGGCGGTCGCCGTCGCGCTTGGAGAGCTTGCCCTTTCCGTCCGGCTTGAGCAGCAGGGACAGATGCGCGAAGCGGGGCATGGTGTCGGTCCATCCGAAAGCCTCGTACAGCAGATAATGCAGCGGCAGCGACGGCAGCCACTCTTCGCCGCGGATGACCTCGGAAATATCCATCAGGTGGTCGTCCACGATGTTGGCGAGGTGATAGGTGGGGAGCTCGTCGGCCCGCTTCCAGAGGACTTTGTCGTCCAGCGTGTCGGTATTGACGGAAATATGGCCGCGGATGAGGTCGTCCATCTCCACCACCCGGTTCGCGGGCATCTTGAAGCGGACGGTCCAGTTGGTCGTTTCTTCCAGCAGATGTTCCACCTCGCCCGGAGAAAGGGTGAGGGAGTTGCGCAGGGACATCCGCGTGACCGCGTTGTAGGTGAAGGTCCGGCCTTCGGCCTCGGCGGCCTTGCGGCAGGCGTCCAGTTCCTCGGGCGTGTCGAACGCGTAATAAGCCCACCCGGCTTCCACAAGCTGGTCGGCATAGTCCCGGTAGAGGGGGCGCCGCTGGCTCTGGCGGTAGGGTGCGTGCGGATGCTTCGCGGACGGGGCCTCCACGACCTTGCCGTCGGCGTCCACGCCCTCGTCAGGCACGATGCCGCACCATCTCAGGGCTTCGATGATGTACTCCTCCGCGCCCGGGACGAACCGGGTGGAGTCGGTATCTTCGATCCGGAGGATGAAATCCCCTCCGTGCTGTTTGGCATACAAGTAGTTGTACAGGGCCGTCCGGACGCCGCCCATGTGGAGCGGACCGGTCGGGGACGGGGCGAAACGCACGCGTGTTCTTCTTTCCATAGCTGTCCTATTTTTTACCTTCATGGGCGCGCCGGATGGCCGGGACGGCCTCCAGTTCGCTGATGTTCTCGCCGGGCTCTACGCACAGGCAGGGCTTGGTGTCCGCCGTGAAATGGAAGCGGCGGGTGGTTTCGGCCGTGTTGAAGCCGACTTTGATGCTCGGGGTCATGTCCGGCAGGGGGACTTCCTGTCCCTTGTAGGTGGTCTCCCATTGGAAGTCCCTGTCGATGATGACCAGGTTGCCGAGGTTCACGTCGGTGATGTCGCCCAGCTTGCCCATGTCGAAGCCGGTGACGATGGCCGTGATGCGCACCTTGTCGCCGATTTCCGGGTCGTCGTCCCAGATGAGGCCCTTCTTGAAGCGGTTGGCGCTGCCGGTGTACTGGGTGATCATCTGGTCGATGGTCTCCAGCTCCTTCATCTTGATGCCGCGCTCGTTGTTGCCGGACGTGATGTTGATGAGGACGTTCTTCGCGGTCTTGAGGTCGAAGTCGTTCAGGAGCGGCGATTCAAAGGCGCCCTTGACGGCGTCCTCGAGGCGGTTGTTGCCCGTGCCTAGGCCGGTGCCCATCAGGGCCATGCCGGAATTGCGCATCATCTTGGATACATCCTTGAAGTCCACGTTGATGTAACCGGGCTGGGTGATCACTTCGATGATGCCCCGGACGGCGGTGGCGAGCACCTCGTCGGCCATCGGGAACGCTTCGTGGGCGAGGGTGTCGCCGAAGAACTCA
>JAEEGL011373339.1_pt1 | contig 12000 bp, 9 predicted proteins | sample 9134231 | NCBI WGS metagenome assembly JAEEGL01 (sample SAMN16246548, study PRJNA631951) | gut metagenome | biome: gut microbiome; feature: rumen; material: fiber-attached | host: Bos | place: Iran: Karaj | collected 2018-10
CAGCAGGGCGATGAACTGGCTGGTGGACAGGGTGCCCACGAAGCCCCGGACCTTGTCGCCCCGGAAGAACTCCAGCACGAAGCGGTAGCTGGAATAGACGATGAGGTAGACCAGCAGCAGCCTGCCCCTGCCGAGCTTCTTCATAAAGAGCCTGCGCAGCACGAAGAAGAGCAGGAAGTTCAGAATTGCCTCGATCAGCTGCACCGGCAGCAGCGGGGTCCCCGCCGGCGCGTCGGTCAGCGGATGGCTGTAGCCCACGCCCCAGCTGCAAACCTGGCCGTAGCAGCAGCCGGTGAAGAAGCAGCCCAGACGGCCGAAGCCGTGGAACAGGGGGATGCCCACCGCGGTCATGTCAAAATACGGCGCGCGGTCTTTTTCGGTCCTGCAGATATAGATCGCCGTGAGGATCAGCGCCAGGATCAGGCCGCCGAAAAACACGCTGGTGCCGAAGGCCCGGAGGGCGGAGGCGCGGAAATCGGCGAAGGATTCAAAGGAGCCGATGCTTTGAAAGAATTCGACCACGCTCTTCCATTCGACGACGGCGCCCATCAGGTGGCCGCCGAGGAAGGCGCCGGCAAAGGCCAGCAGCTCGATATAGAGGACGCGGTATTCGTCATAGCCGTGCTTTCTGGCAAAGCGCATCATGTAGAACAGGGTCACCAGCACGCCCGCCAGGGTCATGACGGTGTAGGCGGTGATGATTGGCTGACCTTCCTGGGGCCAGTACAGATCGGGGAGGATCATTTTGTTCCTTACCTTTCAGAAAAATGGGTCCAGCAAAAAGCAGGCACGGTAGCGTGCCTGCTTTTGCTGTTGGCGCGGAAATCAGAGCTGGCTGCAAGCAGCGGCGCTGCACAGAGTGACGATGCCGCAGAAGACAGCGCCGACGATACCGGTGACCAGGCCGGCAATAGCCAGGCCCTTGGGCTCGCCGTTCAGGCCGGCCTTCTTCATGCCGGTGGCGCCCAGGATGATGCCCACGACGCCGGCGATGAAGCCGATCAGGGGGAGGATGACCGCGGTAGCAACCGTGCCTTCAACGCTGCCGGACTTGGCAGAGCCGCACATGGCAGGAAGCGTAACGAACAGCATCACAAAGCTGGCCAGGCCGCAGATGAGGGCGGCAATGGAAATGCCCTTGGAAGAGTTTTGCATGTAAGAATACCTCCTTGCAATATTTGCATCTCCAATTATACGGGAAAAACACGAAAAAGTCAACGAAAATATGAATAATTTGTAAAAATTCTTTGACCAAACCTTGTCCGACCGGGTTTTTCCCCGGCTCCGGCAACGGTTCAGCAGCCCCGCAGACCGGGATTTGTCGGGGAGAAAAGCCTTCCCCCTGAGGGCAAAACAATCCAGCGGATTGTTTTGGGTTTTATCACTATTTGCGAAGCTATGCTTCGGAAATAGTATCCTTCATTTAGTAGGTGGCATCGGGCGTCTCACGGAAGCCCGATGACGGATGAGGGGGTGTTTCGATGCGGGATGCGTTGGTACAAACCGACCGCTTGTCGTTACTCCCCCTCATCCGCCTCGCTTCGCTCGGCACCTTCCCCCCAGGGGGAAGGCGTTGGTGCGGACCTCGTCAAATCCCGATCTGCATACGGCTGAACAGCTGCTCCGCCCGCAGGAAAGTCCGCCGCCGCGGGGCGGGCCGCTCTTGACAAGCAAAGTCCTTGGATTTATACTGGATCCGATCGAATCACCGACAAAGCGCCGTGCTTCCGCGCCGGCGCGGCTGACGGAGGGAACGGAATGAACATCCTGGTATCCGGCCTTTTGAACATCGAGACCACGGTATCCGTGCGGGGCTTTCCGATCCCGTACTATCCCATCGACTACCCCTTCTTCGGCGTGGCCTCCCGGGTCTCCGGCGTGGGCTACAACCTGGCAAAGGCCCTCGCCACCCTGGGCGACGAGGTCCGGCTGGTCTCCTTCCTGGGGCCGGATCCCGAGGGCGAACGCATCCTGGCGCAGTTGGCCGCGGACGGGATCGACGCCGGCGGCGTCCGGGGCGGGCTCAAAAGCACCCCGGTCTCGGCGGTGCTCTACGACCCCGAAGGAAAGCGCCAGATCTACTGCGACCTGAAGGACATCCAGGACCGGACCCTGGATCCGGCGTCTTTGGAGGGCGCGCTGGACCGCTGCCGGATCGCGGCCCTTTGCAACATCAATTTCAACCGGGAGCTGATCCGCGCGGCCAGGGCCCGGGGCGTGATGACGGCCACCGACGTCCACGTTCTTGGCTCCGTGGAGGACGACTACAACCGCGATTTCATGGAGTGCGCCGACGTCCTCTTCCTCAGCGACGAGGCCCTGCCCTGCGGGCCGGAGGACTTCCTGCGGCAGCTGCAGGAAAGGTATCACAACCGGATCCTGGTGCTGGGCATGGGAAAGCAGGGCGCCATGCTGCTGGCCGGCGGGCAGATCGCCCGGATCCCGGCCTATGCCCCGCCCAAGGTGGTCAACACCGTGGGCGCGGGGGACGCGCTGTTTGCCGCCTTCCTTCATTTTTACGGCAAGGGCCTGCCCGCCCGGGCCGCCCTGGAGCGGGCCGTGGTCTTCGCGGGCGTCAAGGTGGGCGCCGACGGCGCGTCGGAGGGCTTCTGCACCGAGCGGGAGCTGGAGGAGCTGACAGAGGCGTAACCACAGAGTTACACTGTAGGGACGAAGCCGCCAAAAGGAATGGCTTGTGCCTTCGAGCATAGCTCTCCGGCACTACCCGCAGGGCCCCTCCGGGATCCGCGTCTCCATCCTCCCCGTTCCCTCAAACAAAACGCATTGTCCGCTGAACAGATAAGGAGATCTGAAATGGAATTCACACCCTATTGCGACGCCGACTATCAGGCGGTCTGCGATTTTCTCATCGCCCTGAACCGGGGCGACAGGACCCATATCAACTGGAACTGGGCCCGGTTCGAGTGGATGTATGAGCATCCGGAATTCGACCGGGATTCCCGGGGCGCCTTCGGCCTGTGGCGGGACGGGGGCCGGATCGTGGGCGCGGCGATTTATGACATGTACTTCGGCGAGGCCTTCTGCGGCGCGCTGCCGGGGTACGAGGACCTCTTCCCGGAGATCCTGGGCTATGCGCGCAAAGCCCTTCGGGACGAAAACGGCCTGGGCGTGGCGCTCTGCGACCGAAACGCCGGAGAGATCGAAACGGTCCTGGCCCTGGGCTTCGTCCCCGCGGAACAGACCGAGACGGTCCTGCGCCTGGATCTGGCCCGGCTGCGGCCCACGCCCCTGCCGGCGGGCTATTCCGTCACGGAGCCGGACCCCGTCAAAGACGCGGAGGCGCTGCAGTGGCTGTTCTGGCAGGGCTTCGACCACGGAACCGACCGGGCGGAGTTCCGGCGGGAGGAGCAGATCGTCCCCCGTCTGCGCAGGCACATGGATCCCCATCTGGGCCTTGCCGCCGCGGACGCTTCGGGAGAGCTGGCCGCCTTCTGCTGCCTGTGGTACGTGCCCGGCACCGACTACGCCTACGTGGAGCCGGTCTGCACCGTGCCCGCCCACCGGGGCAGGGGCCTGGCCTCGGCGCTGCTGGGCGAGGCCTTGCGCAGGGCAAAGGCCCTGGGCGCAGAGTCGGCCTATGTGATCTCGGATCTGGATTTTTATGCCCGCATGGGCTTTGAGCGGGCCGAGCACTATACCTTCTACTGGGACAAATGATCGAACGGAGGCGGAGCGTTTCCATGGACGAAAGGACGAAACGGTTGATCGTCGAGGCCAGGCGAGCCCTGCACGAGCTGGCGGAGCTGTCCGGCGAGGAACGGAAGACCCGGGCCTTTATCCGGGACTTTTTGCGCACGAACACCGATCTGCAGATCGCGGACCGGGGCTCCTGGCTGTACGCGAAGCACCACGAGGGCGCGGCTTTCACCCTGGTGATCCGGGCCGACCACGACGCCGTGCCCACCGGGCAGGGACCGAGACATCTGTGCGGCCATGACGGCCACACCGCCGCCCTGCTGGGGCTGGCCCTGCTGCTGAAGGGCAGGACCCTGGGGAAGAACGTGATCCTCCTGTTCCAGCCCGCCGAGGAGACCGGCGCCGGCGCGGCGGAATGCTGCGCCCTGTTCGGCCTGGAGGGGCTGACGCGGGACAACGCGCGGATCCTGGGCTGCCACAACATCCCCGGCGAGTCCCTGGGCACGGTGCTGCTCCGGCATGGGACCTTTGCCTGCGCCTCCTGCGGGGTGGAGATCGCCCTGACCGGCAGCCCCACCCACGCGGCCTACCCGGAAAACGGGGTCAATCCCGCGGCGGCCGCCGCCCGGCTGGCCCTGGCCCTGCCGGAGTTCGCGGTCGAAGCCGCGGCCCGGTACGGCGGTATGGCCCTGGCCACCGTGGTGGGCATGCAGGTGGGCGAGCGGGCCTTCGGCGTGGCCGCCTCCAAGGCCCGGCTCTGGGCCACGCTCCGGGCGGAGAAGGCCGAGGCCTTCGCCTGGCTCAACCGGAGGACGGACGCCGCGGTCCGGGAGGCCGCGGAGAAGGACGGGCTGCACGCCGCCGTGGAGCGGCTGGACGTCTTCCCCGCCACGGTGAACGACGACGACCTGGTCCGGGCTCTGGAGCGGAGCTGCGCCCGGGGCGGGATCCCCTACCGGTATCCGGACGTGCCCTTCCGCTGGTCGGAGGACTTCGGGCACTACGGCAGTTATGTGCCCGGCTGCTTCTTCGGCGTGGGGGCGGGGGAGGACACGGCCCCGCTGCACACCAAGGACTACGTCTGCCCCGACGCTCTGCCCCCCGTGATGGCGGAGCTGTTTTTCCGCTTCGCCTCGGAGCTGTGAGCAGCGGGCCGGGAGGCCCCATATCAGACTGCCAAAGAACGTCAGGCCGGGATTTGTCGGGATCTGTTGTAGCGCGGGCAATCTGCCCGCAATACACCTTATCACGGGCGAGAACGGCGGGCAGATTGCCCGCGCTACATTCATACAAATCCCGATCTGTGGGACTGCTGAATCGCTGCCGCCGCTGAAATACCGGTTGAATTTTCACTCTGAACGTGTTATTATACAATCGAAGGGGAGTGATGCCATGAAGCTGAGCCGGGTGGCCGCGCTGCTGGGCGCGCGGGTCCTCACGGACGAGACGCTGCTGGACACCAACGTGGACAACGTATTCTGCACCGACGTCATGGCCGACGTTCTGGCCTACGCCTCCAGCCACACCGTGTTGATCACGAGACTGGTGAATCTGTCCGTGGTGCGCTCGTCCATGATGGCGGAGATCCACTGCGTCGTCTTCCCGGAGGGCGTGAAGCCCGCGCCGGAGATCCTGTCCCTGGCCGGGGATCACGACATCGTGGTGATGCAGACCGCGCGGTCCATGTTCGAGGCGGCGGAGCTGCTGCTGGAGGCCGGCCTTTCCGACGCGGCCTGGGTATAAGACGAGCTATATTAGGCGTTAGTCGCAAAATGAAGATCTGTTGCGCTGAAATTCATCTACGACAATGCAGGCATCAGTGACCAGTCACCAGGGGACCCGCAGCGCGGGTAATCTGCCCGCCTTTTTCGGTACGCATCCGTTCAACGCCGCAGGGGACGGGTTTCCCGTCCCGCGTTCGGTACATGTACGTGAATGCGGAACAGGCCGGCTAATAGCCGGCGCTGCAGGACGGGGGAGAACGCGCTTATCGAACTGCGTTCCGTGCGGTGCCTGTTGCCCGCTGCCTGTTGCCCGGTGCGAACAACGCACCGTGTGATTGTGTTTTCCCGGTCCTGAAATTACGGCTGACACGTTATATTGATCTGATCTTTTTTCGTTTCTGTATCAAACGAAGCCCATCAAGGAGGTTTGCGCATGAAACGAAAAAGGGTCTTTTTTTCTGAGGCGGCCTATCTTTTGGGGCTGGTGACCCTGGCCCTGGGGACGGCCTTCATGGAGCGGGCCGACTTCGGCATGTCCATGGTGGTGGCGCCGGCCTACGTGCTCTACCGGAAGCTCTCCCAGGTCCTTCCCTTCGTCACCTTCGGCATGGCGGAGTACCTGTTCCAGGCGGCGCTGCTGCTGATCCTGAGCCTGGCCCTGCGCCGGTGGAAGGCGAAGTACCTGCTGTCCTTTGCGACGGCGGTGCTCTACGGCCTGGTGCTGGACGGCTGCATGGCGCTGACCGCCCTGCTGCCGGCGGAGGGCTTCCCCCTGCGGGCGGGCTACTATTCTCTGGGCCTGCCGGTCTGCGCCCTGGGGGTCAGCCTGCTGTTTCACACCTACCTGCCGCCGGAGGCCTATGAGCTGACGGTCAAGGAGGTCTCCGAACGTCTGGGCCGGGACATCCACAGGGTCAAGACGGTCTATGACTGCGCCAGCTGTCTGCTGGCCGTGGCGTTGTCCTTTCTGTTTTTCGGCTTCGGCCGGTTCGAGGGCGTCAAGTGGGGCACGGTCCTCTGCGCCCTGGTCAACGGCTGGCTCATCGGGCGGATGGCCCGCCTGCTGGAACGCCGATTCACCTTTGCGCCGTATTTCAAACGGGAGCGTGATCTATGAAGCTGATCTTTCGCAGCCTGGGCCGGTACAAAAAGCTGGTGACCCTGGCGATCTTTCTGAAATTTCTGGGCTCATGCTTTGAGCTGCTGCTGCCCTACATTTTTGAACACATCATCGACGACGTGGTCCCCTCGGAGGACCTGCTTCAGGTCGTCCTCTGGGGCCTGACCATGTTCCTGGCGGCCATCCTCTGCCGGACCTTCAACGTCATGGCCAACCGCCGGGCGGTGGACAACGCCCACCGCATCAGCTATGGGGTGCGGCAGGCCCTGTTCGAGAAGACGGTGAACCTCTCCGGGGCCCAGTTCGACGCCGTGGGCCTTCCCAGCCTCATCTCCCGCATGACCTCCGACAGCTACAACGTCCAGACCGCGGTCCAGCAGCTGCAGAGCCTCTGCGTCCGGGCCCCCATCATGCTGCTGGGCGGGGTGACGGTGGCCATGCTCATGGACTTCCGGCTGTCTCTGGTGCTGCTGGTCATGCTCCCGATCCTCATCGCGGTGGTGCTGCTGGTCTCGGCCCGGGGCATCCCCCTCTATGCCGGGGTCCAGCAGAAGCTGGACGACGTGGTCCGCATCATGCGCGAGAGCATCACCGGCATCCGGGTGGTCAAGGCCCTGAGCAAGGAGGACTATGAAAAGCGCCGCTTTGCCGGGGCCAACCGGGACATGACCAAAACCGACATCCGGGCCGCCACCGTCATGGCCTTTCCCGGGCCCTTCATGCAGCTCTGCCTCAACGCGGGGCTGACGCTGGTGGTCTTTCTCGGCGCGGGCCGGGTCAACGCGGGCTCCACCAAGCCCGGCGTCATCCTGGCCTTCCTGACCTATTTCAACATGATCACCATGGGCGTGCTGGGCGTCAACCGCATCTTCGTTTCTCTCAGCAAGGCCAGCGCCAGCGCCGACCGCATCGACGCGGTGCTCCGGCTGGACACCGACCGCGAGCCGGCAAAGCTGCCGGCCGAGGAAGGGGAGGAGGCCTTCATCCGTTTCGAGCACGTGGACTTCAACTACGGCGAGGACAGCACCGAGCAGGAGGGCTTTGCCGGAGAAAAACGGGAGAAGGCCCTGTCCGACATCTGCTTCACCCTGCGCAAAGGGGAGAGCCTCGGCGTCATCGGCCCCACGGGCTGCGGCAAGAGTACCCTGGTCAACCTGCTCATGGGCTTCTATGAGCCCACCGCCGGCAGGATCCTGCTGGAGGGCCGGGATCTGCGGAGCTGGGACAAGGGCGAGCTCCGCCGCCGCTTCGGCGCGGCCTTCCAGAACGACATGGTCTTCCGCGACACCCTGCGGGGCAACGTGGACTTCGGCCGCGGCCTGAGCGAGGAACGGATCCGCGCCGCGGTGGAAGACGCCATGGCCGCGGAGTTCATCGACCGGCTGCCCGACGGCCTGGATTACGCCGCCGCCATCAAGGGCGCGAATCTCTCCGGCGGCCAGAAGCAGCGGCTGCTGGTGGCCAGGGCCCTGGCGGCGGATCCGGAGATCCTGGTGCTGGACGACAGCTCCTCGGCCCTGGATTATCAGACTGACGCTTCCATGCGCCGGGCCATCCGGGACCATCATCCGGACGTCACCATGATCCTGATCGCCCAGCGGGTGTCCAGCGTGATGCAGCTGGACCGGATCCTGGTGCTGGACAACGGGGCCTGCATCGGCTGCGGCAGCCATGCCGAGCTGATGCGGACCTGCCCCGCCTATCGGGAGATCTGCCAGATCCAGATGGGCGACCTGAACGGGGAAGGAGGTGCGGACCATGCCGGGACCCGGTGATCGCGGCGGCGTCAAAGCCAAACCGCGGGACGCGAAAGGCGCCCTGCGCCGCATGGGCGGCTATCTACTGCGCTACCGCTACGCGGTGCTGGCCCTGCTGCTGTGCGCCGTTCTGAGCAACCTGGGCAACCTGCTGGGCCCCCGCTTCGCGGGCAAGGCCATCGGCGAGGCCGAGGCAGGCTTCCGCCGGGGCGTGGGGAAGGTGAACATGGACGCGGTCCTGCGCTACGCCCTGTATATGCTGGCGGCCTACGCCGGCTCCAACATCCTGTCCTTCCTGGTCCACATCGGCATGGCCCGGGTGGCCAAGCGGGTGGCCCGGAATCTGCGGCGGGACGTGTTCGACAAGCTCATGACCCTGCCGGTGGGCTATTTCGACCGCAACCAGGCGGGCGACATCATCAGCCGCGTCTCCTATGACGTGGACGTGATCTCCACCAGCCTGTCCACCGACGTCATCCAGATCCTCACCAGCACCATCACCGTGGCGGGCAGCTTCACCATGATGTGCATCATTTCGCCCCCGCTGGTGCTGTGCATGCTCTTCACCATCCCCGTCTCCATCCTCTTCACCCGCCACATGAGCAAAAAGACCCGGCCGCTCTACGCCAAACGCAGCAAGTCCTACGGCGAGATGAACGGCTTTGCCGAGGAGATGTTCACCGGCCAGAAGACGATCCTGGCCTACGCCCAGGAGGGGGAGATGTCCCGGCGCTTCGGCCGTATCAACAAAAACGCCGCCGAGGCCTACCGGGACGCCGCGGGCATGGGCATGACCATGGGCCCAACCATCGGCATGATCTCCAACTTCGGCCTGGCGGCCATCGGCATGGGGGGCGCGGTGCTCTACCTCCGGGGGGTCGTGGACCTGGGGCAGATCTCCTCCTTCGTCCTCTATTCCCGGAAGTTCTCCGGGCCCATCAACGAGATCTCCAATATCGTCAACGAGATCTTCTCCGCCCTGGCGGCCTCGGAGCGGGTATTCCGGCTGCTGGACGAGCCGGAGGAGGTGAAGGATATCTACGGGGCGGAGGAGCTGAAGGACTGCCAGGGCCATGTGGAGGCGGAACGTGTGAGCTTCGGCTATACCCCGGAGAAGACCATTCTCCACAGCCTGGACCTGGAGGCCCGGCCGGGCCAGACCGTGGCCATCGTGGGCCCCACGGGGGCGGGAAAGACCACCGTCATCAATCTGCTCATGCGCTTCTACGACCCGGATTCCGGGCGCATCTGCGTGGACGGCCGGGAGATGCGGGAATACACCATGGATTCCCTGCGCCGGGCCTACGCCATGGTCCTGCAGGACACCTGGGTCTTCCGGGGCACCATCTTCGAGAACATCGCCTACGGGAAGGAAAACGCCACCATGGAGGAGGTGGTGGCCGCCGCCAAGGCCGCCCACATCCACAGCTACATCATGCGCCTGCCCCAGGGCTACAACACCGTCATCAGCGAGGACGGGAGCAATATCTCCAAGGGCCAGAAGCAACTGCTCACCATCGCCCGGGCCATGCTCTACGACACGAACATGCTGATCCTGGACGAGGCCACCAGCAACGTGGACACCAATACGGAGCGGCAGGTGCAGAAGGCCATCCGCTCCCTCATGGCGGGGAAGACCTGCTTCGTCATCGCCCACCGCCTCTCCACCATCCAGAACGCGGACCACATCCTGGTGATGGACCACGGGGACGTGGTGGAACAGGGCGATCACGAGAGCCTCATGCTACAAAAGGGCTTCTACTACCGGCTGTACGCCAGCCAGTTCGAATGACCCGGGCAACGCCGCGGACGGCGGCAGAGGCGCGCCGCAGGGCACGGATCCTGCGGCGCGTCTTTTCTGTCCGCAGGGATGGAAATTTTTAGTCGCGGGTGCTATAGTAACCACGGAAACCGAGGTGTTCATAAGATGAAAATTTGCCTGCTGAACGATTCCTTTGCCCCGGTGATCGACGGGGTCGTAAACGTGGTGATGAATTACGCCGACCTCCTGATCCGGGATCACGGCGGAGAGGTGGTCGTAGGGACGCCCCGATACCCGGACGCGGCCTACGGCGGCTACCCCTATCCCGTGGTCCCCTATCAGAGCTTCGATACCACGGCGATCATGAGCGGCTATCGGACCGGCAACCCCTTTTCCGGGAAGGCCGTGGCGGAGCTGGCGTCCTTCTCCCCGGAGATCATCCACGCCCACTGCCCCGCCTCCGCCACCGTCCTGGGGCGCATCCTGCGGGAGGAGACCGACGCCCCTCTCGTTTTCACTTATCACACGAAATTCGACATCGACATCGAACGGGTGACGAAGACCCGGCTGGCGGCGAGAGAGGGCATCCGCGCCATGGTGAGCAACATCGAGGCCTGCGACGACGTATGGGTTGTCAGCCGGGGGGCGGGAGAGAACCTGAAGGCCCTGGGCTTCCAGGGGGACTGCCGGGTCATGCCCAACGGGGTGGACTTTGCCAGGGGCAGAGCGGACGCGGCGGCGGTGGCCAGCGCCACGGAGGGCTATGACCTTCCCGCCGGGGCGCCGGTCTTCCTCTTTGTGGGGCGGCTGATGACCTACAAGGGCCTGCCCCTGATCCTGGACGCTTTGAAGATCCTGTCCGACGCCGGGCAGGATTTCCGCATGGTATTCGTGGGGAAGGGCCCGGACCGGGAGCTCCTGGAGCAGAAGGCCCGGGAGCTGGGCCTTATGGAGGGGAGCGGCGGGCCGGGAAAATGCATCTTCACCGGCCCCATTTACGACCGGGAGGTCCTGCGGGCCTGGAACACCCGGGCGGACCTGTTCCTGTTCCCCTCCACCTTCGACACCAACGGGCTGGTGGTGCGGGAGGCCGCCGCCTGCGGGCTGGCCAGCGTGCTGATCGAGGGCTCCTGCGCCGCCGAGGACGTCACCGACGGGCGCAACGGCTTCACCATCCGGGAGTCGCCGGAGGCCATGGCCGCCTTTCTCCGGGAGGCCTGCGGGGACCCCGGCCGTCTCCGCGCCGTAGGCCAGCGGGCCATGGAGGAGATCGTCCTCTCCTGGCGGGACTGCGTGTCGGAGGCCTATGACCGCTATCAGGAGCTCCTGGAGGAAAAAAAGCGGGGCACTCTGCCGAAAAAGAAGAAGCTCCCCGCGGACTATCTCGTTTCCCTGACGGCCCACAGCATGGAGGAGCGGGAAAAGCACCGGCGCATCCGCCGGGAGCTGTTCCACGATTTCAAGGAGACCGCCGTGGGCATGATGGAGAACATCCAGGACGCGGAGGAGCGGGTGGAAAGCCTCTGGGACAAGGTGACGGAGGATATCCGCAAAGATCGGGATCCCCGCCGGAAGGGGTGACGGACATGGAGCAGTATGATTTCCGAAGCATGTCCATCTATCAGATCTGGGTCCGCAGCTTCTGCGACGGGAACGGAGACGGGATCGGGGATCTGTACGGCGTGTACGACAAGCTGGAATACATCCGCTCCCTGGGGGTGGACGGCATCTGGTTCAACCCCATCTACCCCTCCCCCAACGCGGACTACGGCTACGACATCTCCGACTACAAGAACATCCACCCGGACTACGGGGACCTGGAGCAGTTCCGAAGGGTGCTGGACAAGGCCCACAGCCTGGGGCTGAAGGTGATCCTGGACCTGGTGATCAATCACACCTCCGACGAGCATCCCTGGTTCCTGGAGAGCCGGAAAGGAAAAGACAACCCCTACAGCGACTACTACATCTGGCGGGACCCGA
>JAEEGL011519727.1_pt1 | contig 12000 bp, 10 predicted proteins | sample 9134231 | NCBI WGS metagenome assembly JAEEGL01 (sample SAMN16246548, study PRJNA631951) | gut metagenome | biome: gut microbiome; feature: rumen; material: fiber-attached | host: Bos | place: Iran: Karaj | collected 2018-10
ACCGCAAGGAGGTGACCGGCAACCTCGACGATTTCTCCATCCAGTCCATCGACCAGCGGCTGCGCTACTACCGCGAACTGGAGAAGCGTCGTGCCACCATCCTCAAGACCATCGAGGCACAGGACAAACTCACGCCCGAGTTGGCCGACCGCATCAACAACTGCTGGGATGCCAACACGCTCGAGGATATCTACTTGCCCTACAAGCCCAAGCGCAAGACCCGCGCCGAGGCCGCCCGACAGTTGGGTTTGGAGCCGCTGGCCAAGATCATCATGTCGCAGCGCGGAGGCAACATCGAGGAGCGGGCACGGCAGTTTGTCGATGGCGACAAGGTGCCCGACACCGATGCCGCCATCACCGGAGCCCAGGACATCATCGCCGAGTGGGTGAGTGAGAACGAGGCGGTGCGCAATGCCGTGCGCCGTGGCTTCAAGTACGATGCGCGCCTCGTGTCACATTTCGTGAAAGGCAAGGAGATTGAGGGCCGCAATTATGAGAATTACTACGAATATTCGATGCCGCTCAAGCGCGTTTCCTCGCATCAGTTGTTGGCCATCCGCCGTGGCGAGAAGGAAGGTTTCCTGAAGGTGGGCATCGAAATCAACGACGACCGCACGCTCGACAACATCGCGCGCATTGTGGTCAAGGGCAATGGAGAGGCATCTCAACTCGTCGACGAGGCTGCCGAGGACAGTTTCAAGCGCTTGATCAAGCCATCGATTGAAACCGAGTTCGCTGCTGCGGCCAAGGAGAAAGCCGACGACGAGGCCATCGAGACCTTTGCCCAGAACGTGCGCCAGTTGTTGTTTGCACCGCCGTTGGGCCGCAAGCGCGTGCTGGCCGTTGACCCGGGCTTCCGCACGGGTTGCAAGGTGGTGTGCCTTGACGAACAGGGCAACCTGCTGCACAACGACGTCATCTATCCCACCGCCCCTCATAACGACATTGAGGGCGCCACCAAAAAGATACACTCCCTCACCGAGGCCTATAAAATCGACGCCATCGCCTTGGGCAACGGTACGGCAAGCCGTGAGACCGAACGGTTCCTGAAACGTATCCGTTACCGCCGTCCCATCGACGTGTTCGTCGTGAGCGAGAACGGCGCTTCGATTTACAGCGCCAGCAAGATTGCCCGTGACGAGTTCCCCGACTATGACGTGACCGTGCGCGGAGCCGTATCAATCGGGCGTCGCTTGCTCGACCCGCTGGCCGAACTGGTGAAAATTGACCCCAAGTCCATCGGAGTGGGGCAGTACCAGCACGATGTGGACCAGACGCGCCTCAAGGAAGCATTGGATTTCACCGTGCAGAGTTGTGTGAACAGCGTGGGCGTGAACGTCAACACCGCCTCCAAGGAGTTGCTCACCTATATCGCCGGCTTGGGTCCCACTTTGGCACAGAACATTGTGGACTATCGCGCCGCCAACGGTCATTTCACCTCTCGCCAGCAACTGTTGAAGGTGCCCAAACTGGGTCCCAAGACCTTTGAGCAGGCGGCAGGCTTCCTGCGTGTGCCCGAGAGCGACAACCAGTTGGACAACAGCGCTGTTCACCCCGAGCGCTATGCCTTGGTGGAACAGATGGCGCGCGACTGCGGATGCAGCATCACCGACCTCATCAAGGACAAGGCACAACGCGACAAAATTGAGTTGCAGCGTTACCTGTCCAACGACGTCGGCGAGCCCACCCTGCGCGACATCATGAGTGAGTTGGAGAAGCCCGGGCGTGACCCGCGCTCGACTGTGCAGGTGTGGGAGTTTGACGAGAACGTCAACGACATCAAGGACCTGCGAGAAGGCATGGAACTCAACGGCATCGTCACCAACGTCACCCAGTTCGGCGCCTTCGTCGACCTCGGCATCCACAAGGACGGCCTCGTGCACGTGTCGCAGATGCCGCAGCGCGGACTGCCGCCCGCCCGCCAGGTCCATGTGCACCAGCACGTGCGCGTCGTGGTCAGCAGCATCGATATGGACCGTGGCCGCATCGCCCTGTCGATGCGTGGCGTCGATCAACCCAAATAACCTCTTTCAATGCGAATTAGGCGAATTGAGAAAAATGAGCCTTGGAAGTACGATAACCGCTTTTTATTAGGTACAAGACAAAACCATAATCACTATTAACATCCACCTGAAGGTTCCCGCTTTTTGGGGAAAATTAAACGGGAAACACTTGCGTTGTTTTGCGGGCTGATTGCCTATGGCTTCGCTATGCGCAAGGGTAAAAGTCTTCTTCGTTAGATGATGAGAAATCGAAAAAACGTCAATTCTTTTGGAGATTTGGGGATTTGTGTCTAATTTTGTCGTGAAAATACGGAGTTATACTCCTGATTTTATAAGAAAATGCGGAGTTGTGCTCCCGAATTTCAAAAAAATGGCAATGATGATACAGCGATTCTTTAAGATTGAAGATGTCCAATATGGCAGCGTGTTCTTGTTTGGAGCGCGGCAGACGGGAAAGACGACTTTGCTGCTGTCACTCTTCCCTGACAGCCGTTTTTATGACATGTTGGAGAATGACACTTATGAGCGGCTGCGTCGCAACCCGTCGCTGTTGCGACAGGAATTACAGGACTGCAAATCGGGTGAAATCGTGATTATCGACGAGATTCAGTTGATTCCTGAATTGCTTAACGAGGTGCATTGGCTCATCACACGCAAGGACATTCATTTCATCCTCAGCGGTTCCAGTGCTCGTAAGTTGAAGCGCAAGGGCGTAAACACGCTTGGAGGACGTGCCGTGAGGAATGTGCTCTATCCGTTAGTCAGTGCCGAGATACCTGACTTTGACTTGGTGAAAGCCGTGAATCGTGGCATGTTGCCGACTCATTATCTGGCACCTGACGACCGTCAACTCCAGAAGCGGTTGCAGGCCTATATCTCGGTTTATCTGAAAGAGGAGATTGCTGCCGAAGCCTTAGTGCGAAGATTGCCGTCTTTCACGCGGTTTATGGAGGTGGCAGCCCTCACCGATGGCGAAATGGTCAATTACAGAAATGTGGCGCAGGATTGCGGTGTCGATGCCAAGACCGTCAAGGAATACTTTAACATCCTGGAACAAACGCTTGTCGGCTACATTGTACCGGCCTTCAGTCGAACCGTAAAGCGGAGAATCAGTCAGGCACCGCGCTTTTACTATTTTGATGTGGCATTGCCCAATTACCTGCTCCAGCGAGGCAAGATGCAACCCGGCAGTGAGGACTTCGGGCACGCGTTTGAGCACTTGCTGATGCAGGAAATCATCGCCTATTTGGGTTATCATGACATCGTGAATGCATTGTCCTATTGGCATACTTACACTGGGTATGAAGTCGATGCTGTTCTTGGTGATGCTCAGGTAGCCATTGAGTTTAAGTCAAGCCAGGAAGTACAATCCAGGAACCTGAGAGGGCTCAAGGCCTTCAAAGAGGAACATCCCTCGGCGCGACTGATTATTGTCTCGCTGGATGTGCAGCCACGCATCTTTCATGATGTGGAGGTTATGCCTGCTGCTCATTTTCTACAGCAACTGTGGCAGGGCAATATTTTCAAATCAAACGAAATTAACTAAATAATTATGGATATGGAGAAGAAAGAGAGACAGCCAGTGGGCACTGGCATGAAGATTTGCCGAGTGGTCGGTATTTTGCTGGTATTGGCAGCGATTGCCTACGTTGTTTGGCCTGGCGACTTTGATAGTAAAGGCATCATTGGTTATGTGGATGACTTCATGGTTTTCATGGCTGCATTCACGTTTGCCCACGGCAGTTTCCAGCGTCCTGAGCGCCGTTTCATCCGTCGCCAACTTTATATGTTCTCGTCGCTGTTTGCCCTGCTGGGCCTGTGCTGGGTTATCCTGCTCGCCTTTATCAAATAAGGTGTAACCAGGGCTTCAAGTACACCATGACAAAAGGTTGACATGCTCTCCTGTGGGAGGGTTGTCAACCTTTTGGCTATGGGTTGTTATCGTTGTCTGGGGGAACTATACCGGGACGACGAGCATGGGGGTGTCGGTCTGGAACAGCACGCGGTGGGCGATGCTGGGATTGAACAGACGCGAGAAGATGCTCGACTTCTTGTTGGGCACCGCGATGAGTTGCACGTTCTCGTCCTTGGCATACTGTGCAAAACTCTCCATGAAGGTCTTGGCGGCGATGCGCTTGGTCTTGAAGGTGCACTCGGGATAGTGGTCACGGCAGTACTGCAGCAGTTGCTGCAGCGACTGGTCCACCAGGCGGCGGTCCTTCTTATCGACCACGGGGATGATGGTTACTTCCACACCGCGCATGTTGAACAGCCGTGCAAAGCGGTCGAACGACAGCAGGTCCTGCTGGATGAGGTTAGAGAAAAACGCCACATGGGTGATGTCGGTCAGGCTGATGTCGGGCATGCCGATGGGGACGGTGAAGATGGGGAACTTGCAGGCATCCATCACCTCGCCGGCCACACTGCCGATAAGGTTCTGACGGCGGCGGTTGGTGCCGCTGGTGCCCATCACGATGAGCGACACGTCATATTTGCGGGCATAGTGGAGGATTTGCTCCTCGGGGATGCCCTCGGCCACCTTCGTCTCGATGTTCACTTTGGGCAACTCGCCGGCAGCGATTTTTTCCATCAGCATCTTCTTGAATTCCTCCATCTGTTCTTTGGCGTTCTTCTTGATGCTCTTGAAATTGTCTTCGGGCGTTTCATAGCGGTCGCTTCCAAAGGGCATCGACATGGTGTGGCGCTCGTTGATGTAACTGTGCAGCAGCACCACGCGGCCACGGCTGCGGCGGGCATATTCCATACCCAGTTTGACCGACTTGAGCGAGTACTTGCCGAAGTCCACGGGCAGCAGCACGCATCGCTGGTCGCTGGTGGTGGTTTCGGGTGATTCGATGATCTGCAGGGCCAATGGCAGGTCACGCTCACGGATGCGCACCCTCACCCCCGAGCCGAGGACCTTCTCGTCGAGGTTGACGTTGTGCAGTTTCACTTCGATGCCTTCTTCTTCGAGCGTGTTTTTGAGGTCCACTGCGCGGTCAAACGTGTGGATGGCGACGGTAATCAGCCGGTTAGGGTCGTTATTGTTCTTGTTGCAGTCCATAGGATGAGTGGAGAGTTACGGTTTTTAGGATTGTTGCGTGTTCTGTTCGAGGATTTCGAGAGCCATGTCCAGGATTTTAGGGTCGTCAAGCACGACAAGTCCGCCGTCGGGTCCGGGCTCCAGGTGGAAGCCCATGTTGGTCCCGAACTCATAGTTTGACCCGCCAAAGTAGTTGCGCACCGACTGAACCGGCAGGTTAAGTTTGTCGGCTATAGTGTGGATGGAACCTTCGGGAAGACGATTCTTGATGCGTCTCAGTTCGTTGAATGTGATGGTTCTCGACATAAGCAATTAAATTGATTGTTGTTGGGTGAAAATACGGTATTTAGGTAATCTCCACAAAATTACGACATTTTGTCCAATTCACAAAATAAAAGGCGATAAAACGACTTTTTCCCAGCCTCTCGCCAGCCGAACGGTTCATAGCGTCCAATGGCATAGCGGTTTAGCAGGTTGAATGGCTGCGGCGGAGCGGGTTCACTGAATAATCAGGGCTGCGGTGAGCAGGCCGATGACTGAGATGGCTGCCGCCGAAGCCATGAGGGTGGCGTCGAAGCGGGTGTAGTGCCCCTCGGGCAGGCGCCAACGGCGCTGAATCCACCGCATCAGGCACCACACGAGCCATCCGGCCAGTGCTCCCACGATGAGACCGCCCAGGATGTCGCCCGGGTAGTGGACACCCAGATACATGCGGCTATAGCATTGCAGCAGCGTCCAGGTGACGAGCGAGAACAACACCAGCCGCTGGCGTGTGATGAAGGTCAACAGCGTGGCTATGGCCATGAAGTTGGCGGCATGGCTTGAGACAAAGCCGTACCTGCCACCGCGGTAGCCGTTGACGATATGGACCATGTTGCTGAGCGACGGGTCTTGGGTGGGGCGCAGGCGCTCCACAAGGTGCTTGATGATACCCGATGCCACCTGGTCGGCCACCAGCACCGCCAACGCAATCATAACCAGCGCCAACAGGGCGTGCCGGCGGTTCTGGCGCATCAGCATCCAGAACAGTGCCAGTAGCAGCAGTAGCGACGACCACTTGGCCGACACCATCCACCAGAAGGCATCCTGGAAAGTATTGTGCAGGCCGTTCACAGCCAGCAGCGCGTCCGTATCTATGTCAATCAAGTAGTCAAGCATCGTTGATGTTTCTGTTTTGCCCTTAGATAGACTCTAAATATTTCTTGATAAATTTGTCGAACCTAATCTCTAAACCCTAAACTCTAAACTCCATTGCGCATTGCGCAATGGATTAAATCACTTCGATGTCTTTGGCATTGATCCAAGCCTTGTGGCCGCCGGCGGTGGCGACTTGCAGCCACTTGCCGCTGGCCTTGTCGGCGATGCTGTCGACAATCTCGACGCGGGTGCCCTGCTGCAGTTCAAAGGCTTCTTCCTCCTTGCCTCGCGGCTCACGGGGGGCGGTGCTCAAGGTTGCCGTTTCGGGCATGATGATGGCACCGTTGCCGCTTGTCGCCTTGTCATGGACGTGGAAGGCCGCCAGGTTGGCCAGGATGCAGGCCACGAGCATCAGCCCGCCGCCAAAGAAGCCCACCTTGCGCATCAGCACGTTGTCCATGAACAGATAGGCCGCTACGCCCGCCATCAGCAGCAGGAACGTGATGATGGCGATGACGGCCCACGTGTTGCTCGACAGGCGGCTCACCGTCTGGTCCACCCAGTTGCTGAACCACGAGTCGCCGGCATCGTCGGGCAACTGCATCTTGCCGCGCACAAACTCCAGGTTGAACCGTGCGTCGCTGTTCGACGGGTCGAGCAGCAGGGCGCGCTCGTAGTAGAGCACGGCATGTACGTTGTCCTTGAGGCGGTAGTAGGTGTCGCCGATGTTGCAGTACAGGTCAGACGAAACGCCCGTCTGCTGCGCCTCTTGCAGGTAGAGTTTCAGGGCCTCGTTGTAGAGTTCCTGTTTGTAGGCCTGGTTGGCGCGGTCGATGTTGGCGTTGCCTGCCACGAGGGGCAATGCCAGCACGGCTAATATGATGGTGATGATGACTTGTTTCATATGTTTAAGTTTCTAGTTGTTAGTTTTAAGTTTTAAGTATGATTACTAACTCCTAACTCCTAACTTCTAACTTCTAACTCCTAACTATTCTCTTGACCCTTTCCAGACGGTCGATGATGCCTGCTGCCTCGTCGAGCACGGCGTTCATGTTGCCCGATGCCAGTTCCGGAGCATATTGGGCAAACTCACACTTGTCGATGAGGGCAATCGATTCCTGGCGCAATTGCTCGTCGATGCCGTACTGCTCGAGTTCGGCATTGATGTTGTCCTTGCTCAGTTCGCTCACGGGAATCGACAACTTGTCGCTCATGTAGCCCCACAGGGCATTGAGCATCTCGGCATAGAAGCCGTTCTGGTCGCCTCGCGAGGCATAGCCGCGGGCCGCCTTCAGGCGGCGCTGTGCCACCTTGCTGGCGCGCTTCGAGCGCATGCGGCGCACGTCGGCGCGTTCCTTCAACTGCTTTCGGTAGTACAGCACCAGGGCCACCATCGCCAGCAGCGGCAGCAGGAACCACAGCCAGTAGGTCCAGTGGTCCACGATGTAGCCGTGGGACTTCTTCAGGTCCAGGTCACCGCTCTTGATGGGACGGATGTCCATATTCTTCATCCGGTAGTGGTTGCTGGGCTGACCTTCGCCCTTGGCCACCTTCAGGTGATGGGGCGGGATAGTGACGGTCTCGTATTTTCCCGTTTCGGGATTGAAGTAGCAGAATTCGCTTGCCGGGATGTCAAACTCGCCGGCATATTGCGGGATGAACGTGTAGTCGATGACGACTCTGCCGCTCATGTCGCCCGCTCCGTCGTTGACCTGGGCATCGGTTTTGGGGTCGTAGACGTCGAACTGCTCAGGAAATTTCACCTCGGGAGCCTTGATGTACTTGATGTTGCCCGTTCCGCTGATGACGAGGCGGTAGGTAGCGGCACTGTAGGTCTTGTGGCCCGTTGCGGGCTTCAACTCGGAGGTGACATTGAATTTGCCCACGGCGCCGGTAAATGACACCGGTTTGGGCTCAGGCAGCGGCAGGATGTTGATGGTGGCCGTGTTGCTCGACACTTTCAGGTCCTTCTCCACGGGTTGCGAAATGGTGCCGAAGATGCTCTGGTAGGTGTCGAACTGCACGACGCTCACGTCATAGTTGCCCGACGTGATGGTCAGTTTGCCGCTCTGTTGCGGATACAGGATGCACTGCTTGAGGACGGCAGTCATGTAACGCTCGCCGTTCAGCGTCTCGACTTTGTTCAGACTGGGTTGCACGGGAAGTTCCTCGATGAGGAAGCCGTCAAACGACGGCTGTATCGTGGCCAGGAACTGCGAAATCTGGTACTTGGTGTACAACTTGATGGTGCAGACCACGGCCTGCTGTTCGTAGACGCGGGGCTTGCTCATCTCGATGCGCACGAACAGGTCCTTGCTGCTCACCGCCTTGTCGGCGCTTTGTGTCATCGGGTCGCTATAGTGTGTGGGTGCACCGGGCGTCTGCTGGGGTTGTTGCTTGGGATGGCTGCCGGCGGGCAACACCTCGATGGTGGTGGCATGGGTTGTCATGCGCTTGCCGCCCGACACGATGCTGGCGGCGCCGATGTGGCACTTGCCGCTCGACGTGGCCTTGTAGGTCATGGTGTATTCCTCACTGGTCGAGTGGCTGGACTTGCCGTTGACCCATGACATGCTGCTGCTGTGCGACACGCTCGGGCCATAGATGAGTTTGGCGCCGCTCACCTCGGGGGCCTTGAAGTCACTGCCCTCGCCGTTGTTGAGCACAAACGTGACGCGAAATTTCTCGCCCTCGACCACCTGCCGCGGCGCGTCGACGGTGAAGGTCACCGCCTGGGCCGCAAGCACGGTCAAGAGCAGGATTGCCGTATAGATGAATCGTCTCATTGCCATCACTGTTTTTTACCATTTTCTGTTGGTGCGCTGGCGCTCATTGCGCTGCTGCTGCGCTTGCTGGACATTGATGCGCTGCTGGGTGGCGCGCTCGCGGTCCTGCATGGCCTTGAGCACCTGTTCAGCATTTTGCTGGCTCATGCCGCCCTGCTGCTGTTGTTGTTTGTCCTGGTTTTGTTGATTCTGGTTCTGGTTCTGCTGGTTCTGGTCTTGTTTATCTTTGTCTTTGTTTTGGTCCTTGTTCTGGTCCTTGTTCTGGTCCTTGTTCTGGTCCTTGTTCTGGTCCTTGTTCTGATCTTTGTTCTGATCTTTATTTTGATCTTTATTTTGATCTTTATTTTGGTCCTTATTCTTGTCTTTGTCCTGGTTTTGGTCTTGTTGCTGTTTCTTGAGTTGGGCCAGGCGCAGGTTCTGGCGAGCCTGGTCGTCGTCGGGGTTGCAACGCAGGGCCTGCTTGTAGCACTCGATGGCCTGGTCATACTGCTGACGGCTGTAGGCGATATTGCCCAGGTCATAAGCCGCCTTGCCACGCAACTGCTTGTTGCTGGCCGACTTGGCCAGGTTGGCAAGCAGTCCCTCGGCTTTGTTCATCGGGTTGTTCTTGTCCTTGGGGTCGGCTGTGGCGCTGCCTTGGCGCATATAGGCCGTGGCAAGGTTGAACTGTGCCTTCTCGCTCGACGGGTTGGCTTCCAGGGCCTTCTTGTACTCGACTTCGGCCTCGGCATAACGCTTCTGGTTGTAAAGTTTATTGCCCTTGCGCAGGCACACGCGTTCCTGCTTGGTCATCTTGGGGGCTTTGGCCTGTGCCGCTGCATCGACCGGGGCAGCCAACGCCACCAGCGATGCCAATGCCAGGGCCAACACGTTATGATTGAATCTTTTGAGTCTCATTGTTGGGTGTAGCAATAGCATTCTTGTCCTTGGTAAAGAAATTGTATTTTTTCAGCCACGGGTTCTTGCGCTCGAGCAACAGGAGCAGTGCCAGCAGCAACAGCATGGCGATGACGGCAAACACGGGGAACTGCTCGTCGTGCTGGGTGTAGGAAACGACGTCAAGGTCGCTCTTGGCGAGTTTGTCGAGCGTCTCCTGCAAGGTGGAAACGGCATCCGAAGCCGTGCCCGAGATGTAGACACCCTTGCCGGCATCGGCGATATCCTTGGCCATCTTCTCGTTGAGATAGGTGGTCACGGGATTGCCGTTGTCGTCGGTCAGGTATCCACCCTCGACGGGAATCGGTGCTCCAGTGGTCGAGCCGACGCCGATGACATTGATGTGGATGCCCAATTTGGCGGCCTCGCTGGCGGCACTCACGGCGTCGTCCTCAAAGTTCTCGCCGTCGGTGATGATAATCATCGCCTTCTGTGATTTCTTGCTCTGTGAGAACCCGTTGATGCCCATATTGATGGCAGCGCCGATAGCCGTGCCCTGGGTGGGTACCATATTGGTGTTGATGCCGTCCAGGAACAGTTTGGCTGCAGCGGCGTCGCTGGTCATGGGCATCTGCATATAGGCGTTGCCGGCAAACACAATCAGTCCCACCTTGTTGTTGTCGAGGCGGTCAATCAGTTTCTGCAGAATCATCTTGGAGCGTTGCAGGCGGCTCACGTCCTGCGGGTTGTCGGTGCTCGAGGCGTTCATCGAGTTGGACACGTCGATGGCGACCATCACCTCGATGCCGTGCACCTGGGTCGAGGTCTTGCTCGAGCCGGCACGCGGACGGGCGAGCACCACGATAACCATCGTGAGCAGCAACAGTTCGAGCACGAGCCGTATCCACGGCTTGTAACGTGACACCTCAGGCATTAGCGGCTCGATGGAGGCCCGCTTGCCGTAGCGCTGCAGACGCTTGCGGCGGTCCTGTCGGTTCCACAGGAACAGCAGCACCAGTGCGGGCAACAGCAGGAGCAGGTAGAAATATTGTGGATGAGCAAAATTGATCATAACTCTTAATTCTCTAAACTCTAAACTGTGCGAAGCGCATCAAGGGATGTGCCTCAGTAGCGTGTAGTCCATCAGCAGGCTCAGCAGCAACAGACCGAGCAGCAGCAGGGCCCACGGCTCGTAGTGGTCCTCGGTGTGGGTGAAGCGCTGCACGTCCATGTGGGTCTTCTCCAATTGGTCGATTTCCTTGAAAATTTCGCGCAGCACGTTGCCCGAGGTGGCGCGGAAGTACTTGCCACCGGTTGCGGTGGCGATGTTCTTCAGGGTCGTCTCGTCGATGACTACGGGCATGCGCTGATACTGGATGCGTCCGGCATAGTCGATGGCAACGGGGTACTCGGCGGTGCCGTTGCTGCCCACGCCGATGGTGTAAATCTTGATGCCGTATTTGCGGGCAATGTCGGCGGCGGTGTTGGGTGCCACCACGCCCGTGTTGTTGGAGCCGTCGGTGAGTAGAATGATGCTCTTGCTCGCAGCCTTACCGTCGCGGATGCGGTTGATGGCGGTGGCTATACCGTCACCGATGGCAGTACCGTCCTCCAGCGCGCCAATCTCGGTCATCCCGATGGCATTGACGAGCGTTGCATTGTCCATGGTCATGGGCACCTGGGTGAAGCTCTCGCCAGCAAACAGCACCAGTCCGATGTTGTCATGGTCACGGCCACTCACAAACTGGGTTGCCACCCGCTTGGCGCTCTCAAAGCGGTTGGGAGAGAAATCCTTGGCGAGCATACTGGTGGACACATCGAGTGCGATGACAATGTCGGTACCTTCCACATCGCTGGTTGACCAGCTGTCCTTAGTCTGCGGACGGCACAGGATAATGATGAGGCATGCCAACGCTCCCATCTTGAGGGCAAATGACAGGTGCTTGAGCCACACCTTCCAACTCGTGCCCATGCCGTCAAACGCACGCGTTGACGACACGTTCATCTCTGGTTCATTCTTGTCCTGGCTATAGATGTACCATGCGATGAGCGGTATCATCAGCACGGGCAGCAGCCACAACCATCCTGGATGAGCAAGGTTCATCATTTCTTCACCTCCTCCTTCTTTTCGGGTTGTTCAACGGGACGCGTCGCC
>JAEEGL011671170.1_pt1 | contig 12000 bp, 6 predicted proteins | sample 9134231 | NCBI WGS metagenome assembly JAEEGL01 (sample SAMN16246548, study PRJNA631951) | gut metagenome | biome: gut microbiome; feature: rumen; material: fiber-attached | host: Bos | place: Iran: Karaj | collected 2018-10
ATGCGCTCTACAACACCGTTAGCCATTACTTCTTTGTTGTCCCAGTCATAAACCTGATACTTTGCAGATGATGAACCGCAGTTCAATGTTAAGATTACCATGATATCTCCTAATAAAATAAATGCAAAAAAAATACGGTGGTTTAGACAGGCTCAACCACCGTATTTAGTATAAAAAAAATCAAAGTGATTTTCAATTATCTCATAACAATATTTTGAGAATTGTATTTAGGACGTTTTTTGTAAAGATATTTAAGCGGATGAACATCAAATGCATTTGAATACCAGCCGCCTACTTCTGTAAGATCAATTACTCCAGAGGTTACTGCACGATAAAGCGGAAGAACCATGCCTGAATCTAAAAGTAAATTTTCTGCCTGGGCAAGAAGATTATAACGTTCCTGTTCATCTGTAAGAACAGCAGCCTTTTCAAGCAGGGCATCAAAAGCTTCATTCTGCCAGCCGGAATCGTTCATAGTTGAACCACTGCGGAATAATTCAAGAAATGCAAGAGGGTCTGCAAAATCACCTATCCAGGAGGTTATAAAAAGATCTGCGTCGGTAGAAGAGGCTGTTGCATAATAAAGATAGGACGGAACCTCATTAACCTTAAGCTCAACTCCAAGAGGTTCAAAGGCATTTTTCATTTCTTCCTGTTCAGCCTCTGAAAACTCCCCTTCAAAAACATTCATAACAAGCGGAATAATTTCATCAGGAGCGACATTATATTTTTCGCGTGCTTCTTTCATTTTAATAGAAGCTTCTATTTCATCTGTATAATCAAAGCCTTGTACCTGAGGATAACCTGTAAGCGGATATACCAGTGTTGTTGCAGGAATCAGATATTTTTTATGAATTGTTGTCCAGGGAAAAGCCTCTATAATTGCGTTACGGAATTCAGGATAATCCCAGACTTGTGAACACTTGCCCGGGGTCGGCTTTTTATCTGACATCTTAAAATACAGATAACCGGTACCAAAGGCTGCACTTACCTGAAAGGCTTTTGTATCCAGAATCTGGGTCTGATTTACTTTTCCACAAATCCAGTCTACTGCGCCTGTATTGAAAAAATAAGTATTATCATCAGCATTATCAGATTGTAAAAATGTTATGCGTTCAAGAATTACATTCTTACTATCCCAATAATAAGGATTCTTTTTAAGGATATATCTTTGCCCCGCAATTATTTCCAGCTCATATGGTCCACTGTAAACCTCCGGATTGCTGTGAGTAATTGAAAAAGCTGTATGGCATAAAATTTTAGGAAGATAATTTGCCGGCGAATTAAGATAAATGGCCAGGGTATTTTCTGAAGTTGCGTAAATTCCTACTTCACTAAAATCTCCCTGCCCTTTTCTAAAGGCTTCAGCACCACGAACAATATCAAAAAGAGAAGAATATGGTGCATCGGGATTTGCAAGCATACGAAGCCAGCTGTCTCTTACCGCTTCTGCAGTAATTTTTTCACCATTACTAAAGCGCGCATCATCACGCAGGGTAATTGTCCAGCGTTTTTTATCGCGGGAAATCTTAAAATCCTGTGCAATGGCATACTGAGGTTCAAAACTAATAGGACTGATTTCAAAAAGGCCTTCAAAAAGTCCGTTCAAAAGTTGTGAATCACTGGAATAATTAGTAACCTGAGGATTTAGCTCATGAGCACGTACAGATTCTACTATTATAAAATTCTGCTGAAGCTCTGGCGGAAGGATTTGTTTTCTTTCTGCTTCTGCTGCGGCCTGATTTTCAAGTTCTAACAATTCTTCCGGAGTAAGTTCATGCTCCTGTGAAAAAGCAGCAGACATGACGAAAACCACAACAAAAAATGCTGCGGTAATTTTTTTAATCTGATTTTTTTTAGACATTATCTGAAATTCCTAATTTAGTCATCTGTTCCGACTCTTCACGATACGAAACATATTCACTACGCTTTTTATTAGCATTTATTATGGAATTACGCAAGGCAGAAAGCTCAATCTGCATACCTTTGACCCGGGCTTTATTTTCGTTTGCAACTTCTTTCTTAAAATATGCATCAAGAGAATTAATAATTACAAAGGCCGACTGGAGTTCTGAAATCTGTTTATTTACAAAGCCAAGAATTGCATCTTCATTTGCAGAACTGATTTTCTGAAATTCAATTCCTTTTGTAGCAATTCCATTGTATATTCTTTCTTTTTTAAACAAATCTGTAAGGAACTCATTAACATTCAGTTTTTGAATTCGTTCTACTCCGGTTTTTGCATCTTTAACAGGAAGCTGGCAGATTTTTTCTTTTTCTTTTAAGTTAAAAGCTTTAATAAAAGCAGCAACCAGTTTATTCCAGAAAGTTGCCTTTCGGGTAAAAAGAACATCAAAGTTATCTGTCAATTTAGAATGCAGCTGCAGGAGTGTTGGAGCAGAAGAACCCATTGCCACTACTGTCTGCATAAGCATTTCTTTTAAATCAGGGCCGGCTTTTTTCTTGGCTTCTGCTTTTACTGTACCTTTAATTGAAAGACGCTCAAGTACTGCCTGCTGTTTACGTTCCTTATCTGGCCCATGATCTTCTTCAATAATTTCATTAACAAGATCTGTATAAAGATTTTTCTTTCCGGTAATTTTTGTATAGAGTCTTTTAATTTCGGAAAGTTCGCCCTCTGCAGATTCTGCAGCCTTCTGCTTATCAAATTCAGGATGATCAAAAACATCTCGTCTAAGGCCACCCTTGTAAAGCTCTCGCATAAAGATTCCGAGCTCGTTCAGCATTTTGTTAATTACAACAACAGCCTGAGAACTTTTTGCTACACTATCATTAATCATACTCTGAACAACATTTGGAGCCCCATTTTTTGCATGGCTGATAGTTATTGCAAGCGCACGGGTATTCATCTTTACATTATTCATGGAAAGATCGTTCCACTCAAAAACCTTATTAAAATCAATAAGTTTTTTAACGGTTGCAATGGAAAAGTTTTCTATAGAAAAGCGGAAATATGTACAGATATAATCCATCATAGTTTCGTAATTTGAAAAACGTTCGCCAAAGACTTTTGCAATTTCACTTTCGGCAAAAGGAGTTGTTTCCGGAACTATGATTTCTGAGATTTTTTTATCAAGGCGATATGGATCGGGAGTTATCAGGGATTTTTTTACAAATGTTTCATAAAGGGTTTTTACGCAGGTATGCATAAGGCGATACTGCATAAGAAGTTCCTGGAGACATTCTGAATTATACCATTCCTGTTTTTTACTTAGAGCCGCCTGCAGCTCATTTGCAAAGTTATCCTCTTCCATATCTTAATTATCGGCAGAATTCTTGAATTACTTGCTTAAAATTTTCACAGGTGTTCCAGGATATACTAATGAGAAATCTACCGGTAAAACATTGCCTTCTTTATCAAGTCCAACTACAAAATAGAATTTAGATGTTTCTTCTGTTTCTGATTCAGCTTCTACGTTTGATTCTGACTCAACTGCTTCGCGGAAGATTCTTCCCTTTATTGTTTTTCCAGCCTTGAATTCTGCAGGAGCACCTTCTTCTGTAATAAGATAGCGGGCTTTTCCCGAAACATAAACAGGCATTGTATCGTAATCTTCTGCAAACAAAAGAATTGCATTTGTTTTTGCAAGAGTCATGAGAGTTTCATAAGACTGCTGATAATAGCTATCCTGATTTGCAATATAATGATTTGATTTTTCAAGCTGGGCATTCAAATTATTGATTTTTTCATTAAGCGCAGCGGTCTGAGCAACATTTTCTTTATAAAATGCATTTGCAGTATCAACAAAAGTTTTGCCCATTCCGTTTATAAGATTTCGCGAAGCCGCATTATATACAGGAATAGAGTTTTTCTGAGGAAGCGAAGTTACAGCCTTGTCGATATACTTATAATCTTCATAAAGATTCTGATATTTTGCAATTAAATCTTTAATTGATGAAGAAACCTTTGAAGTTACTGCACTTCCATCAAAATCTTCCGCTCCAAGTGCAGAAGCCTCTTCAATGATTTTATCTGCATCTTCATCTGAAAGTTTTGGATCGAGAGTTGCAATTTCTGACTGATACTGGGCAGATACAGCCGTTACTGCCTGACGCATACTTTCTGAGGTTTGTTTCTGGGTATCGGAAAGTTTTTTGTTTAAATCGGCAATGCGACTTTCATACTGATCTTTGATTCTCTGCTGCTCAAGTTCTTTTACCCGACGTTCGCTATCAAGCGCCATTTCTCTTTCTTTTGCAGCCTGAACCTTTGCAGTATCAAATTCAGAAAGCTGTTTTTTGTATTCTTCTATTTCCTTATCTGCCTGTGCAAGTTTTCCGTCAAATTCAAGATGGATTTCTGCCAGTGTGTCTTTATATTTTTTCTGAGCTTCGGCAACACGAGTATTATAAGTCTTTTTAGAGCGAAGATTCATGGAATCAATTACAAAAAGATCATTTTTATAAGAGTCTTCTGCGGCATTAAGTTTTACCGTCATGTCACCTTCGATTGCGGCACGGCTTTTTACAGCATTATCATAATTAGTCTGTGCGGCACCCATGGTATCCAGCAGATTTTTAAGATTTAAATCATCAAACTCTGTAAGACTTACTGTGATATCTTCATTATTTGAAGAAATAACACGGGTCATGACAAAGGCAATTCCAAAAACAACAATAAAACAACCCGTAAGCATAAGGAATGAAAATGGCGAACGATGCTTTTTTGTTTTTGCATATTCCTTTTCAATATCATATGCCTGTTCTGAAGAAGTCTGGTGAATACGTTCCAGCTCTTTTCCGAGAAAGAGCATTACTTCCTTGTGAATCTGATTTGATCTCTGTTCGTCTGTTATTTTGTTGTCATTGCCCATATTCCGCTCCAGTCTGCAGGTGCACTCTTTGATCCCATTCTTTCAAGGAATACCTGAGTTACATCCAGTTCAAGTCCTTTAAATATCTTGCGGGCAGTCTTCCAGTCGCCTGCATAATATGATTTCAAGCCTTCTTCAAAGCGCTGGTACTGCTCAAGAAGATTTTCGTCCATCTCGTTTGTATCGAAAGGGAAATAAACCTTCTTTCCTTTTGTTTTTCCTTTAACCTGTACAGTATCAATTTCAATAAACTTATAGCGTGCAGTTTCCGCACTAACTTCATCTTTAATTGATTCAGAAACCACTACCGGTATATGGTAAATACGTGTTAAACCTTCAAGACGAGAAGCAGAGTTTACTGTGTCACCAATTACTGTATTTGTCATATGCGACTGACGAGGATCATCAAAGTCGTTACGACCGATTGTTCCATAAAATACTTTTCCCCCATCTATACCAACGCCTACATCAACCATAACAGCCTGGAATACCCGCTCTTCTGATTCTGTAAGCTTGCGGGTCTTTTCAATTTCTTCGCGACGGCCAAGCATTTCCTGACGAAGTTCTGCAGTAGCTCTTGTAATGCTCCAGGCAGAAATTACAGCATTATAGGCTTTTGAACGTCTTGAATCGAGAGTTCCATAAATTGCAAGAATTGCATCTCCAATAATAGAACCTACAATTCCCGAGTTTTCATGAACATTATGAATTACACGGTTATAGTGAACATTAAGAACTTCAATTATATCATTACCCAGGGTTTCTGTTCGGTAAGTAAAGCTCTTTACATCAGAGAAGAGCATTGCAAGATCCTGCTGCTTACCTTCAAGACCTACATCGCGGCCGGCATAAGCCTTTGCAACAATATCCTTTGAAACGAACTTCTGGAAAGTATCGAGGAGATTATTTACCTGTGTAGAAAGCGAATTAAAAGAGGCAGCCATGTAAGTAACGTCATCATTTGGAGCCGCAGAAATATCAATAAGGCCAAGCTGTTTTTTCTTCTGCATTTCAATGAGATCTTCTGTAAATGAACGAAGGGTACTGAATTCACGGCGCAGAATAAGATAGCCGATTATAATAAAGATAAGTGTAAGAATTATGATAAGGGCTGAAATAATCCAGTAAACCCGGTAATTATTTTTTTCAAGGTCTGTACGTTTTTCTGCGCGAATAATGTAATAATTCCAGTCTTTCTGATATTTATAAACACCAAAATATTCTCCGGAAGAAGTTGTAAAAGAAACGGAACCTTCTTCTATTCCTGTCTGGCGGTTTGAATTCAAAAGATTGAGCGCTTCTTTATCTGTAAAGGCCGACCAGAATAATCGCGGATTTGCACTGGCAAAAAACTGAAATTCGCCGTCATAGCTTACTCCAAGTGCTACACTGTTCTGGTTAGTAAAATTGTTTGTAGCAACCTTTCTAAGAGCATCAATACTTTCTTCCTTATTACCGGAATAAGAATAAATCTGATACTGATTTGATGAAGTGGTATAAAGCTCTTTAAGCTGATTTACCATAATAGTGTTATTAAGATTGATTATTTGACGCTGATTCAACTGAAGTGAAATAAAGTTTGTAATAAAATTTGAAAGCAGAATCAGACATATAAAGATGAGCAGCATCTTTAAACCAATCGGTACAATTCGAGTTTTTCCAACTCTGGAAAAGAATTTTACCTTACCAGACAAAATATGGCCTCCAGAAAAACGATTTACAATGTAATCTGATTTTTAAATGAATTGAAAAAAAAATGTTTCGCAAACGTTGTAGTGTAATAATTATAAATGAATTGCATAAAAAACGCAATTTTTTTATATTGTGATTTATGAATGAAAAAAACTCAAAACCTTCGAAATCAATAGTAAAGTCCGGGCTTGTTCTTACCCTTATGACTTTTGCTTCCAGAATAATGGGCCTTATCCGCGAAATGACAAAGGCCTCTTTCCTCGGCACAGGACTTTTTGCAGACAGTTTTTCTGTTGCCTTTATGATTCCTAATCTCTTCCGAAAACTCTTTGCTGAAAACGCCATTTCTGTTGCTTTTATTCCAACCTTTAAAGATTATCTTGCAAAAGAAGATACAGATGATAATAAGAAAATTACCCAGGAATTTCTTGCATCAACTTTAACACTGGTAACCTTTCTTACCGCCTGTGTAGTTATTCTTGGAATTATTTTAGCACCCTTTATCATTCCAATTTTCTGTAAGGCTCCAAAACCTGAAATAGCAGATTATGCAGCAAAATTTGAATACTACCTTCTTGAGCTCAACGAAACTACAGTGCTTACAAGAATAATGTTCCCTTACCTGTTTTTGATTTCTGTTGCAGCCTTTTTTCAGGGAGTTTTAAATACATGCGGTATTTTTGCACCTTCCGGTTTTACTCCGGTAATGTTCAACGGAATTGTAGTTCTTTCAACTTATCTGCTTGCTCCACATACTTCTAACCCGGCACGGGCCATGGCAATAGGAACAATTCTTGGTGGTTCAGTGCAGGCAATTTTTCAGTGGCCTTTTGTTCACAAAACCGGCTGGAAGACAGGCATCACTTCTATAAAAAAAGCATTTTCGAATCCCGGAACCCGTAAAGTTATGGCCTTACTGGCACCAACAATTGTTGGAATTGCAGCCTATCAGCTGAATGATACAGTTTCTACTGCCCTTGCAAAATATGTTGGTCCCGGAATTGCTTCGAGCCTTCAGTACAGTATCCGTCTACAGGAACTGATTCTTGGAATCTTTGCCGTTTCAATTGGAACCGTTATTCTGCCGGATCTTTCCGGTTTTGCCAATAAAAAAGACTGGACACAATTTAATTCCATGCTGCTCCAGGCTATCAAAATAATGACACTTATTTCTATTCCAATTACAGCCTACTCTCTGATTACTGGCCGCGAATTAATTTCACTTCTATATAAAAGAAATCAGTTTGATGATAATTCTGTTACTATGACGCTTGGAGTTTTCCGCTATCATATTGCCGGCCTGCTTTTTATTGCTCTTAACAGAATTATGGCACCTGCTTTTTATGCTCAGCAGAAACCAAAACTCCCGACTATTGCAGGTCTTGTAAACTTCAGCACCAATATTCTTCTGGCCCTGATTCTTTCTATTCCTATGGGAGGAAACGGAATTGCACTGGCGCTTAGTCTTGCAAGTCTTGCAAATACAATTTTCCTCTTTATTTTTATGAAAAAAATGGAAGCTATTGAAGTTGGAAAACTTGTTCGCGGAACACTGCTTTACAGTCTGAAGATGGCCCTCTTATCTCTTGTAGCTGCAGTTCCAACTTATTTTGTTCATAAGCTGATGACAGAAATTTTTGCAGGACGTGGAAATATAATTTCTTATGGACTGCCTGTTGTTATTTCAGCTATTGTATTTGGAACAGTTGGAATTCTTGAGCTGCTTATTACACATGATGAAATTATAAGTGTAATTCTTAGAAAGGTGAAAAAATGAAACAATATACAAAAGACGAATTAAAAGAGATTTATAAAAACCGCCGGAAAAAACTTGCTGCTTATCTGCGCGAAACAGAAACCGGCGCCTGTATATTTATAGACAGTGAAGAACACCGCGACCCTGCCGTTGCTTATTATACAAATCATGCAAACGATGCTGTACTCATAATTTTTAGCGACGGCTACAGCGTGCTTATTGCCTGGGATGAAAATCTTGCAAAGCAAAATGGTTTTTATGACAAGCTTGTACCCTACACCCGTTATAAAAACGATGCAAAAACAGCAGTAAAAGCAATTCTTAATGTCTGCTATACTCACGGAGAAAACAGCAAGGTTGAACTTCCGCCTTACCTCACTTATCCGGAGTATCTCAGATTTCTTGATGCGCTGAACAATTACGATTGCCGCTGCAAGGAAGATGGTTCCCACAATTTTGTAACAGACAGCCGAATGATTAAAGATGATTACGAAATTGAATGTACCCGTGAGGCTGCGAGAGTCGGCGATTTGATTATTGATGAAATTGAAGCAGAAATAAAAAACGGAAAAATAAAAACAGAAACCGATGTTGCACTTTTGATTGAAAGAATGCTCCGTGAAAATGGATGTCAGAGAACCGGTTTTGATACACTGGCAGCCGGACCTTCCCGAAGTTTTGCCATTCACGCCTTCCCTGGTTACACAGATGCTGCCTGGCCGGCAAAGGGGCTTTCAATTCTTGATTTTGGAGTTGTATATAACGGCTACACAAGTGACACTACTCTGACGGTTGCAAAAGGGCCTCTTTCTGCTGCTCAAAAAAAACAGCTTGATTTAGTACAAAAGGCTTACGATGAGTGCCTAAAGCTATACAAGCCGGGGCGAGCGATTCTTGATGCGGCAAAAAAATGTGATGCTGTATTTGCGGCCGCTAAACGAAAAATGCCGCATGGACTCGGACACGCTGTTGGTCTTGAGATTCATGAATTACCGAGGGTGAACATGAGAGCCGCCCCGGAACTTCTTTTTAAGCCGGGAATGATTTTAACTTGTGAGCCGGGCCTCTACGATGTTGAAATCGGAGGTACCCGGCTCGAAAATGATGTCCTCATTACCGAAGACGGCAATGAAGTTTTGACTCATTCAAGAATTATCCGAATATAGCACACTTCTGATTGATAAGCGAAATCTGTTCAAGAATGCTGTCTGCAGTAATGCAGAGGGCATTGCACAATTCCTTATCTTCCAGATTCTGTGCCATATCTTTCATATCTTTTATTACACGAATAATAAGATCATTTGTTAATTCTTCATCCTCAAGTTCATCAAGCTGGCTGTTGTATTCTTCGCCAAGAACACCAGACTTAATAAGTGATTCGGCAGTACGAAGCAAGCCGGGTTTTCCAGACATTCTTGCAATTACATATTCCATGAGCATGCGCATTTTGCAAGAGAATGAAGAATTCTTTTCTTTTTCCGGCATATAGCTTGCAAGTACTTTGAGTTTTTTGAAAAGCTCTATTTCTGCAGAATAATTCTTGGCTGTGTCGTCATCGTTAAGAATGCGTTCAATCTTATCAAGCATATCATCTGCAGTAACAAAGAGATCATCATCATCTTCTTCCTGATCAGAAGTTTCGTAAGCAGCAGGTTCTTCTTCAATCTTAAGATCTGCCGGTGTAGAACCGCCGCAAAGTTCTCTGAGTTCTTCGACAGTAATAAAAGGAACAATTCCAGGGCCTTCATCATCGTCTAACAGGAGTCCTTCTTCGGCGCCTGCTTCTTCGTCCGGCTCTACGACCGCTTCTTCTTCCGGCTCAACTTCAAGTTCCGGCTCAGGTTCCGGTTCTTCTTCAGTTTCAAGTTCTTCTTCTTCTGCTGCTTCAGGTTCAGCTTCACTTTCGATTTCAGGTTCATAGTCAAGTACTATATCTGACGCTGCTTCCTCTTCAGGTTCAACAACTTCAGCCTCTTCTTCCAGCTCATCAAGTTCTGCTGCAGAGAATTCTGCATCATAAAGATTCAGATCAAAATCATCTTCCGGAATATCAGATTCAGCATTTTCTTCTTCTGTGATTTCAGATTCTTCAGGTTCTGTTTCTACAATTTCCGGTTCAGCAACTTCAGGCTCAGCAACTTCTTCTTCAGCAATTACCGGCTCTTCATTTTCTGCTTCAAGCGGCAAATCATATTCCTGAAGTTTTTCTTCAACTGCTTTATCTACAGCTTCATCAACTGCCTTATCCACAGCCTCATGAATCATCTTTTCATTTTCATGTTTCATCTCATCAGCAAGTTCTTTCTGCTGAAGGGCAAATTCACGCTGCTGTAATTCCAGTTCTTTCTGCTGCTGTTTAAGATCCTGCATCATCTTATCAGCCTTTTCAAGTTCGGGCGTCAAATCATAATCAGGTTCCCGTTTATATTCCGGTTCTTTAGCCGGTGCTTCCGGTACAGGAGCTTCTTCAACTACAGGCTCCGGCTCAGCTTCCTCTTCAGTTACAGGATCAGATCCAAATGAAAAATCAGACTCTTCATCATCATCAGCCAGTGAATTCAAATCTGGCTCTGGCTCACCTTCGAACTCTGAATCCGGAGCTGCCACCTGTTCTGCTTCTGCTTCCGGCTCAATCTCCGGCTCAGCTTCTGCTGCCGGTTTAGCTTCGCCTTCCTTAAACGGCTCATACTCAGGATCCATATCCAGTCCGGCATTCTCTTCTTCTTCCTCTTCTGCTGCACCTGGAGTCATCATCGACATCAAATCAGAATCGTCAGAGTTTTCATCGTAAGGCTCTTCTTCCTCTTCTTCGTCTATCAGTTTTTCTTTTGCATCCGGGTCATCATCAAAATCTTCCCAGAAGTCTCCGTCTTCTCCGGTAAGGGCCTGTTCAATTGGAGGTTCTCTTTCGAGGCTTGAATAATCATACTCCTCTTTTTCTTCCTCCGGGTTCTCACCGTTTTCAAGGAGTGCATTGAACTGCTCGTCAGAATTATCTTCTCCAGGATTCAGTTCATCATCAAGGTTTCCGCCTTCTTCTTTACTGAGCTTATCTGCATCTAAGCCGACAGGAAGTTTGTCATCATCATAAAGTTCCTGATTTTTCTCAAGCTCGCTGTAAATTTTCTCCAGCTCTTTAACAGCATAAATATTAGGATTCTTTAGAGAAATTCCTTTTTCATACTCTGTTTTTGCTTTTGAAAGGTCTCCGCGTGCAACCTGAACAGTTCCAAGAATATTATAACCTTCCGGAAGCTGAGGTCTGCGCTCAACAAAGGTTTCTGCAAGCTTTTCGGCCTTTTCATAATTTCCTGTCTGAATATAACGGTCGGCCGCATTAATAAGATAATCTTTATAATGGTGATTTAATTTCTTGATTTTTTCAAAGTAAGTATTAGCTGCTTCTTCATCGCCACGACAAACAAAATACTGTCCGTAAAGATCAAGAATCTGCAGATCTTTTCCATCTGACTTTGAATCAATTGTCTTAATCAGATCGAGAGCTTTTTCATAGCGCTGAGCCGAAAGAAGTACATGCGCATACTGTTTGCATACTTCAAGATTTTCCGGCGCAATATCAACGGCCTCAAGAATTTTTTCCATAGCCTGATCAATCTTTGTTCCCTTTTCAAGAGACTTTGAAAGACCAATTAAAATGTTGATATCATTTTCCTTAAGACGTTCTGCACGCTTAAAGGTTTTTGTTGCGTTATCATA
>JAEEGL012184559.1_pt1 | contig 12000 bp, 9 predicted proteins | sample 9134231 | NCBI WGS metagenome assembly JAEEGL01 (sample SAMN16246548, study PRJNA631951) | gut metagenome | biome: gut microbiome; feature: rumen; material: fiber-attached | host: Bos | place: Iran: Karaj | collected 2018-10
CTGCCTTACCAACCTCTTCGCTCATAAGAGCGCGTCTTCCATGATATTCGCCCTCATCTGCAAAACAGTACTTACATCTCAAGTTGCAGTCATGAGCTATATTAAGACAAAGAGCCTTAACTACTGTCTCTCTGTTCTGGAAATCATCTACATAGTTCTCATATACATCATCAGTATAAAGAACTTCACCTGCTCTAAGCTCAAGAAGCTCTTCTATTGCTTCTCTTATATCTTCATTAGAATATTTCTTGCTGATATCTGTGGTAGAAAGAACGTCACTGTAAAGAGCCTCTACTTCCTTTTCATCCACTCCATCATTATCTTCTTTTGCTGCAGCTGTACCATACTTGCTGCTAAGTCTATTTTCTATAACCTCTACAAGGTCGAAAACAACGTCATCCACCACATGTACTGAACCGCTGTTAACGTCCAGAACGATGTTGTAGCCATTGTTCTTATAAGCGTGAATCATAAAAACTCCTATTTCTAAACTACTATATCAATACATACAATACCGGATTCAGGGATGCAAAAGTGCATTCTCATACACCCATACATCCGTTTCGAATTGCCCGCAAAAACATAGGCAGCGACAAAGTCGCTGCCCGACATGATCAAATCATGTTTCCGGGATAATCATATTTTTCCCGGAATATCTGTAACCGGTAATGATAATCTTACTTGCTAAGCTGTTCGCAGCTCTGATTTCCTACTGTGCAGGAAGTCTTGCAAGCAGACTGGCATGATGTCTGGCACTCGCCACATCCGCCCTTCTTCATTGATTCCTTAAGATTTCTTGTAACTAATGACTTTACATGTTTCATAATTGCCTCCTACTTGAAATACCTGGTTAACACCACATTTCGAGTTTTTCGTCCTAAAGTATAACATATTTCAAAAAAATATTAAAGAGCTTTCTGCTCTTTAGCATCCGCCTTGGTTTTTTCCTCATTTTTGGAATTATTAACAACTCCTGTCAGAAGAACCTTGGTAATTCTGTTTCTCTTTATTGCTCTGGCCGTAAGCGTTATGCCATTATCAAGAGTAACCATTTCGCCATATCTTGGAAGTCTGTCCAGATTCTCGATCATAAGTCCGCCGATAGAGTCATAATCCTCAGAATCGAAATCCGTTCCGAGAGCATCATTTATGTCATCCAGCTTCATATTACCTTCAACAAGATATTTGTTATCGCCAAGATCCTTGATAAGCTCATCCTCATCAGAATCATACTCATCTCTGATCTCGCCGACGATTTCTTCAAGAAGATCCTCAAGAGTTATCATTCCAACCGTTGTTCCGTACTCGGATAAGACAAAAGCAACGTTTTGGGATTTTTCCCTCATTTCCATCAAAAGATCTGCTGTCTTTTTATACTCATAGGTATAATATGCTTTTCTAATGTAATCAGTGATCTTGAAATTCTCTTTATCTTTAATCAGTATCAGATCCTTGACGTTAATAAGTCCGATTATATTGTCCTGCTCATTTCCTTCAAATACAGGAATTCTGGTGTACATATCTTCCTTGAAGGTTCTCATAACTTCACTGTAATCAGCATCAGAGCTCACACAGGACATATCTATCCTCGGGATCATGATATCCTTGGCAACCGCATCACTGAAATCAAAGACATTGTAAATAATTTCTTTCTCGCCGGACTCGATTACGCCATCCTCATGGCTGACATCAACATAGGTCTTAAGCTCATTTTCAGTCATGGTCTGCCTGCTCTGAACATCTATCCTCATAAGTTTAAGAAATCCTGAAGCGATTCCATTGATAATAAAGCTAAGAGGCTTTGTAACTGCGATAATAAAAAGAACTGTCCTTGCATACATCAGTGACATATTCTCGGAATAGGCAGTTGCTATGGTCTTAGGAAGGATTTCTCCCACTATCAGAACTACCAAAGTAAGAACACCGGTACCAATTCCTACAGCAATGCTCCCCCACAGATCTGTCACAAAAACCGTCATAAGTGCTGAAGCACTTAAGTTTACTATGTTATTTCCAATCAAGATCGCTGATAGCATCTTCTGGGTATTTTCGCAAATGCCAAGAACCAAGGCTGCTCTCTTATTTCCGTCATCAGCAAGAGCTTTCATTTTAACCCTGTTGACAGTCATAAAGGCTGTCTCAGCTGATGAAAAAAAACCGGAAAGAAGAACAAGCACCAAAAGTACTATCAGCCTGACTAAGTGAATATTCAATTCTGTCCTCCTGAGTTATTCTATAACTCCAATAATCTCCATAGGGTCTGTGACAAAAATGTTCTCCCCAGCCCCGGCCTTTAAAAGTTCATCTTTTGTTCTAAAGCCCCAAAGGCATGAGATACATCTAAGCCCGCTGTTTAATGCAGTTTGGTGATCAACTTCAGAATCACCTACATATACACATTCTTCTTTGGAAACTCCAAGTTCTTTTATGGCAGCTTCTACAGTATCAGGAGCCGGCTTTTTGCGAACGCCGGCGGATTCTCCAATTGCCACGGATACGTAATCACCAAAATACATATTATTCAGTTCTTTTACCGCAGCATCATATTTATTGGATACAATGGCCATCTTAACATTCTGATCTTTAAGCGCCTTTAAAAGCTCCATGATGTGCGGATAGGGACCTGTCTTGTCATTGCAATGAATAAGATAGTATTCCTTGAAACAAGAAAAAGCATCCTCAAACAAAGGATTATCTTTTCCATCAGGAACCGCTCTCTCCATAAGTTTCTCAACGCCATTTCCTACAAAATGTCTAACCTCTTCAAGAGTCCTCTTTGGCATTTCATACTGTGAAAGAGCATAGTTCACACTATCGCACAGATCTTCAAGCGTATTTAATAAGGTGCCGTCCAAATCAAAAATAACAGTAGAATACTTCATTACCAATTAATCTAAATGGAACACAGGGTGCAGATCCACTGCCACCGGACTGTTATCCGGATTGGTCTCCATGATATCAGCCATGAAATCCCACCACTTGCGGTTGATAGCTGTATCAGCACTCTTAGCCCATAACTCCTCATCTTCTATTTCGATATATCCGTATAAGACAAGAGTTTCAGGATCAAGATAAATACTGTAGTTGTGTCCACCATGCTCGTGGATCATCTGCTGCATTTCAGGCCACAACTCGTTGTGTCTTTTCTCATACTCCTTCTCCATCCCCGGATATAACTTCATTTTAAAGCCTTTTCTAATCATAGTTCTTCCCCCAATCTGGTTATGTTTTATTATATTTTCACACATAACCATCCCCTAAACTACGCATTTTTTAATGAAAACCTATCAATTAAGAGGATTTTCATAGAATTCTCTGATATCCTCGTATCCCTGCTCAGAAAGCTGCTGCTTCTGGAATTTCTTATTCTTGGCCATTCTGACAACAAGAATGCTCTTGCCTTCTAATCTCTCCTTCTGAGCCACAGAAATAATCTCTGCAAGTCTCTGTCCCTTAATTCCCTTTTCTATAAGGAAGGCAGCCTTATCGCTTTCACCTGGAATCTTAAAGCCCTCATCCATCATGATCATGATGATACGCTCAAAACCAATTGAGAAGCCGCACGCAGGTGTATCCTGTCCAAGGAACTTACCTACCATCTTGTCATATCTTCCGCCACCGCCGCAGCTTCCGCCGTACTGAGGCATTGATACTTCAAAGATAGTGCCTGTATAATAGCTCATTCCTCTTACAAGAGTAGGATCAAAAGACATTTCGAACTTAGCTGTCTTTGTAGCATCTACGCTTCCAATGATCTCATCTAAGTTTTCTCTTACTTCCTTATCAAGGAAATCTCCAAGAAGATCAGCTATAACCTTGATTCCTTCAAGGCTGTCTTTTCCCTCAGCCTTTCTGAAAAGATCCAGATATTTATCAACGCACTCAGAAGCAAAGCCCTGTTTAACAAGTTCTTCCGATACACCATCAATGCCGATCTTATCCATCTTGTCCAGAGTTATGAATACATTATCATACTCTTCCTCAGGGAATCCGCTGTAGGCAGCCATAGCCTTAAGAAGTCTTCTATCATTAATACGGATCTTGAAATCGCTAAAGCCAAGTCTTCCAAGTGTTGTGGTAGTAGCCAGGATCAACTCTATCTCCGCAAGATTAGAAGGCTCGCCCAGAATATCAATATCGCACTGCATGAACTGACGATATCTACCTTTCTGAGGTCTGTCAGCTCTCCATACGTTGCCCATCTGAAGTGCCTTAAATGGAGATGGAAGCTCGTTTGCATGATTTGCATAAAAACGAACAAGAGGAACAGTAAGGTCATAACGAAGGCCTGAATCTGTAAGATCATTTTCCTCTTTAGCGGTCTCTAAATTAAGCTTCTCGCCTCTTTTCATAACCTTGAAAATAAGCTTCTCATTTTCACCGCCCTGCTTACTGTTCAAATTAGCAAGAGACTCCACTGCAGGTGTCTCAATTGAAGTAAAGCCAAACTCAGCATAGGTCTTTTTGATAATGCCTATACAATAATCCCTCAGCTGCATCTCTGATGGGAGAATATCTTTCATTCCTGTAACAGGTTTCTTTATAAGTGCCATAAATTACCATCCTAACGTCTTTTTTCTAAAAAAATATATTACACTGCCCCATTCATCTTTGCAACATTATCCATTATGGTCCCTCAGAAACTGCAAAAACTGATCCCTTGGCATTGGTCTTGCGTAAAAGAAGCCCTGAATATGGTCACAGCCAAGCTTAATGAGCTGTCTTGCCTGTTCTCCGGTTTCAACGCCCTCGGCCACAATTTCTTTTTTCAATGCCTTTATGATCTTGATCAGATTGATCATTACCATATAGGAAGTTTCTGATTCAAAGGCAGACTGTATGATACTCTTATCCAGTTTAAATAAATCCACAGGAGTTGTGGCTATCCTCACCAGATTGGAATAGCCTGTTCCGAAATCATCCATAGAGAAAGCTATTCCGGCCTCAGTGAGCTTGGTAATATTCTCATCCATAACGGAAGTAATGCCCTGTTCATAGGTTTCTGTTATCTCAAAGTTTATCTCACTTGGCTTAACCTGATATTTACTTAGCATATTCATAACATTGTCATACAGATTAGTCTGGATGCAGTCAACGACAGAGAGATTCAGCTCCACATAATCAAGTCCATGCCTGCGGACATCTGTTTCCTGGAACATCTCGCAGACGCTTTCTATAACAAATCTATCTATAGAAAGGATTGTTCCGTTTCTCTCAGCAATAGGCATCAGGATTGCCGGCGAAATAAATCCAAGCTGTGGATCTTTTAATCTAAGAAGCGCTTCACAGGAGGAAAATCTGCCAGTAGAAGGTGAATAAATAGGCTGATAATAAACCTCCAAAAGGCCATCATCCAGAGCATGTTTAACAATACTATCAATTTTTTTATCATGCTCCACTATCTTGAGGTTCAGATCTGCCATACGGAGCATATCTTTCCCCTGCTTAACTATCGCCTTGTCTAATACACCGCGAACCTCGTTATATCGCTCAAGGCTGCCCACTTCATCCGGAAAGCCGATTGCATAGGGACTTTCAAAAAGCTTTATTTCCTCATCCAGAATAGTCCAGGTGTCCTTAAAGCGCTTCCTGATCCGCTCGGCAGTTCCTTCTATTACAACTTCATCCGGTGTTACACCCTGAAATATCAGGATGAAATCCTCCATATTCGGGTAAAAGACCACTTTGTCAGGACTAAGTCCCTTTAAATACTCAGTGATCTGACTTACCATCGCCGCTGCGACTTCGGAAGATTTTTCCCCTAATATTGTATTAAATCTGTCAATATGAATTCCGAAAAGAGTAAACTCTCTTTTTTGCAAAAGATTAGTAGAAATAGTGAAATTCAGCGCATTTCTGGTGGAGGTTCCCGTAAGACGGTCCACAAATTCACTTGGATTCTGGAAAGTGTAAACGCACAATAAAAGCGCTAAAGATACACTAAATTCAAATATCGAACTGGACTTGGTAACAATTCTGATGGGCACTCCCACCATCATCAGAAAATAATAGACCCACAGGGCAGATGCTTTTTCACTACTTAATGTCTTGGTGTACTTGAGCAAAAGATATGTAGCAAAAGCATAATAAAGATCAACACCGATATTGACTGTTGCAGCCTGAGGATAAATATATACAAGCTTACCAACTTCATCGAAATAAAAGAAAAATCCGGAAAGATAACCTATCGGGTAAAAGAAAACCGAATACATCGTCGGAATAATAAGAATCGCCTTTCTTAGAGGGCCATCAGGCTCAAGCTGAAAAATACTCATCAGATAGGTTATAGATAAATATGGAATAAGGTATGTAAGCATTTTTTCAGCTAGAACAATATAGCAATTGTTATCATAACCTATTAAGGCATGCATGAACTCATTATGAAGATAAAGAGCATGGAAAAGCCCCATTATATTCAGTAAAAGAGCATCAATAATAAGAGCACCAAAAATATGCCCCTGCTTACTGTAGTACTTATCTTCCGACAAATGAATAAAAAGAGTCACAAGGATAAGTACGAGGGATGCCACCGAAAAACATATATCATAAGATTGAGGGCTAGTAAGAAGTTCCATAAATCATCCTTCCTCAAAATAAGCATCGATGAATCTTACGTAGGAACTGTCCTGCATAGGTTTGCACATATAATCTCCAATCAGATAATCACAGCCAAGTTCCTCTGCCATTTCTTTGTCCTTTTCGTTTTCTATATCAGATGCTCCGACAAAAATGCTGACATCATGGAAAAGATTTACCATTCCTTCTGCTACAAGTCGCATTTTTTCAGACTCTATAGCCATTCTGATAACAGATATATCGAGATTTACCTGCAGCACAGGAAGAGACAGAATTCTGTCCAGATCTCCATAGCCGCTTCCAAATTTATCTACAATGATATAGCTGTTCATTTCTCCCATAAGTCTTAGATTGTGCTCAGCAACTTTACTCATGGTGGTAAGGGTTGTCTCTGTCAGCTTCATGCTTATCCATGAGCTTTCAGCTTTTTCTTCCCTAAGGATTTTCTTGATCCTTCTGACAAAATCTGTCTTGGAAATCTCGCCCTGGGAAAGGCCAACAACAGCACGGTATTTACCCTGTTTATCACCTGCATTCCAAAAAGACATCGCCCTGCAGGCCCTTCTGTACACAAACTCATCTGTGTCCATAAGTGTCGTCGTTATCTTCACATCAGGAATATGTTTTCTGATATCAATTTCATTACCATTTTCATCTACAGGAAAACATATAACATCTGCACTGTAATTAATCCTGTACTTTTTTGAAAGAACAGGCTGATACTTTATGACTGCAGTCTTTTTATCCAGACTAATCTTAGCCATAAGATCGAAATCTCTGGCTTTTCTTAGCTCTTTAAACTCCACACTGTCTATATCCACGATAACATTATTGTTATCTGAAATATCTTCATTAATAATGTCCAGCTTGTTCATAAGTTCCGCAGCATTTGTATAGTTCTGCGGATATCTGACCATAAAGCAGTGGCCATCTATCTTTATCACCATTCCCGAACAATTCCAGGGCTCCTTTAATCTTTGGGCAATGCGTTCAAGTAGCTGTTTTTGTTTCTCTTCATCCTGGGAATGAACCGTTACTGCAAATACATAGTCCGAATAGCGGTACGCATAGCTTGGGAGCTTAAACTCTCTCATTCCAACATTTTTAAGGAATTTTGCAATGCTTTTAAGCACAAGCTGAGCCTGAGCGTATCCGATTTCCTCGCTCAGTGCACCAATATTATTGATTGTTACAAAAATTGTGCAATGGGCACTTTTTCTTTTTATCTTCATATCAAGGCCTTCAAGAAAAGCCTTTCTATTGAGCATGTTAAGGCTCTGATCCACCATTTCACTGGGATTTTGCAAAGTTATATATACCATTGTGGCACTTACTGTATTGAAGAAATTCTCGATAAGAAGAGTAGGGTAAAAATACTGCAATATAATTCCCACAAGAACAAGAACCACATAGGAAGCAACAATTGTCCTGGTCCTTAAATTGATCAGCTTATTATATCTGTACATAAGGAAAACAGCGGCAAAAAGATAATATCCCGCCAGAACGTAATATATAACTATTAGATTCATTCTGTGATAAAGACCATCCTCAGAATAGTAGAACATAATAGGATGGAACCAGTTAATGATAACCAATATGGCGCCAATCATATATGGAGCCGCCGTCAAAAGAAAACTTTTTAACTGTCTGAAGTCAATATAGATATCAAGAATTGCCATTACATAACACATGTAATAAGTGGCAGATAAAAGATGAGCAAGAAAATACACCGAACCGGCTAATTTCTCAGCATAAGGAAACCAGACTTCCCCCAGGAACGGGTGCATCTGGAAAAGAGTTTCAATACGCTCGGCTACGGTTGCGGTAAAAATAGCAACTATAAGCATGCCATAAGCTCTTTGTCTATAGGCCGGAACCGACCTTCTAGCCAAAGAAGTCACAGCTATCGTAAATATTATACATAAAGCGCAAATGTCAAAGTAGTAATTATACTGCATGCGCTATCCTCCAGCTCCTGTCAAAGCCATTTAAGCGGATTACTGATTACCTTAGCTTTCTCCATTAAAAAATCCAAATTCCCCCGTAAATACTCCTCCAAAGAAGCAATTTCCTCTGTAGAATAACCATTATGACTGATGATAGTACAGTCAGGCAAAAGTCCCTTAGCTATCTGCGGACCATCTTTGCCATTTCTTTTAAATTCTACATGAACTACCTTTTTATTATCTTTATCCCTTACGATTGCGGAATAGGTCATAGTCATATCACTATCAGACATGTCTTTCCCCTGTCATTTAAAGCAAAAAAGAAATAGTGTTATCAAAGCGCAAAGTTTCGATAACACTATTATACGGCAAATTATGAAATTAATATACCAAATTGTGTGCTTAGTTTTATGTTATTTATTCTGCAGACTTTTCCGTCTTCCATTTCAGGCCACTGCTGCAAATACATGCACTGCCTGTACTTTTCATAAAGCGGAGTAATAGTTATTTCTCCCTTAAAATCAGTCTGCGCATATCTCTTAAGGCCAATTTCCCAGAGCTGTCCTGTGTAGAAGGTATCTGTAGCTATATCTCCATCTGTATAGATTCTGGCAATATCACCCTCGAAATCCACATACATATAGACCTCATCAGCATCAGCTGACATGTCAGATACATTAATGCTGTATTTTACAAGGTCTTCTGCTTCAGATATTTTTTCAAAGCTGATTTTGCCGGTGTTTCTATAGACATCTTTGCTCTCATAGATTGCAAATGCATCGGATGTGGCAAATTCCGGGCTCATATCAGCCGTTTTTCTGCATTCAAAGGTAGGATTCTCCTTCTTAAGCTCAGGATAGGATCTGAAAACAAGCTTCGAATCAAGATCAGTATCATACAAAAGCTTAACTCTGCCTTCAGGAGTAGTTATTGGCTGTGCGGCGGATATCAAAAGATACTCTTTTCCATCTATGGTAACCTTCGATGAGTAAGCCGCTTCTTCCCTGTTTAACACAATAATCTTATTGCCACAGACATCACCGGTTACATCCATTGACACTTCTCTATCCCTGTCTGTGTAGAAAACATATGCATCGTGACCATTATCATCATAATTTTTGATGACACATACAGGGGTTGCATCAATTGTCAAAAGAGCCCGCTCCCCAATTTCCATATTAAATGGGTAAAAGAAGAAATCACCATCTTCTATATCTCTTTTTGCAAAGGTAGCAAGCTTTGTCTGCTTATCCTCTGCATAGGCAGTTAATTCCACATCCTTATGAAGGGCCATCTCATATCTTCTCTGATAATTGTTCACAAAAAGATAGCCACTTGCATATTCCTGCCCTTTTGAGTTTTTCTTTGTCTTATATCTTACTGCACTCCTTAAATCCGTGAAATTATCAGGTTTTAAAGGATTTCCCGGCTGCTCCGTATAAGGCATATCGCACATATCACTTCCAAAATCATGGACAAAGCCAGAAAGAAGCCTTACTTCCTTATAGGTATCCTCCATCTGTCCAAACTCGCGGAGAGGAGCATTAAAATCATAAGCATACTCAGGAAGGTCGTTAGGATATCCGGTAGCTGTGCTCTCCTGAAGTGTAGTGAGCTTGCCCTTTGGATTGGTTCCGCCATGATACATGTAGTAGCCAAGGAGATTTGCGCCACTTCCCAGCTTAACCATGGTCATAGCTGCAGTATCCAGTCCTGTGGCGATAGGTCTTCTGTGATGAGTCACCTGTACGCCGCCGCCAAGCTCAGCTGTAAGGAACGGAAACTTATCCATGTCAAAAGTAATGCCGACTCCAAGTCCGTGATCAGAGCCAATGTTGTGATCATTTCTTTCTCTGGTAAAAATGTAATTACCGCTTGGTTCAATCTCGGTAAATCTTGGATCCCATGGAGCTTCACAGTATCCTCCCATAACAGGAAGCATACCGCCTGTCACGGCACCACCCCAGCCTGTAGCAGTATAAATCGGTGTAACAAAGCCTATTTCTTTTGCCATTTTCAAAAGAGTGCGCATATGCTCCTCACCCTCTTCGCCATTCTTACCGCCGCAGTGACCATATTCATTTTCAATCTGTATTCCTATTACAGGACCGCCATCTTTAAGAAAATATCCCTTGGCCTGTTCATAGGTCTTTTCATAAAAATTCCTAACATGTGAAAGGTACCTGGGAGCATTGGTCCTGACTTCGTAGTTTTCCTTCTTAGCATCCTCCAAAAGCCAGTCCGGGAAGCCTCCGTTTCTTGCTTCGCCATGAGCCCAGGGGCCAATCCTTAAGATACTGTACATTCCGACTTTTTTCACGGTTTCAAGGAAGTCCCTCAGGCATCTGTCACCTGTAAAATCAAACTCACCCTTTATTTCTTCATGATGGATCCAGATGACATATAAAGATACAATATCTATGCCACCGGCTTTCATCTTGCAAAGCTCTTCTTCCCAGTTTTTCTTGGGATATCTGCTAAAATGCATCTCTCCCATCATTGGAAACCATCTTTTTCCATCTACTATAAGGCTGACATTATCAAATCCTACCTCAGAACCTGATGTTATATTCATAACTTTTCTCCTCGTTAAATATTCAAATCGTAATTACCTGTTTACAATTAATGGGCGGTGATACACTCTCCATATCCATCTTCCATGTATCGCCGCCCACAAAAATCATTTAGTGCTTTCTTTTAATATTACTTCGTAGTTCTTAAGCATCTGATTATGTACGTTTTCGCCATCAATAAGCCCCAACAGAGTCCTTGCTGCAACTGCTCCCAGATTTTTGTCATTAAAGTTAAGAGACGTAACAGAAGGAACCATGCTCTCAAGAAGAGAACTGTTATAAAAAGATGCTATCTTAATATCCTGCGGAATCAAAATACGCTCATCCCTGCATCTTGCAATTGCTTCTCCTGCAATATTGTCATCCATGCAGATGATTCCATCGATATTTTTTCTAAGAAGTTCTTTTATAATGCTGCCAACCTTAGCATTGCTGTCCACATCCAGACAAACAAGATTCTGGTCAACAGAAAGCTTCAAGTCTTCAAAAGCTGCTGCAAAGCCCTGATAACGCGTTCTCGTGATAATGTGATTGGTGGATCCCCCTATCAGCGCCAGTTTTCTGAGGCCTTTGGCTAAAAGAACTGAAGTCAGTTCCTTACAGGCATCAAAATTGTCATTGTCTACCGTAATAATATCCGGATCATCACTACTGCCAACTGCCACAAAGGGGATTCCGGATTCCTTTAGATATGCTGCCGGAATATCATTGACCATTGTTCTGGTAAGGATCACTCCATCAACCTTGTGATTCTCCACTATTCTTCTAAGACCGGTGATATCATCTCCGGCTATAAGCGATACAACAATATCATAGCCGTAATCCGATGTAACCTCACTCATGCCTATCATACATCTCTGAAAAAAAGGAAGATCCACTGCATTATAATCATCAGGCCACACTAC
>JAEEGL014973560.1_pt1 | contig 12000 bp, 12 predicted proteins | sample 9134231 | NCBI WGS metagenome assembly JAEEGL01 (sample SAMN16246548, study PRJNA631951) | gut metagenome | biome: gut microbiome; feature: rumen; material: fiber-attached | host: Bos | place: Iran: Karaj | collected 2018-10
AGTACACATTAGTTGTGATATCACAACTCAAAAATAGTTAAAGTCTAGGCTATTAAGGATTTTACGCCGTGGCGTGTTTTGGTGGTTTATGATGGTTTATGGTGGGCGGTATGGGGTGGGGTGGGGTTAGGTGAGGGAATGCTGTATCTTCCAGTTTCTTACAATTTCACCCACTTCATTAGTAGCATAAAAATCACGATTTTCACGAATTAAATCAATTACCAATTTATGTAATTTTGTGGGGGTATCTGCTATTGACTGAACGTGTAAAATATTACTGTCCTCTTCATCTGTAAACATACATTCTATTTTCTGTACTGGCGTATCTTTTGTCTGTTGATAGAAAAATACAAATAAATGTTCTTGTTTGTCGTGTACATCAAAATAATATACTATCTCACCATGCACTAATTGACTATTGAATTTTATATAACAATGCCCTATAATATCCTGCTTTGCGTAATCAACTGGACAATGAGGGTATAATGCTAATTCCCATGTGCCTGAGGTTATCATCTGTAAACGTGGATTATTAAATGCAAAATATTTTGATACTGTACTACTTGTATCATATTCCTTGCAATACTCAACGGCTACTGTTAGCCCACTATCACCATAAGAATATAAATCTATAGTACCCTGTTTTTGTTTGGTAATATTATATAATCCCATTTCTTTGAAATAAGGACACATTTTATTAACTGTATTAGCCAACATAAATATAATACTACCGTCTCTATTTCTCATCAAACTGGATAATATATTAGTAAATATGATAAACTCGTCATGTAGATAAAAGTCTCGTGTTAAAAACTCGTCAAATATAATTATATCAAAGTAACCATTATCAGCACCCTTTGAGCTCTCCCATGTATTCAGCGAAAATGTCTTTATAAATGTATCAGATTTTTCCGTTATCTCTCCTTTTTCATCTTCATAAATGAAAATAAATTCACCTCGATAATACCGTATTTTATTATACTTGCCTTTACTCAACTTAATAATTTTATCCAAATGGGGTGTTACCAAATTTGCCAAATTGGTAGGTCTTAAATCCTCTTTTAATCGTCTGATATAAGCGGACTTGTAACCATACTTAAAAAATCTCTCAATCGCCAAATCAATAACACTGTATGTCTTGCCATTTGACCTCTGCCCGATTATCATATTATATAAAGCCTTATATTTCAATATCTTTTTCAAACTATAGTATTTACTCATAAAATATCATATCCTCTCTGGTGATTGCAAGCTCTGGATTATCTGGTAATATTTTTATATCCTCATCTGTCCACCCACTTAAAAATATTTCAAATTCCCTTGCAAGTGACAAATGATAATCTTGCTTACACATATGTATATAGTGGGTTGCCGATACTGTATCAACATTGCCTAAATAGTCAGTTATTTCCTGCCTATAATATTCATCTATATATGTATGTGTTTTAGTGCCTGTATAATCTGGGGGTATAAACATAGAATTTTTAAAAAAATCAAAACCGCCCATTTTCTCAATATAAGGGGTAGCTAAATCCTTATTTAGTCCGCTAACAGTCAAATGTATTTCATTATCTTCATACATATATCTTTTAGCTCCCAAAGTTTTGAAATTCCTATAAGCTCCGTTTTCGTTTTCCAACTCCCAAACGCCTAATATTTTAGTTTTGCCTGTCCGTGTTTTAGGATATAATAATTTTGTATCAATTTCTAGTTGTGATAACGCAACTGTTAAATCATGTATATTCTGTTTGTTGTATTCATCAAAAATATGCTTATGTCGTTTGTAATTAGTTAGTTTTATGCTATCTGTATCACAGTAAATAAAGTCGCTTTTAAAGTCTGTTTTGCTTTTGTTTTCCTCAATTTTTAGTATAGTATCTCTTAAAAAGTGCCTTGCGTAGCTAGTCACCCAAACACCCCATTGATAGAGTAAAAAGCTATTACTATTAAATCTGTATTTTTTTAAAGCCTGTTCAATGTCTGTTTTTTCTGTAGTCCATTCATCATTCAAAAACTTAATTTCATCATTTACAATATTTGTAACACACATTCCATATAACCCATTAATATGCTGTTTTGATTTCAAATATAGACGTTCTTCAAAGTCTGTAGTAGCACCTTTTAAAGTTGTTTTTTGTCCAAACAATTCAAGGATATATTCTATAAAAGGTTTTGGTAGATAACTATATGTAGCATAATAAAAATCAATTATCCTTGTACCCTCAACGTCATAAAATTGTATAAAGTCCTTATAATCAATATCGGTGAAAAATGTGGTAACATAATCGGCTTTAACTACTCTACCATTATCAACAATTTCATTCATAACAGTTTCACATTTTGACCTTGAAAGTGTATGATGTTCGTGTTTTGCTTTGATATGTTCAAAGCTGATTTTCATTACACACGCCTTTTTCTGTATCAAATTCTCAAACATTTCCCTATTAAGAATTTTAATCTTAGTAAACTGATATGGGAATTTACACTTAACCATAACTGTCGGATAACTGCTTGCAAAATCCAAACTATAAACATTATGTAAAGTATACCCCACCTGCTTATAATTTGCATGAGTATCACCACCTGCAAACGCCTTATTTAATAGTATAAATAAATCTTTATCGGGTGTATTTCTGATTATCATATTTCTGTATTGTTTTTTATCGACTACTTTAAAAATACGTTCCCTGCACTCTCTGCGGATATATCCTGTTTGTGTAAATGGTATTTTTGTTATATTTCCATTTTTCTTTATTTCAGATAAAATATAATAGTGCAATATTTCAATATCACGTTCACAGTATTTCAACTCTTTTTCTGTTAGGGGTGTTGTGCTATGTCGTATCAAATCATAATCTAAATCACCCTTTAATTTTTCGGGTAGCTTTAAAGATTCTGCTAAATTTGCTAAATTTAAACCACTGAGAAAATAACTGCATCTAAATTCAATACCTAAATTGTCAGCATAACATTTTATCGGTTTTCTGGGTGTTCTTGCAAATACTTCTTTAAAATTGCATATATCACGCAAGAATTGAAATTCATATGATAAATTATGCACATACATAATAATTCTATTTTTGCGGTTTAAATGTAGTTCACGTCTGAGATATAGTAGGAATTTTTTTAAATCATCTAAAGTTCGGGTATATACATAATGACCGCACACATTAACCATTTGGATATAACTGTAAGCTCTTTTATTTCCCTCTGTATCATAAAAGCTACTTACTTCAATGTCAAGGGCAAAATCATTGTTATAATAAGTACCCTTTTTAGTTTTCATAATTTCCAGTTGTGATATCACAACTGATATATCAAAATCTGTATAGTAAATCATATATAAGTACCATTTTCAGAAAATTCTGCTATAAATTTATCATAATCTCCATTAGCATTTTTTACCGCTCTTCTAAAAATTGCCCTAATTTCTGCTGGTGATTGACTTGACCTAAATCTTGCTAATGCAATATCTCTTATTTGACGGCTATCTAAAACTTTTTCGCCTACTTTATTTTTCACATAATCCATTATATTTAAAACCGCTTTGCGTTCATTAGCATTAGTAACCCCCAACCGTTCATTAAAAAGTTTGTCAAGGTTTTTTTGTGCTGTTAAAATTTCATCTATTTGCTCTAGTATGGTTGTCGCTATTCCTCTCATGGTTTCAAGTTGTGATATATTCATTTTAGTTACATTCATTCGCAAAGTACCTTTTTCCGTTGTCATAGTAGGGTCATTAAATACCGCTCCAAATTGTTGTTTTAATATATCAAGACCAGTATCATCAAGCGATTTGATAAAATTATTAGCGTCTTGTAAATCCTCTTTAGTCCATGCTTGCAAAACATTTTTGGGCGTTTTCCATGTTGGCTCTTTTACCCCCTCACTTTGAGGGGGTACGCCTGCGTTTTTCTCTATCTCTACAATTTTAGACTTCAAGCGGTTTTTTTCATCTTTTGCCATTTACTACACCTCACTATAATTTTCAATATCGGTTAGTAGTCTTTTATAATAGTCTATCTCCGCTTTTAAAGCACGTTGTAAATCACGTTTGTTAATGCGTTTCATATCCATGCTAGGCATATCACGAAAATATATACGACTATTCCCTACATACTGTATCTGCCTAACCGAAAATTTTCCGTCATTAGTTTCAAATTTTTCAGCACGGAGATAAGTTTTCATTTCACCGTAACTCATTGACATAAAAAATCACTCCTTTTTTCGGTTGCGATATCGCAACTAAATAACAACGCCATTTTCTAACAGTTCATTTATCATTCTATTTTCTTCGGTTGTTCGTGCCCCTGAGAATTTAACGCCTGAACAAACTGTAAAGCCTGTTTGCGTTGACAATACTGCTGTATAGTCGCAAGCATAACCAACGCTATAACCATAGTTTTCGGGTATTTTAGTTTTTACTGTGGATATTACAAAATATGGGAAATTTGGTAAATGACTGGATAAATTACTGGTTGTACTGCCAACAGTCTTGTATTGTGTAGGCTGTGCAATAGCATTATAAGTATTTGCAAGTGTACTAAATCCTCCCATTACTGCCCCTGCCACATTTCCAGCCATGCCAGCCGTTACCGCTCCGACTGTACCTCCTAAAATGCTACTAGTAATATTACCCAAATCAATAGCATTATTAACAGCGGTCATTGCAATGTTAGTATTTATTGTACCTGTTCTAAAACTAACTAGCATACCATTAGCAAAAACGCAAGCACAACAGGCGTTGCAATTCCAGTCGATAATAAGTTTTATATTGACTGTTTTACCTGCTATATCCTTAGTATCAATATCCATAATACCGATATATGGAATGTATAAATTAGCTGTTGTGTATGGTGCGAATGATAAAAATGTATCATCATGGTACTTAGGCAACTGCACACTGCCTAAATCAATAGTAGTTACAATATTGTCCCCAACTGCTAAAGCCTGCACATTTAACTGTGTCCGTCCTAACTTTATAGGCATAGTCACACCCACATTGATTAACGTGGTAATGTCAAAAGGCGTTAATGATAATTGTATCAAGGCATTTGCAGGATTTTCACCCATAAATTTCAAGCCATCGATAATTCTATCATAGATACTATCATCAGCATTATAAATATAATCTGCTAGTGCCTTAACATCATTTAACGATAAAGCATACACCCTATTAAAAACCCCTGTCGGGTTTATGCTAGGCTCATTTAAAGGTGTTTTTGTAATGTATTCTGGTTCTGGGGGTGGATAACTGCCCCCACCCTGTGAAATATTGTCGTATGCAAAATCTGGGTCACTGTTAATTTCTGCAAAATCTTCATTATTATCCGTATAGGCTGGATTTTCGTCTGTATTGGAATTTTCAAAAAAGTCCGCTAATGGTCTGTATCTGCCCGCAAAAGTGCCGTCCTCTTCCATAATAGGAATGTAGCCAATATTTCCATTATTTGCTATATACTCTTCAATTGTAGTAAAATTTAAGTCGGGAGTAGTTGTGTAAAATGGTAAACCATAACAAGCGCACGCTGATAACAATGTGGTCAAGTCCTGCACTCTTGTTATACACCCATTCCACTCTGTTATTGTTCCCCGCCAGTCTGCGAAATTAGTATACCATAAATCATATGCATTCTGCGAGCCTATTATCACCCTTGTCATCGATAAATTGACGTTTCTGCCTGTGCCTATAGTATAACCGCCATTTACTAGGGGCATACATAAATTTTCGCCCTGATTAGTATTTCCAACATATGGTACACTAAAGCTGTACATTAATTCTGTAGTATTCCAGTTGTATAAATTTTCGGTCTGAGTTTCCACCATTATAGGGTGATTTATACCGACAAATGGTATTATAGTCCATTGATCGGATGAAGTATAGCCTGCACTATATGGAACGCCTATTAATCGGGCTGTTGCTCCAATTACTACACGCTGAGGATTTCGTCCTATTTCGTCCATAAACTGCTGTAAAGATTTGCGGTATATGTTGGTATAGTCACCACTATCAAAAGATGGTACATAACCATGTTCATATGTATCCACACATTCTATGTATTGCACTTCAACATACAAACCTAGTTTGTAATAACTAAAACCACTACAAAATCTATATTGTGCATTAGTCACCTGAGTTTCACTATCTGGGGCATATCTAAAAAACTGTAGGGGGTAGGGGTCAGTGAGTGAGCTAAAACCAATACCCTCATAACGTCCCAAAACTAACCCACTTGTATTTATATATCCGTTGTATTCTTTTTCAACTTCAACGCTGTAATTCCCCTGTGTCCTAAAATGCAAATATTTACCATTCCATGGGCAATGACCTAAACTATTACTCATAGTAGCATAACATATGCTGTCATCTGGTAAAGGTTCATTCAATTCTAAAGTGTTTTGCCCCTGTGGACTTGTTAAGCTACCATACAAATATGTTAATTTAGGATTATTTGGTTCGCCTGTTCCTATCTCACGAGGATAAATCCTCTCATTAACCGCCATTATATCCACCTCCAGCAACTGTCAATAAAAAGCATTTTGTATTAGCATTAAAACCACTGTTTTCAATAGCTCTGTTCTGAGGAAATTTAAACACTTTTACGTCCCTCTCACTCTCCAGTGGTAAAGCCGTATCTTCAACAAAATTTACGCCTATTTCCTGTTGGCGTACTATGTGCTGAGTGCTTGCAAGTATCTGCTGGGCATAGGTTTTAAGCACGTCAACACTGCCTGTTATAACTATTCTGTTTGCGCTGTCAATTGTATAGCTATCTATGTAATAATATCTTGCAAACAAATCAACGTAAAAATAATTAGAATTGATAGCATTAATATTTACATCACCTGACAAAATCAAAGTAGGGTGTAATATATCACATGGACGTGTGGGTTTTGCCTGAAAAGCTGATATTGTTGTAAGCTGTTTGTTTATAACCTCATTCGCTGAATTGTTTTTATATAAAGTTACTACCATTATACCACCTCTTTGAGTTGTGATATCACAACTGAGTTAAAATAAAAGGGCGGAATTTCACCGCCCTATTTTATTATGCAAGTATAAAAATTATTGCGTTTTCACTCATATCATTCATGTAACGTGCATTTGCATAGTGAAAATAATTATAAAATCTACCGTTAGCCGCATAGTTGCTTGTTACCTGGTTGTCTTCCAACTCAACTGCCGCCGCATCTTCATCAAACAGTATACCGACAACAGCAGGAAAACTGGTAATTGCTTCGCCGCCGCTTGCTGGAGTGCCCTTTATATGCGTTGTATCTCTAGGTGACTGCCAGTAACTAACCTCGTCAAAATCTCCCTTAATTTTTACAAGCTCCTTGTTAAATGTGTCACTTTCCATATTAACCATAGCACCCTCAATAAAATCTGCATGAAGTATAAGCTTCTGATTTTCAATAGGTGTAAAATTAACAAAACCCTCACCACCGTACTGAGTTGAAAGCTCTGTAAATAAACGTCTGTACTTATTGATAGTAGCTACCGCAAAGCGGAGAAAATCAGCATTTTTAAAAGCGATTTCGGGCTGATTAGGCTGAAGCTGTTCAGCTTGAGGTCTACCAATATTAAACTGACCAATTAGTGGCACATATCTATTATTAGTTTTTGCGCATTCGAGTATCATATTATTGACTGTGCGTCTAATAAGATTATCTGTACTATAAGCCATTTTTGTAGCTACTCTGTTTTCAATAGCTGAAATGAGCCTGTTCATATCCTGAGATGAATTGAAAGCACTTCTAAGAGTTTTTTCGGGTATAGATATCTGAGTCATAAATGTATCATACTTATCATAATACTTCGCAGACAAATCAGCAGGGGTATACTTAAACTGTTCGGGGGTATCACCTGCGGTAAGTCCCCATGTAGTATCGTCTTCCAAATCGCCAACAGTCACACGGATTTTTTCCATAATACCACCGTATTCCCAACTGTCACGGATAATATTAGGTGCTGTTGACTTATAAGCCCTGTCAACGATAATTGTTCTACCCACCTTATCAATTATCTTTTTTGTATAGTTTTCCATGTAGTTGGCTATTTCCTCTGCGGTCATATCCGCTGTGAGCTGTTTTCCGATGTCAACAATATTGGATAAATCCTCGTTGACTATAGCTGCTTCACCTGTCATCTCTCTGTTGATGGTGTTCAGTATGGTTGCTACCTGTTTAATTTCCATGAATTTACTCCTTCCAGTTGTGTTATCACAACTCAATAAATAATACTCAGTGATATGTAATTTAAAAGGTCATTCAAATACATATCAACAAACGACTGTATTTTACTTTCCCTGTCGATAATTTCAGCCCTTGAAAATCCTCTTGTTATTGTTTTGGTATAGTCTAGGGCTGTTTTATCGGAACCACTCTCTTTTACTGTGCGTGTTGTATTATGTGTTAATGTGTCGGTGGTATTATGTGTTGTGGTGTGTGTTCCGTCCGTGGTGGTGGTGTTTTCTGTTGTGTGTCCGTCAGTAGTATTATATGTAGTTGTGTGTGTTCCGTCCATGTCTGTTGTATTAGTTTCATCTGTCAGCAGTCTATCAGCGTTTGCAAAATTTACAGTATCCTCATATGTGGTTACTGCGTTCACGTCCGATTTGTTCGTGGTACTGCTGTTAGTATCGTCAATGGTTGTGGTATCTGTTCCTGTTTTCGTTATATCCTCACTGCCGTTATCTGTAACAGTATCGTCAATAGTTGTGGTGTCTGAGCCTGTTCTTGCATTTGTGTCTGTACCTGTCATTTTATCGCTAGTTGTGATATTTGGTGTGCGTGTTGTGTCGCTGTCCATAGTTTCAACTATAGCACCTGTCAATGGAGCATTATTGTCACTTAACTTAAACGCTCCCATTAATTTGATATATTTTTCATTGTGCGTATCATCAAAATTCACCCACAAATCATGCAAAACCTGTGCAATATCTGCTAATGTGGGATTACGTTTTGATATGGGAATAACTGACCGCCTAACTGCACACATAGCACCATTTATAAATTTCTGGGATATATGGTTTAAGATTTGAAGATTATATCCAGTGATAAACAAAGCTAATAAAGCATCTTCATTTACTGTCGGTGGTAGTTGTATACTGCCCCTATTTTCATAAACTGCTTGTAAAGTGGGGTGCAGTCCGTCGGCTTTGGGGTATTGGTAAAAATTATTTAGCTCTTCTGTAGTATAGTTAAAGCATTCAAACATTTTCGCTGTCCCCCTCTGCTTGTTCCTCTGGTTGTGTTGTCGCAACTGAGTCATTTTCCGTTATAGGTTCATCAATTCCAGTTTCTGCCGTGTTTTCCTCACCATAACGGCGCACACTAAATTTGATATCAGTATTATATAAATCATTGGCAATTTCAAGCCCCTTGTTTATAGTGCGTTCAATGTTGTCTATGATTGTGTCAAGACATTCCGTATTTAAGTCAACTTCATTTGTCGTTAGCCGTTCACGTTTCATATTGAAATTAGAATTTATTCCCAATTCCTGATAGAACATTGCAAGAGTATATTGATGTACTTCAATCAGTTCTTGCAAAATATCCTTTGCGCCTGATTTTTCAGATATGGGATTGACTTTAATACTACCTACCAAATTTTCAAGAGCGACTGTGAACGGTTCACCGTCATACATTCTGCGCATTGCCAATTCCGCGCTTGCACGTTCACCTTCATTCTGTCCAGTGATGAAAGCCTGTAGTCTGGTGTTTTTGAGTGCTATTGATAATGAAAGCCAATTATCCGCTAATATGCTGGCAGTGCTGTCAATTAAATCCCTGAGCCCACATGAAACAACGGTCTTATCTTCATCGTATGAAGTAAGCCAAATAACTGCACAATCCTTGCCAATTTCGGGTTGGTCACTGCCTAAAACTGGATTGGCATAGATAAAACTAGTACCCTTGTAATATGCGTTAAGCTCTCCGCCAATATTGCCCTGAACCGCATAGATCTGACCGCCCTGAGAAATAAGGGCGGCCACTCCGTTTTCTATCAATGTTCTTGATAGATATTGTTCGTCAATGCTGTCGGGTAGATTTTCCCACTTGAAAACACTATACACGGTATTTACTAACTTTTTCCTAAATCTATTAAATAGATAATCATAATCCAGCTTGAAAGTTTTATTTTTCCGTCCTATAATTTACTCACCTCCCACCATGTTTTTAACAATAAACTGGTAAAAATTTCTGCCGTTCTTTGATGTTCTCTGTACTGGGGTTGCTGTGATCTCGGTTACACCCTCGTTAAAAGCGTCGATAAAAATATCTGTACAATCTATAAGGGTTTTGGACGTAAATCCGTAAATTGTGCCGTCCTCGGTCTTGATAGCTCCAACAGTTTTTACTTCACCTGTATTCACATTGTTGTCATTGTAGATACAAGCACCGATAATTTTAAGCTCATTGTTAGTTGCCTGCTTTATGTCGGTTGCTGAGGTCATCAGATTAATGCGGTCTATGCGGTTGATGTTTGCGCTTTTAATAGTCTCGTTCATTTTCAATTTCTCCTTTATGATTAATGGATTTACGAAAATAATCAAATCAACTGTCAATTGTTATTAGCTAGTCGCTATGATTTTGATTTGTTATTTTGCGGCTAAATCGGAAATTTAGTTATTAGTGTGAATATTTATCCTTGCTTGTTTATAGTATGTATATATGAGTTGCGATATCGCAACTAAACTATATTACAATCATATATAACATTCCCCCTCTCGGGGTGATTTCTCACCCCTTTTAGTATTCTGTCTGATTATCAGTGAAATCAGCGGTTAACTTGATGTTAAACATATGAACTCTCTTCTTTGCAAGTCCCTGCAAAAATCTTGAAAGCTCTTTTTCATCGGTGAAAGTGAAAACTGCTTCATCTTCTTTGATCTCAGTCTTGGTCTCGGTCTCGGTCTCGGTCTCGGTCTCGGTCTCGGTCTCGGTCTCGGTCTCGGTCTCGGTCTCGGTCTCGGGTGTTACGTCAATCAGATTTTCACCCTTTATAAAATCCCTGATCTCCTTGCAACTCATGAGGGGGGTTATATATTCAAGCTGTTCGGGGGTTGCTTTAAGCATTTCAATCAACTGTGAAATAGTGTAATTGTCGTACTTATTATCAATCAAAAATGTGTCTGCTACCTGTGTGTAGCGACTTGCCTGAGACTTTGAAAGTCCGAAATAGTTTTCAGCAAAGTCGCTGAATGTTTCGGATACTGCCTTGTAAAGTTCATTAGTCTTAATGTTGTTAAGCTCTCTAGCAACATTGTGATTAGCCTTGTTGCCCTTGATTAGTTCAGTCCTAATCTTTGAAATAGCCTTATCAAGTCTTACGTTTCCTGTGGTTGCTGTTGTATTGTTCATCATAATTTCATTCATTTTTCATTCTCCTTTAAATTTTAGTTTTATTGTTAGGACGGCTGTGAACCGCCCTTATCGATTTACTCAAATACTAACTGATTTATAAATTCTGTTAAATCTTTGCTGATCTCATTTGTTACTTCTTCTTCAATGTGGTAATTGTTTTCATTTTCCCACTGTTCAATGTAATAATATACATCATTCATAATTTTATTAGCTGCCTTGAATTTCATGTTATAATCATAATAATCAGGAATTTCACAAGCGTTAATCATTACATAATTTTCAAGCTCCGCTTTTAAAGTTTCAATTCTCTCTGTCATTGTTCTGTACCTCTCTTTACTGTTTTGTGTTGTTGGTTGTGATATCGCAACTAAGATTGATTTTGTTTTATTCCTCTCTCTTAGTATGTATATAGTATAACGCCTGAATGTGATAGTCTCATGATAGTTGTGTGATAGTTGTGTGAAAATAGTTACAATTTGATTATAGTTACATTCCCTCACCTAACCCCACCCCACCCCATACCGCCCACCATAAACCATCATAAACCACCAAAACACGCCACGGCGTAAAATCCTTAATAGCCTAGACTTTAACTATTTTTGAGTTGTGATATCACAACTAATGTGTACT
>JAEEGL015995629.1_pt1 | contig 12000 bp, 21 predicted proteins | sample 9134231 | NCBI WGS metagenome assembly JAEEGL01 (sample SAMN16246548, study PRJNA631951) | gut metagenome | biome: gut microbiome; feature: rumen; material: fiber-attached | host: Bos | place: Iran: Karaj | collected 2018-10
ATCTTCATATGCTTTTTAGCACGTACTTCTTGTCTTGATTCTTTACTAACCATTTTTATACTCTCCTTATCAATTATTTCTTACCGGTCTTGCCGACTTTACGTCTTATTGTCTCATCAGCATACTTGATACCCTTGCCCTTATAAGGTTCAGGTCTTCTCTTGTCTCTGATCTCGGCAGCAAACTGACCGACTTTTTCCTTGTCAATACCCTTGACGATGATGATGTTCTGTCCATCAACAACGGTCTCGATGCCATCAGGATCCTGCATCTCGACGGGGTGAGAGTATCCGAGTGAAAGGGTTAACTTCTTGCCCTGCTTCTGAGCTCTGTAACCTACACCGTTTACTTCAAGCTTCTTTTCATAGCCATCTGTAACTCCGACAACCATGTTGTTGATGAGAGTTCTAGTAAGACCATGAAGAGCCTTCATTCTCTTAAGGTCATTGGGACGGTTAACTGTTACTTCTCCGCCTTCGACCTTGATCTCCATCTCACCGGGAAGCACTCTTTCAAGTGTTCCTTTGGGACCTTTTACAGTCACTTTGTTATTTTCTGCTAATTCTACGGTTACTCCCGCAGGAATAGCGATTGGCATACTTCCTATACGTGACATGCCCGTACCTCCTGTTTAAATTAAGTGTTAAGAGATTACCATACGTAAGCGAGAACTTCGCCGCCTACCTGTAATTCTCTGGCCTTCTTGTCCGTGATCACACCCTGGTTGGTGGAAATGATAGCTATTCCCAGTCCACCTAATACCTTGGGAAGATCTTCCTTGCCGGCATATATTCTAAGACCGGGCTTAGAGATTCTCTTAAGTCCGCTGATGATCCTCTCGTTACGGTCCTGACCGTACTTGAGAGCGATGCGGATGGTCTTGAAATTGCCGTCATCGATAACATCGTATTTCTTGATATAACCTTCTTCTAAAAGTATCTCTGCGATAGCAAGCTTCATCTTGGAAGAAGGAACATCAACAGTATCGTGCTTAGCAGTATTTGCATTACGTATTCTTGTAAGCATATCTGCAATAGGATCGCTCATTGTCATTTTAACTTTACCTCCTTACCAACTTGCTTTCTTAACACCGGGGATCTGACCCTTGTATGCTAATTCACGGAAGCAGACTCTGCAGATTCCGTACTTTCTCAAATAAGCATGCGGACGTCCGCAGATCCTGCAACGGTTATATTCCTGCGTCGAGAATCTGGGTTTGCGCTGCTGCTTGATCTTCATTGCTGTCTTAGCCATTTTAATCCTCCTGTTACTTTGCGAAGGGCATGTTAAACAATGTTAACAGCTCGCGTGCTTCCTCGTCCGTCTTTGCCGTTGTAACAAAGATGACATCCATACCTCTGACCTTGTCGATCTTGTCATATTCGATCTCAGGGAAGATCAGCTGCTCTTTGATACCGAGCGCATAATTTCCTCTGCCGTCGAAGGCATTGGGGTTTACCCCTCTGAAGTCACGCACACGGGGAAGTGCCAGGTTGACCAGTCTGTCAAGGAAGTCATACATCTTTTCGCCGCGCAGGGTTACCTTACAGCCGATGTTCTGTCCTTCTCTCAACTTGAAGTTCGCGATGGACTTCTTCGCCTTGGTAAGAATGGCCTTCTGACCGGTAATGGTCTCAAGATCACTGACCGCAGACTCCAATACCTTGGCATTTTCTTTTGCCTCGCCGACGCCCATGTTTACCACGATCTTGTCCAGCTTGGGAACTTCCATAACGTTCTTGTAGCCGAACTTCTTGGTCATTGCGTCAACGATCTCGTTCTTATATACATCCTTTAATCTGCTGCTCACAACAAATGTCTCCTTTCTTCAGAATTAATCGATCACGTCGCCGGTAGACTTTGCAAAACGCACTTTCTTGTCTCCGTCGAGTTTGAAGCCCACTCTGGTGGTCTTGCCCTTGTGTACATACATCACGTTGGAGATGTCCAGGGGAGCTTCCTTCTGAATAATTCCGCCATTCTGATTCTGAGCAGAAGGCTTGGTGTGCTTGGTAACCATGTTGGCGCCTTCAACAATAACCTTCTTGTTCTTGACGTCGACTTCGATTACCTTGCCCTCGGTGCCCTTATCTTTGCCGGCGATGATCTTAACGGTATCGCCCTTTTTAATCTTTAAACTTGCCATGATCGCCGTCCTCCTATAATACTTCCGGAGCCAGAGATACGATCTTCATGAACTGTCTCTCACGAAGTTCTCTTGCTACCGGTCCAAAAATACGGGTTCCTCTCGGCGTATTGTCATCCTTGATGATCACGGCCGCATTCTCATCAAACTTGATGTAAGAACCGTCCTTACGGCGTGCGCCCTTTACGGAACGTACTACCACAGCCTTTACCACGTCACCCTTTTTCACAAGTCCGCCGGGAGTCGCATCTTTCACCGTGGCAACGATCACATCGCCGATCCGTGCATATCTTCTTGTAGATCCACCCATAACTCTGATGCAAAGGATTTCTTTAGCACCTGTATTATCAGCGACCTTCAGTCTGCTTTCCTGTTGAATCATGCTAATTCTCCTTCCAAAATTACTTAACTTTCTCTACAATCTCGACAAGTCTCCAGCGCTTATCCTTGGATAAGGGTCTTGTCTCCATAACTTTTACCGTATCTCCGATGGAGCACTCGTTATTCTCATCGTGTGCCTTCAGTTTATAGGTATCCTTCACGATCTTTTTATATAAGGGGTGCTTTACATGGTTCTCGATCGCAACGACGATCGTCTTGTCCATCTTGTTGCTGACAACCTTGCCGACACGGGTTTTTCTTAAATTTCTTTCTTCCACGACTTTAAGTCTCCTTTCTGTCTGCCTCTGCCGTCAATCTCAGGCTTCCTTGGCCTTCTTGGACATTACCGTATTGATACGGGCAATGTTACGTCTTACTTCTTTGATCCTGGCAGTATTGTCAAGCTGGTTCGTTGCATTCTGGAATCTCAGATTGAAAAGTTCTTTCTTTGCTTCGGTCAGAGTCTTCTGTAACTCTGCATCTGACTTCTTATTCAGTTCCTCAACATATTTATTCGTTTTCATTCTGCACCACCTTCCAAGTCGGCCTTAGAAACCACCTTGCACTTGACGGGAAGCTTGTGTGTCGCCAAGCGAAGTGCTTCTCTTGCTGTTTCCTCAGGCACTCCTGCGATTTCAAACATGACGCGTCCGGGTTTAACAACCGCTACCCAGTATTCCGTCGCACCTTTACCGGAACCCATACGAACGCCGGCAGGCTTGTTGGTAACGGGCTTGTCAGGGAAGATCTTGATCCAGACTTTACCGCCACGCTTAATGTAACGGGTCATGGCAATACGGGCCGCTTCGATCTGATTGGACTTGATCCATGCGGGTTCCGTCGCAATAATACCATATTCACCATAGCTGATCTTATTTCCACGCGTAGCTTTTCCGGCCATGGAGCCGCGGAACTGCTTACGACGCTTTACTCTCTTCGGCATTAACATTATTTATCGCTCCCTTCCTTGACAGTCTCATCATCTTCCTCCGTCTTCTTCGAGGGAAGAATCTCGCCCTTGTAGATCCAGACTTTTACACCGACCTTACCGTAGGTGGTGTCCGCCTCTGCGAAACCGTACTCAATGTCGGCACGCAGGGTCTGAAGCGGGATGGTTCCTTCCGAATAGAATTCGGATCTTGCGATATCGGCACCGCCGAGACGTCCGGAGCAGCATGCCTTGATCCCCAGCGCGCCTGCCTTCATGGTTCTGCCCATGCTGGACTTCATTGCACGACGGAAGGATACACGGTTCTCAAGCTGCTGTGCGATATTCTCGGCAACAAGCTGTGCGTCTCTATCGGGGCGCTTGATCTCCTTGATGTCCAGGGAAACCTTCTTGCCGTTGGTCAGCTTTACAAGTTCCTTCTTGGTGTTCTCTATTTCCGCACCGCCCTTACCGATGACGATACCGGGCTTTGCCGTGAAGACGATGACCTTCACTCTGTCGGCTGCTCTCTCGATCTCGATCTTGGATACGCCTGCGGAATACAACTTTTTCTTTAAAAATTTACGGATCTCGTTATCTTCTACCAGAAAATCGGCAAACTCGTCATCCGCATACCATCTGGAATCCCAGTCCTTGATCACTCCGACTCTTAATCCATGGGGATTAACTTTCTGTCCCATTCTCCATATCCTCCTTATCTTTCATCCAGCACTACGGTAATGTGGCTCATTCTCTTCTCGATCCTGTATGCCCTTCCCTGTGCTCTCGGCTGTACTCTCTTCATCGTGGGACCTTTATCCGCATAGCATTCTGCGATGTAAAGGTTCTCGGGATTCGGATACTTCGTGGGGTCCTGACTGTACAGATATTCCGCATTTGCTCTTGCGGACTCAACCAGCTTCTTTATGATCGCGGATCCATAACGGGGGCTGTAGTTCAGAAGCCCGAGAGCTTCCGTAACGCTCTTTCCTCTTATGGCATCCAATACGAAACACGCCTTCTGAACAGAAATCCTGGCATAAGATAATTTAGCCGAAGGTCTTAAATCTTTCTGCGCATTTCGCTGTCTTTTGATCTGAGATCTATGTCCTTTTGCCATTTTAAAACCTCCAATCCTACTTTACCTTAGACTTCTTCTCGTCCTTGCCGTGTCCTCTGTAGGTACGGGTAGCTACGAATTCGCCTAATTTATGTCCGACCATGTCCTCCGTAACATATACGGGCACATGCTTTCTACCGTCGTGTACTGCAAACGTATGTCCCACAAAAGAGGGGAAGATTGTAGAACGACGTGACCATGTCTTGATAACCTGCTTCTGTCCGGATGCATTCAGCGCATCAACCTTCTTCAGCAGGCTTGCATCTGCGAAAGGTCCTTTTTTCAGTGATCTAGCCATTTTATTTCCTCCTCCTTATTACTTGATGGCTCTGCCGTCGCGTCTTCTTACGATGAGTTTGTTGGAAGCCTTGTTCTTCTTACGGGTCTTGAGACCTAAAGCAGGCTTACCCCAAGGGGTTGACGGGCCGGGACGTCCGATGCTCGTCTTACCTTCACCACCGCCGTGAGGATGGTCATTCGGGTTCATAACGGAACCTCTGACCGTCGGGCGGATACCCATGTGACGCTTACGACCGGCTTTACCGATCTTAATAAGGTTGTGGTCCACATTGCCTACGACACCGATGGTCGCTCTGCAGATCACGGGAACCATTCTCATCTCACCGGAGGGAAGACGCAGGGTTGCGTACTTGCCTTCCTTAGCCATCAGCTGTGCGGAGTTACCGGCGCTTCTTACCATCTGTCCGCCCTTACCGGGATAGAGCTCAATGTTGTGTACCTGTGTACCAACGGGGATCTTCTCCAGGGGGAGGCAGTTGCCGACTCTTACTTCCGCATCGGGGCCGTTCATTACCTTCATCCCGTCGGTCAAACCCTCGGGTGCGAGGATGTAGCTCTTCTGGCCGTCTGCGTAGCAGATCAGTGCGATGTTCGCGGTACGGTTCGGATCATACTCGATACCTACTACCGTTGCGGGGATTCCATCCTTGTTTCTTCTGAAATCCACGATCCTGTATTTCTGTTTCTCGCCGCCGCCGTGATGACGAACCGTGATCTTACCCTGGTTGTTACGGCCCGCGGTCTTTTTCTTAACGACCAGTAAGGATTTCTCGGGGGTCTTCTTGGTGATCTCGGAAAAGTCCGACCCGGTCATATTCCTTCTGGAAGGTGTATACGGGTTATATGTTTTAATGCCCATGACAATTCTCCTCTCTTAATCAAAGTCCGGAAAAGATCTCAATGTCTTTGCTGTCTTCCGTTAAAAATACGATCGCCTTCTTGGTCTTCGCCGTCTTACCGAACACAAGTCCGCGTCTCTTGGTCTTGCCTCCGCGGTTCAACGTGTTGACCTTCTTTACCTTGGCGCCGTCAAACATCTTCTCGACAGCTTCCTTGATCATGGTCTTGTTTGCTTCGGGGTGAACCAGGAAGGTATATTTCTTTTCGCCCATACCGGACATGGATTTCTCCGTAACTACCGGCTTCAGGATCACATCATAATACTTAATGTCAGCCATTATGCATACACCTCCTCGATCTTCTTTGCGGCATCCTTGGTGAGCACCAGGGTGTCACCCTTTAAGATGTCGTATACGTTAATGCCGCCCACCTGTGCGGTCTTGACGTTGGGAATGTTTCTGGCGGAGAGGATCACGTTCTCATCCATGTCTCCCAGAACTACCAGCGCCTTGGATACCTTCAGGTTGTCAAGCACTGCCTTAAACTTCTTGGTCTTGATCTCGTCAAGCTTGAGTTCGTCAACAACGATCAGCTTGCCGTCAACTACTCTGCTGGTGAGGGCGCTCTTTAAAGCGGCTCTCTTTTCCTTCTTGTTTAATTTGAAGGAATAATCTCTCGGTACCGGAGCGAATACAACGCCGCCGCCCGTCCACTGGGGTGCTCTCGTTGAACCCTGTCTTGCATGTCCGGTTCCCTTCTGTCTCCAGGGCTTTCTTCCGCCGCCGGATACTTCCGAGCGGGTCTTGGCCTTCTGTGTGCCCTGACGGTTATTGGCAAGCTGCTGTACGACTGCCATGTGAACAAGATGTTCGTTGACTTCCACGCCGAAAACGGCATCCGAAAGCTCGATCGTACCGACTTCCTTGCCTTCCATATTATATAAAGCTACATTTGCCATTGATCTTACCTCCTTTCATCACGCGTTGGCTTTCACGGTTTCCTTAATGGTAACAAGCGCCTTCTTCGGTCCGGGTACCGCACCCTTTACAAGGAGCAGATTCTTCTCGGCATCGACACGAACCACTTCCAGGTTCTGAACCGTTACCTTGACACATCCCATATGACCGGGCATCCCCTTACCTTTAAACACGCGGCTCGGTGATGAACATGCACCGTTGGAACCCTGGTGGCGGTGGAATTTACTACCGTGCATCATAGGTCCTCTGTGCTGACCGAATCTCTTGATCGCACCCTGATATCCTTTACCTTTGGAGATCGCGGTTGCATCGATCTTGTCGCCTGCTTCGAAAATGTCCGCTTTGATCTCCTGACCGAGGGTATACTCGTCAGCATTCTCAAACTTGAACTCACGAACGAATCTCTTGGAAGAAACGCCCGCCTTATCGAAGTGGCCTTTCATGGCCTTGCCGACACCGTGACGGTTAACCACCTTCTTGTGGCCGCCCTTATCGCGTTCCACGATCCGGTCCTTCTTGTCGACAAAACCTACCTGTACGGCACTGTAGCCGTCGTTCTCAACGGTTTTGATCTGCGTTACGCTGCAGGGTCCCGCATTCAATACGGTTACGGGAACCAGTACACCGTCTTCGTTGAAGATTTGAGTCATTCCGACTTTGGTAGCTAAAATAGCCTTTTTCATTTTGTTTCCATCCTTTCTACAGCGGACCCCTATCGGGTCATACTAGTAATGAAACGTTACTCGGACTTATCTGTCCTTCATCTTGATGTCGATATAAACGCCTGCAGGCATTTCTATCTTCTGCAGAGCCTCGATCGTCTTCTGCGTAGGGGTCAGAATGTCGATCAGTCTCTTGTGGGTTCTCTGCTCGAACTGCTCACGGGAATCCTTATACTTGTGAACCGCTCTTAAGATCGTAACAACTTCCTTTTTGGTAGGAAGAGGTACCGGACCGCTGATGGAAGAGCCTGTCTTCTTAACGGTATCGATGATCTTCTTTGCAGATGCGTCCACAAGCTGGTGATCGTAAGCTTTGAGCGTGATTCTCATCACCTGAGCTGCCATGTGTGCCGCCTCCTTTCCTTAAATAAGTGGGTTTATTTTCTCGGACTTCCTACCGGCGGCTGTACGCGTCTCCGTGCGTGTCCTGCCCTCTTTCAAAAAATATGAGCGGTCTCCCGCTATCCTTTGAAATTCGGACATCTTTACGCCCGTGTTTCTGCTTCATGCAGACATGTACGCTACAGTGACCTGCCGTCGGGATCGTCCATTGTCCCGGCATTCGCTCCACGGAAAACCCGCGGGATCTTGCGACCGCGCGGCAACCTCCGCTTCACAGCTATCATGCCACAGCGAAGGTCAGTATATCTCATTTCTGCGGGGAATGCAAGGGTTTTTTCAGGTTTTTTGCATATTTTTTCGATCCCTGGCCCTCTGGATCAGGGCTTCGGCCTCGGTAAAGGCCTCTTTCAGGTATTCATCCTGCCATTTCCGGCCTTCTTTTTCCGCGGCTTTGATCTCTTCCCAGGCCTTATGCCGCTCTTCCTCCGAATCGTAGGTCACGCCTCCGAATACGTGGGGATGCCGCCGGATCATCTTGTCGGAAACCGTCTTTGCCACATCCTCAAAGGTAAAATATCCTTCCTCCTCCGCGATGACGGCATGGAACATGACCTGCAACAGCAGGTCCCCCAGCTCCTCCTTCAGATTCTCCGGGTCTCCGGTCTTCTCAAGGATATTGATACCGCAGATCACTTCCGCCGCCTCTTCGATACAGGCGCTCTTCAGGCTTTCATGGGTCTGCTCCCTGTCCCAGGGGCAGCCCTTTTCACTCCGGAGGGTTTCCACAACTTTTTTCAGTTCTTCGATGTTGGTCATTGTTTTTCCCTAATATATTATGTTTTATGGTAGCGCACGCTCACGGTGAAACAGTGCGCTAGAGGGCGCGTGAGCTCCGGTGGAGCTCATGCTACGCGCCGACCGAAGCGGCGCTCCGCGACGCTGAGACCGAACCCCGGGTTCGGACGCATCAGCGTCCGAATGTGAAAAAGAGGGGGATGCTCTTGCATCCTCCTCTTTTCCACATCCCGTGCGCTAGAGGATTCGAACCCCCGACCTTTTGGTCCGTAGCCAAACGCTCTATCCAGCTGAGCTAAGCGCACATTCCTGCCCACAGGCAACGAAGTACATTGTAATCAAAGGATCCGGGTTTGTCAAGCAAAACCCGCCCCCGTTCTTTGGTCAGTCTTCGGTCTCGTCATCCACCACCGCAGCAAGCCCGGATACCACGGAAGATACCACCGAGATCACTACAGCCAGAATGATAATGAGCAAACCGCCCGCCAATAAGAAGAATTCCATAATGCCTCCGTAATTGTCCTTGCGAAAAACCGAGATAAATTATACCATAGAAACATGCGGATGACAATGAGGACCTGCGATGAAAGTATTACTGCTTGAGTGGAACGGATACGGATTCCCGGATGTAAAGGAAGCCTTTACATCCCTGGGCCATGAGCTTGTCACCCTTCCTTTTCCCAAGGACGGGGATCCGCGGCATAATCCCGCATTCGAAAAAGAACTGAAACAGGCCATCGACCGTCATCATCCGGATTTTCTTTTTACCTTTAACTATTTTCCCGTAATCTCCTTTGTGGCAAAGGAGACGGACACCAAGGCGGTGTTCTGGATCTACGATTCGCCCCTGGTGCTCCTTTACTGCTACACCATCATCTTCCCGCAGAATTATGTCTTTGTCTTTGACAAGGCGCTGTATGAGGAATTCCACCGTAACAACATCAATACGGTCTATTATCTGCCCCTTGCTTCCAATCCGAAGCGACTGGGGTCTTATGATATCAACGCCCCGGCATTTGTCCGTTCGGCATCCTTTAACAGAGCGGATATCGCTTTCGTAGGCTCCATGTACACCGAACAGCATACCTTTTTCCGGAGGCTTAAGAACATCAGCGACTACTCCCGGGGATATCTGGACGGCATCATCGAAGCCCAGAAAAAAGTCTACGGCTATAACTTTATCAAAGAACTGATGACGCCGGAGCTCATGGAGGACATGCATGAGGATCTTCCCATGGAACCCAACCCCGACGGGGTGGAGACCAGGGAATATCTTTACGCCCAGTATGTCATCAACCGGGAGATCACCGGACAGGAGCGGATCGAATACATCAGCGAGATCCTGAAGCACCACCGGCTGGATCTTTATACCAACGACAGGGATTTTTCCCTGCCCAACTGTTATAACCACGGACCCGTCAATCCTTACGACGGCGCTCCCTATGTTTTCCAAAAGGCAAGGATCAACCTGAACCTTACCCTCAGGAGCATTACCACCGGCATCCCTTTCCGGTCCTTTGAGGTCATGGCTTCCCGCGGATTCCTGCTCACCAATTATCAGGCGGATTTCGACGACTGCTATACCGCCTTCGAAGACTACGCCTATTTTGACAGCAAAGAAGATCTCCTTTCCAAGATCGACTACTATCTCTCCCACGAAAAAGAACGGGCCGAGATCGCGGAAAACGGTTATCGCACCACGCTGAACAACCACACTTACGAACACCGGATCGAAGCCATCATCGAAACCCTTGCAGGGGACCCTCACGCGGACAGCGACCATACCCCGGTCTGACCAAGAGACACAAACCACTATGACACCTATCTCCGTCTGCACCATCGTCAAAAACGAAGAAAAGCATATCCTGAATTTCCTGAATGCCCTCAAAGACAAGCTGGGGAATTATCCTCACGAGATCGTGATCACGGATACCGGCTCTACGGATAAGACCCTGTCTTTGATCGAAGGATACGCCCCGGACCGGATCCGGCTCTTTCATTTTGACTGGATCGGAGATTTCGCGGCAGCCAAGAACGCATCGATCCGCAATGCCAAAAATGACCACATTCTTTTTCTGGATGCGGATGAATATCTGAGGGCGTTTGATCCCACATGTATCGGGCGGATGATCGAACAATATCCCGACGGGATCGGAATGATCGAGCGGAGTAACCGCACGGCGACAGACGGCGTGGAAAATGTCACCAACGAGCAGATCCCCCGTTTTTTTGACAGGAGAAGATTTCATTATGAAGGCATTATTCACGAACAATTGTGCCGTGGTTCCGTCTTCGATGCCGTAAATACCCGGGATATCCCGGCATTGACAGGCACGGATAACATCCGCCGGGTCACCCTTCCCATCCGCATCGACCACTGCGGCTATATCGGCACCGCCGAGGAGATCCGGGCAAAAGCGGAACGAAACAACGCACTGCTTTTTCAGATGCTGAAAAAAGCACCCGACGATCCCTATCTGTATTATCAGCTGGGACAATCTTATGCGGCTGTCCGGGATTACGAAAAGGCATATGTGTATTACGGGAAAGCTCTGGAATTCGATGTGGATCCGAAACTTGATTATGTGATCCAGACGGTGGTGGGCTACGGCTATGCCATGCTGGAAACAAACCGGTATGAGGAAGCCCTCTCTTATGAAGGGATCTATGAGGATTTCAAAGGAAGCGCGGATTTCCTTTGTCTCATGGGACTGATCTATCTCAGAAACGGCAGGATCGAAGAGGCTTATAAGGAATTCACCGAAGCCACACAGCCCGGGAAACTCTGTGCAACCGCCGGTGCCGACAGTTATCTTGCATTCTACAATATGGGAGTCATCGACGAAGCTCTGGGCAATACGGACAGAGCAAAAGAACTCTATGAAAAATGCGGAAGCTTTGCTCCCGCAGTCAACCGGCTTTCCGAACTTTCAAAGTAAGCGCTTGATCACATTCCCGTCAGTTCCCGCAGTCTCTCCTGGGCAGGGGGATAATCCCCGCATTTTTGATAAAAAGAAAGGGCATTCTCCGTATCCTTCAGCAGTTCGCTGATGCATCCCATGTTGTACCAGGCAATAAAGGAATTGGCGCCTTCCACGTGGGAAACTTCCATAGTGGTTGCCTTGAAGAATTCCTTCAGAGCCTCCATCAGATGACCGGAGCGCAGATATACGATCCCCATCATCACCACAAAATCCGCAGAAACGGCAAAAGCGTCATATACATTGGCAAGTAGCAGGGCTTCTTCAAAACGTCCTAAGTGAACCAGCGCATATCCGTAAGCGATGACCATCATCTGAACATATTCCATTTCGGGATCCACGTCACAGGCAAGTCCTTTCCCGTAGTAATAGGCAGCTTTTTCATCATCAAACCCGTTGTAGCACTGCCCCAGTTGGAACCAGATATAGGGATCATCCCCTTTTTCTTCCAACTGTTTCAGCAAAAGG
>JAEEGL016365508.1_pt1 | contig 12000 bp, 6 predicted proteins | sample 9134231 | NCBI WGS metagenome assembly JAEEGL01 (sample SAMN16246548, study PRJNA631951) | gut metagenome | biome: gut microbiome; feature: rumen; material: fiber-attached | host: Bos | place: Iran: Karaj | collected 2018-10
ATAGGTGCAAGCAGTATTCCTTATAGGTGCAAGCAATATTCCTTATAGGTGCAAGCAGTATTCCTTATAGGTGCAAGCAGTATTCCTTATAGGTGCAAGCAGTATTCCTTATAGGTGAAAGCAGCGCTCCTTGCTGCCTCAAAACCTCAAAACCTTATAACCTCATAACCTCAGATACTTTTCTCCTTATGAAATTCTCAACGATCAAAACAGACAAACGCGGCGAACACCTCAAACAGTGGGAGGCCGGCAAGTTCTTTGAACGCATTCGCACGGATGCCAACGATGACATCATCACTTCCTTGCGAATGGAAACAACACCAGAGAGGGTCATGCATTTCCGCCGCTACGGCGAAATACCCCGAGTCCACGCAGCCGTGGAGCTGTGTAGGCAAAAGAACGGAGCCATAGGTGTAGCACGTTACAACGGCCTCGTGGTACTGGAAGTGCGGCAACTCATGAGCGACGATCGCTGTGAGGACGTCAAGCGTGCCGCCATCAATATGCCTTCAACATTGGCGGTCTTCACTGGCGCCACCGGCATGGAGGTCATTATTCTCGTGGGCGTCGCGCGTACAGACGGCACGACTCCCACCACTGAGATGGAGGCCGAGGGCTTCTACGTCAAGGCCTACCATCGTGTGGCACGCATCTATGATGCCGTGCTGCCTGATCGTGTCACTCGCATGACACCCTCTCTGCGCCACTCATTCCTGATGCCTTTTGATCTTCATCCGCAAACGAAGTCCACCTGTTCCCCTATTCACATTGATGAAAAAGAGCTGGTTACAGACGATGTGTCGGATGTCGACGCCCACCTGCTTCAGCTGCCCGAAAAGCGCAGCGTGGAGGAAGAAGACATGACGGCCTATCGTAACTATGAACGAGTCTTCTCTCAGGCCACACATGACCTGGCACGCAAACTGAACCCTGCACAAAAGCAGGATACTGACTGGTACAAGGACTTTATCACAGGCATGGCAACCGAACTCTTTGATAAGGGCTGGCCGGAAGAAGAGACGGTGAATCACCTCTGGCGTCATCTGAAATTCAAGGATGTGCCGGGAGTGACAGAAGGTTTCGTGCGCACACTCGTGACTGCCGTCTATGAAGTTCTGCTGGCAGCAGGGCATGCCCTGCCTCCGCTGGCCGTCAAGGAACCGCTGATGCAACAGGTCATCCGGCGCATGGAGAGTTGCTATGTCCTTCGTCACAACACCATCATGGGCTATACAGAATACCGCCCCAACCATACGTGGGTGACGCCCTGGAACCCTGTTACGGAAGAGGTTATCAACACGTTCACCATCGATTTGCACTTGGCCGGACTCGACGTGTGGGATCGTGATGTGAAACGCTATGTTTACTCCACCCTTGTCCGTAACTACAATCCCATTAGTGAGTATCTCACCGACCTCAATGACAAATGGGACGGCCGCGACCACATCCGTGAGCTGGCAGCCACGGTGCCTACAGACAACGCCGCGCAGTGGGCAGAATGGTTCCACACGTGGTTCCTGGCTATGGTGGCGCAGTGGTTAGGGCGCGACCGCCGCTACGGCAACGCCCTGGTGCCGCTGCTCATCTCGAACCAGGGTATGCACAAGAGCGCCTTCTGCCGCTCACTGCTCCCGCCCGAACTGCGCAGCTGGGGCTACACCGACAATCTCTCGCTGTTAGAGGAGAAAACGGTGCATCTGGCCATGGGGCAGATGTTGCTCATCAACCTCGATGAGTTCAACCGCATCTCGCCCGCCAAGCAACAGGGCTTCCTGAAGAACATCCTGCAACTGGCAACGGTGAAAGTGAAACGCCCCTACGCCAGCCATACCGAGGAGATACCCCGCCTGGCCTCTTTCATCGCCACCACCAATATGCCCGACGTGCTCGCTGACCCCACCGGTTCACGTCGCTTCCTGGGTGTGCAGGTCACAGGCAATATCGACGTCAGCCAGACACCCAACCACCCGCAACTCTTTGCACAGGCCATAGCCGAACTGCGTGCCGGAACACGCTACTGGTTCAACGATGCCGAGACCGAGGAAATCATGCGCCACAACCGCAGCTTCCAGCAACAGACCTCTGCCGAATTGTTCTTCCACCAGTATTTTGACATCCCGACCACCACGGACGAGCCAGGAGAATGGATGCTGGTCACCAAGATTCTGCTATACATCAAACAGCTGGCAGGCTCCACCTTCCAGGCACCCACCGCCAACAGCTTCGGCCGCACACTCAGAGGCATCCCGAATATGCAGTTCCGCCGCAGCACCAAGGGCAGCGAGTTTTACGTCAGACTCATCGGGTGAAAACAGCATCTTTTCCTGCCAAAACCTACATAAATTTGCAAACTGCCATACAAACTGCCATGTATCAATCCCATTGATTACATGACAGTTAATGTCTATTTATGGCAGAATGGCAGTTTTTTGCCTAATTTGAAATACTGAGTAGGTTCAGCACTCCCCCATGTGAGAAGATAAATAACCGTTATCTCTATGTAAGACGTCAAATATCCCAAGTTAGTTTCTGCTTGTGATTTGCAGGATAAAGAATTATCCACGTTTTAGTTTCGTCACGTCACTTTTTCCAAAAAAAGTTTGGGAGAGAAGCAAATACTCACTATCTTTGTCGCGCCAATCACAACAAGTACATTTTTCTCTAATGACTGTAGCCAATCCCATCTATGACGTTGTCTTCAAATATCTCATGGAAGACAATCGCATCGCCCGAACCATCCTCTCAGCCCTCTTGAAGAAGGACATTATCCGCGTGGACGTGAGACCCCATGAATATACCAATAATAAGCGTGATACGTTATCTGTCTTTCGCATCGACTTCGCCGCTACAGTGCGTGAAGAGGATGGTAGCGAACAGTTGATTCTCATCGAACTACAGAAGACATGGCTACCGACGGAGACGTTGCGATTCCGTCAGTACTTGGGTGTTCAATATGAAAACCCCAAGAACATCGTCCAGGAGAGCGCCGATAAGCACGCCCTGCCCATGGTGGCGGTTTATCTTTTAGGTCACAGGGTGGGAGACATAGAGAAACCTGTCATCTATGTGCGCCATCAGGCGTTCGACTATGATGGTTGTCCCGTGACGAAGGGCCTGCCCGATGCGTTCGTGGAAAGTTTGACACACGACAGTATCATTGTGCAGATACCCTTGTTGCATGGTCAGATCAACAACCGGTTGGACGAGGTCTTAAGCATCTTCGATCAGACTCGACAAAACGCCGACAACCAGCAGATGCTGGAGATAGATGACCAATTGTATCCAGAAGACGATACGGACATGCAGCGTATCCTGCGTCGTCTGCTCATGGCTGCCACGGATGCCGATGTCCGCATGGACATGAACGTGGAGGATGAGTATTTTTCCATCATTGAGAAACAGGATACGGAAATTCTGATGCGAACCCGAGAGCTGGCAGAGAAAAATGCTCAACTGAAACAAAAGGATGTTCAGTTGGAACAGAAGGATGCTCAGTTGGAACAGAAGGATGCTCAATTGGAACAGAAGGATGCCGTCCTTCGTTCATCTATTCAAATGCTTTTGAAGGCAGGACTTTCAATAGAGGCTATTGCCTCACAATGCCATTTGTCTGTTGAGGTCGTAAAAAAACTATCGGAATAAATGACTGAAAGCAAGAACAATAACACCGGAGCAGGCGGTCGTGTTGAAGGTCTTCAACAAGGTATCTAACATACCAGACTCACAGCCGAGCAGATAGACCAGCTGTAATCTATGATAATTATTAATGTGTATGGACAAGTATATTCGGTTTGACTGGGCTGCGAAGCGGATGCTCCGTGACAAAGCAAACTTTGGTGTCTTCGAGGGACTGATGACCGTCCTTCTTGAGGAACCCGTGAAGATTTTAGACATCCTTGAGAGCGAGGCAAATCAAGAGAGCGAGGACGACAAGTTCAACCGTGTTGATATCAAAGCCCGCAACAGCAAGGGTGAAATCATCCTCGTGGAGATTCAGCAGACGCGTGAACTCTACTACCTCCACCGCATCCTCTACGGTGTGTCCAAAGCCATCACCGAGCACGTGCAACTGGGCAGTAAATATGATCAGGTGAAGAAGGTTTATTCCATCAGCATCATCTATTTCGACCTGGGCCAAGGGGCAGACTATCTGTATCATGGTAAGACGCAGTTCATTGGCGTGCATACCCAAGACCAGCTGAAACTGACAGAACGAGAGGGCCGGTCGCTGAAGATGGTCACGCCAGAGGACATCTTCCCCGAATACTACATTATCCGTGTCAATGAGTTCAACAAGGTGGCCACAACCCCATTAGAGGAGTGGCTGGAATACCTGAAGGACGGCAATATCCGGGAAGACACGACAACCCCTGGACTCGTAGAAGCACGCGAGAAATTGGAATACCTGAAGATGGACAAGAAAGAGCGTGATGCCTACTTTGAGCACATGAATAACATCATGATCCAGAACGATGTCCTGGACACCAAGATTCAAGAGGGATTAGAGCGTGGATTGGAACAAGGCATCCAACAAGGCATCCAACAAGGCATCCAACAAGGTCTCCAACAGGGCATCCAACAAGGTGTTCAGCAGGAGAAAATAGACAATGCCCGCAAGATGAAGAAACTGGGGGCTTCATCGGACTTCATAGCTCTGGTCACCGGCCTCACCGACGAACAGATAGAGCAGCTGTAAGCTGCAAAAATTCACCCATTTCCTTTTTGTCTTGCATTTTTTTGTTGATTTGTTTGTGAGGAACATAAATAGTAGCTACCTTTGCCGCATCTTACTACAGAAACCATGTAGCGATGAAAGGAAAATACCTGAACCCGAAGGCCGACTTGACCTTTAAGAAGATATTTGGCGAGCACCCTGATTTAGTGATGAGCCTTCTCAACGCCTTGCTTCCGTTGAAGGAAGGCGAAAGGATAGAACATGTGGAATATCTCTCCCCGGAAATGGTTCCCGAGAATCCCCTCAAGAAGAACAGCATCGTGGATGTGCGCTGCCGCGAAACAGGCGGTCGGCACTTCATCGTAGAGATGCAGATGAACTGGAACAATGAATTCGAGCAACGCGTCATCCTTAATGCTTCCAAGGCCGTGGTGAAACAGCTCAACAAGAACGAGGACTACACGCTGATACAACCTGTCTATTCGCTGAACCTGATCAACGATGTGGGCTTTGCAGCCGGTCCTGAGGAGTTCTATCACGACTATGCTCTTGTCAATGTGGAGCACACAGACCGCATCATCGATGGTCTGCGCTTCGTCTTTGTGGAATTGCCCAAGTTCTTTGCAGCCAAGCCGGACGCGAGGCACCTTCCACGCCCCATTGCTCTGCGCAAGATGGCCGTGCTGTGGCTTCGCTTCCTCACCGAAATAGATAAGACAACCGAAGAGGCTCCCGCCGAGCTATTAGAGAACCCCGAAACGAACAAGGCCCTGAAAATTCTGGAAAAGTCCGCCTACACCGAGGCGCAACTTAATGCCTACGAATACTATTGGGATGCCGTTCACAATGAGCGCTCCGCCATACGTGGCGGTTACAACAAAGGAAAAGCAGAAGGCCGTGTTGAAGGTCTTCAACAGGGACTTCAACAAGGCCTTCAGCAGGGTCTTCAGCAAGGTATCCAACAAGGTCTTCAGCAAGGTCTTCAACAGGCCGCTATGGATAATGCCCGCCGCATGAAAGCAGATGCAATGCCAATAGAGTTGATCATCAAATATACCGGCCTCACCGACGAACAGATAGAGCAGCTGTAATCTGCTGCCAGCAAGAGAACTTCCAACTTCAATTGTTAATATTCAATTCAACCCCGCCTATGTAGCACTCAGACAATAGACACATACTGGACGCATCCGCTTAGATTCTTGTTACCTGAAATTTCGCCAAAAATACAAAGTAACAATCAAGAGTAAGAGCTCGGATGCTCACGCTGGCTGGCGTGGGCTTTTATTCGGATATGATTGTTATAGGTGTTTGGCGATACCTCAGGTAACGTAGACGAAGTAAGTAGTCCACGTTTTCTTTTTGTCTGTAATTCAAGAGACATCAAGCTGAAATTATTCACATAAAACAATTCCTACAACTATGAGAAAGATTTTCATCCTTACCATCATTGCCATGTTCACCATCATTGGCAAAAATCACGCACAGTCTCAAATGGTCGCCACACTGGAACACGAGGGCACCATCTCCACCTTCACGGGTACCAATGCCTTTGTGGATGCCCACGCAGCCGCCACCCATGGTGACATCATTACCTTGTCTTCTGGAATGTTCGCTGCGCCCTTGACTCTCACCAAGGCCGTCACGGTCTATGGAACGGGAATCGTTTCTGACTCTGTTTCTGCTCAAACCATCATCAACTCAGACATGATGATCAACATTCCAGATTCCGTTTCACAAAGGTTGACGCTTGAAGGGCTCTATTTCAAAGATAACAGTGATTTGTATTATCATAATGTAAACCAAGCGGTATTTAATAAATGCAGGATTTATTGTTATGATGATAATACTACAAGTAGTGTTTCAAAGGACGTTGTTTTCAATCAATGCAAAATAACCTCAAATTATACCAATTCCACAAAGTCATCTGCCACTTTTAACAATTGCTTTATCAACTTTCAACCGGTAAACAGCACTTCAACAGGTCCAGTATACATTAACAATAGTGTCATTTCATTTGATAAGAGCACCTATATTAATCAATTAAGAAATTCAGTTCTCACCAATTGTTATCTGTTTTCATCCATCTCATCAGTGTCAAACTATGTCAGTTTGCAATTGCCGTCCACAACAACAGCGGTCAATTGTATAGGGTCTGAATCTATTACATATACTTTTTCACTTTTTGCCAACGTTATCGACAACTCCACCGACCAGATGGTTGACAGCTTGGGTGCCGTCTTCAAGACTTGGCGCGGCACCTACAGCGATCAAGAGACCTTTGAACTGACCGACGAAGCCAAGGCTAAATACCTGGGCAATGACGGCACACAGATTGGCATCTATGGAGGTGCCATGCCCTATGACCCAACTCCATCTAATCCAAGGATTACCAAGTTCTATCTGACCCCCAAGCCTTCTGAGAATAAGTTAGAGATTCAGTTGGAAGCCAAGTAATTGTTAAGCCTGATGGATTATGCACAAACTATGTCTTTGGATGGTTGGCCTTCTATGTGCCACTTCAGCATGGGGGCAAACTGCTGTTACGTATCGCTATTGGTTTGATGGCAAAGCCGAAGCAGCCCTCCAGGATGAACTGCCCGCCTCTGGCAAGCTCTCCATTCCCGTAGATGATTTATCTGGCTGGTACCACGAAATCAGCTTTCAGGTTCGTGACAACCGAGGCCTGTGGAGCAGTGTCAGCACCCGCAGTTTTGCCCTTGTTCCCAATGCCGCCACGCGCTTTGCTGATGGCGGACAGTATCGCTACTGGTTCGACGGCAACATAGCCGACGCCGTCACAGGAACCATGACCGAGGGCATCATCCCCCTAACCATTGATGCGGATTCACTGCAGGGCTGGTATCACGAGATCAGCTTTCAAGTCTGTGACCACCGAGGTCTTTGGAGCAGTACCTGCACCCGCAGTTTCGTCCTTGTTCCCGATGCTGCCACACGCTTTGCCGATGGCGGGCAGTATCGCTACTGGTTTGACGGCAACACCGCCAACACTGTCACGGGAATCATGACTGAGGGTGTGCTACCCCTTGACATTCCCGTGAACGATTTGCAAGGATGGTATCACCTGCTGCAATTCCAAGTCAGAGACAAGCAAGGTCTGTGGAGCGCCGTATCTACACGCCCCTTTGCCCTCCTGCCCAATATCGCAGATCGATTCAAGGGCGGACAGTATTGCTATTGGTTTGATGACCAAAAAGAAAATGCCACCACGGCAGCCACGACCGGCAACACCATAGCATTGGAAATCCCCATGAACACCTTAACAGATGGTGACCATGTGATGTACGTGCAACTGAAGGACAAAACGGGACAGTGGAGTTCTGTGGCTACCAATGCCTTCACCCTCTCGTCCCACGCCTTATCCATCATGGCCACTGGTGGCGGTACCATAGGCTATGACGACCAACTTCTCCGGGATGACGTGCTGGAAAGCGACCTCTTCGACAACACCTCCGTCAGCCTCACCCTGACCCCCGATGAGGGCTATGCTATCGGCAGCGTCATCGTCAACGGGACACAAGATGTTACCGACCAAGTCATTAACGGAACTTACACCTTTCATATAAAAGAAGCATCTGCTGTGGTTGTCACTTTCGAGCTGACCGATTTCACCAAACTTGGCGACGTGAACAACGACGGTCGTGTGTCCGTGGGTGACCTTTCCCTGACCGTGGCCTACCTCATCGGTGAACATCCCTCGCCCTTTGTTGTGCGTCAGGCCGATGCCAACAACGACGACGAAGTCAATGCCGGTGACCTCGTACGCATCGTGGATCTGATTACAGGCGCCGTGGAACGAGGCCGCCATGCACCGAGGAAAATGGATGCCAACATGCCCGTAACCAATGATATTCTTTCTGGAACGTTGTTTGGCAATAAGATGGATGTCCATTTGCAGAATGAGGACACTTACACCTGCTTCCAAATGGCGCTGACTTTGCCCGAAGGTACTGATGTGAGAAACGTCCAGCTCTCTGCCCTGCGTGGTGCCGGACATCAGCTCGCCAGCGGCTGGATGGAAGACGGCAGGTTGATGGTCGTTGTCTATTCTCCCGAGAATGACCTCCTGCTGGGCAGCGACGGTCCCTTGTTCACGATAGAATCCGCAGAACCCATAGATGGTGAAATCCATGTAGATGACATCGTTCTGGTCACAAAGACAGGTGACGTGCGCAAGTTCTCGCCTTTCACCGTCAGCCCCAGCACAGGAATCGCCAGCCTCCAACAAGGAGTAGGAACAGGCAAGTCCTACGACATCACAGGGCGACAAATCTCCAGTAAGCCCAAACGCGGCATCTATATCATTGACGGAAGAAAAATCATCTTCAAATGAAACGCATACAGATTATTATATACCTTTTGGCCTTCATGGCCTTGGTTGCCCGTGCCGACAACGTGTCAGTAGCGTCCATCATTTTTGACAACGCCGACCAGGGTGTGCTCACCCTTAGCCTGACAAATTCCAACACGCAGTGGACATCCTATCAGTTCAATCTCACGCTGCCAGAGGGGATAGACATTGCCACCGATAGCAACGGCAAATACATCTATCAACTTTCCAGCCGTCAGGATAGTAGCTATGGTCTGACCATCCACCAACAGTCCGCTGGTCACTATGCCATCGTCGGCTATTCTGCACAAGGAAAGCCTTTGGCCGGCACCTCTGGTGCCCTGCTATCTATCACGCTGAAAGCCGATGCCTCATTAGCCGGTCTGCAACTGGCAGGACAGGTTTCTGACATCATCTTTTCTGATAAAGGTGGAAATGAGACAACCCTCGACGGCTGCAATGTCAACATGAAAGTGTCGGCACCTGTAGTAGTGACGGCAGATAGTTTCACCCGTGAATACGGTGATCAGAATCCTGACCTAACCTACACCTCGGCGGGTGCAGCCCTTGAGGGGGAACCTGCCATTAGTTGCGTGGCAACACCAACGTCTTCTGTCGGCACTTACCCCATCGTCATCTCCAAGGGCAGCGTCACTAACTATAAGGACAGCTATGTGAATGGCACGCTGACTGTCACGAAAGCGCCTCTTACCATCACCGTGGCGTCTGTCAGTCGAATGCAAGGTGAGCCGACCCCTGCGTTCACGGTCACCTATAACGGCTTCAAGAATGGTGATACAGAGAGCGTTCTGTCCATTCCGCCGACTGTCACTTGTGAGGCAAAGTCAGACAGCCCTGTTGGCACTTATCCTATTATTGTTCGGGGAGCTGAGGCAGAGAACTATGAGATTAAGTACGTTTATGGCACGCTCACAATTACGGATGCACCTCCTGTGGTTGTGACGGCCGAGAGCTACACCATTGAGTATGGTGATGCGTTGCCCGATTTCGGTTTCACCTCTACAGGTGCCACCCTTGTGGGAACACCGTCCATCTCCTGTGAGGCCACGTCGGCCTCACCCGTCGGCACCTATCCCATCGTCATTTCCAAGGGCAGCGTCAGCAACTACAACGACCGCTATGTCAACGGCACGCTCACCATCAAGAAGGCACCGCTGACCATTGCTGCGGACAACAAGACAAAGTACCAAGGTGATTCTTTGCCGACGCTGACGGTGACCTACAGCGGTTTCAAGAATCAAGAGACCAGCAGTGTCCTGACCACGCAGCCTACCGTCACGACCACAGCCACTGACACCAGCGCCCCAGGCGACTATCCAATCACGGTGAGTGGTGCCGAGGCTCAGAACTATGACATCAGCTATGTTCCCGGAACGCTGACCGTTCTGCTTCCTGACGAAGTAGTGGTGACAGCCAACAGTTATACGATTCAGTATGGTGATGCCCTTCCCGAATTTGGCTATACTTTCTCCGGTGCCTCGTTGGAAGGCACTCCAGTGATTACCTGTGATGCCACCTCTTCTTCCTCTGTCGGTACCTATCCCATTGTCATCACGAAGGGTAGCGTGACGAATTACAACGACCGCTATGTGAACGGCACATTGACCATCACGAAGGCTCCTCTGACCATCACCGCCGACGACAAGACGAAGTATCAGGGCGAGGCCTTGCCCACCCTGACCGTGTCCTACAGCGGTTTCAAGAACGACGAGACGAGTAGTGTCCTGACCACGCAGCCTATCGTCACGACCACAGCCACTGCCACCAGCGCCCCTGGTGATTATCCGATAACTGCGAGCGGTGCCGAGGCGCAGAATTATGAGATTACTTACGTGAAAGGTACTCTGCATGTTCTAGCTCCAGAAACTGCGTCAGTTACTTATTTTGTTAAAGATTATAGTGGTAACATCCTAGCAACAGAGGTTTCAGAAGTGGCCGTGGGAACTGAAATTAGTGATATTCCTGAGACGCTCAAGCGTGAGTGGACGACATATCAGTATGATGCGGCATTGACCATTTCGGAAAGTGGTAAGAACTATGATTTTACCGCCAAGGCTACGTTCAATTTCCCTTTCCCCATTTCTACCGCAGAGCAAAAACAATGGGTGAATATGTATTTCAAAAATGGAAACAAGAGCTGTTATATCCATCAATCAGGTCTAAAGATAGCTTGGAATGATGAAACTACCAGTGAAGACTTGGATTATGACGAGTTCTTGTGGGCAATCTATGGTAATCCTTACACGAATTATTACGTTCAGGCCAAAGGTGTAGGAGAAGACAGAGGCTATCTTTATGATAACTGGGGAGCAGAATTATCTACAAAGAGCAATGCGGAGCCCCTAGTTATTACACCTTCAGGCGATGGATATATCTTTACATCTGCAAAAACGGGTGAAGCAATAGGTGAGTTTTATGGCTATTTAGGATTTGATGACGTCTTGTCATCAGCTCTAAAGTTCTATTTCAGTGAGAGTGTTAATCCTACTTTTATCTATGTTGATGATTGTACAATAGAATATGGCAATCCTCTCCCAGTTTTCACATATAAGAGCGTAGGAGCACCTCTTGATGAAGCGCCATCCATAATCTGTGAAACCACTTTTTCATATCCTTATCCTGTAGGTACCTACGATATCATTGTGACTCCGGGGAGCATAACCAATACTCATGTCCACTATTCAAAAGGTACATTGACCATCACGAAGGCTCCTCTGACCATCACCGCTGATGACAAGACGAAATATCAGGGCGAGTCTGTACCCGCTCTGACAGTGTCCTACAGCGGTTTCAAGAACGATGAGACGAGTAGTGTCCTGACCACACAACCTACTGTCACGACCACTGCCACTGACACGAGCGCCCCAGGTGACTATCCAATCACGGTGAGTGGTGCTGAGGCCCAGAACTATGACATCAGCTATGTTCCCGGAACGCTGACCGTTCTGCTTCCTGA